>Ga0316187_10005616_pt1 | contig 10819 bp, 9 predicted proteins | sample CroRivburrow1_MG_FD_204927 | JGI IMG/M metagenome (GOLD analysis project Ga0316187, IMG submission 204927) | Coastal sediment microbial communities from Maine, United States - Cross River worm burrow 1 | ecosystem: Environmental > Aquatic > Marine > Coastal > Sediment | place: USA: Maine...
GCCATCGCCCAGGGCATCGCCAACGCCCGGCGCCAGTCGGTGATCTGGCTGTCCTTCCAGGAGTGCACCGGCTGCACCGAATCGATCACGCGCGCCCACACGCCGTCGATCGAGGACCTGATTTTCGATTTCATTTCGCTGGATTACCACCACACGCTGCAGAACGCTTCCGGTCACGCCGCCGAGGCAGCCCGTGAAGCCGCCATGAAAGAGAATGCCGGCGAATACATCGTGGTGGTCGACGGTTCTGTGCCGTTGAAGGACGATGGCATCTACTCCACCATCGCCGGCATCACCAACCTGCAGATGCTGGAAGAGACCTGCAAAGACGCCTTCGCCGTCATCGCGGTAGGCAGCTGTGCTACCTTCGGCGGCATCCCGGGCGCCAACCCAAACCCGACCGGCGCGGTGCCGATTTCCGACATCATTACCGACAAGCCGATCATCAACATCTCCGGCTGTCCACCGATTCCAGAGGCGATGACCGGCGTTATTTCCTACCTGTTATCGTTCGGCAGCATTCCGGAACTGGATCACCTGGGGCGGCCCAAGGCCTTCTTCGGCGAAGCCATTCACGACCGCTGCTACCGGCGCCCGTTCTACGAGCGCGGCATGTTCGCCAAGAGCTTCGATGACGAAGGCGCGCGGCAGGGATGGTGCCTGTTCGAGGTGGGCTGCAAGGGGCCGGTAGCCTACAACGCCTGCGCCACGCTGAAGTGGAACGGCGGTGTCTCCTTCCCGATCCAGTCGGGACACGGCTGCCTGGGTTGTTCTGAACCGAATTTCTGGGACATGGGCGGTTTCTACAAACCCCTTTCCACCGCCAAGGGTGACCCGCTGAAATGGGCCGGGGGCGCAGCCGTCGCGGGCGCAGCGATCGGACTGGCCAGCGCAGCCGTCGCTCGCAAGAAAAGAAACGACATATTGAAGGAGGGCAACTAATGGAACTGCTCGAATTTGCACGCGGACCGGCACTGACATTTGCCATTACGATCTTCATCGCGGGTATTGTGTTCCGCATTGTTTCACTGTTCGCCCTATGGCGGACCAAGGACTCCTCCGCCGGCAGCCCGCGCGAGAAATCGGCTTTTTCCGCGGCCCTGCGTGAAGTGATCCGCCGGCTCTGGCCGCAGGCTGTCTACAAGCAAGACACCATGTTCGAACTGGTCAACGGTTACGTATTCCACATCGGCCTGGCGATCATTGTATTTGCCCTGGCGCCGCACATCCTGTTCTTCAAGGATCTGATCGGTTTGTCATGGCCGTCATTACCGAACAATGTGATCTATGCGGTCAGCATCATCACCATGGTGTCACTGATCGCGGCGCTGGTGATGCGCTACGCCAACCCGGCCCAGCGCATCATTTCTACCTTCGATGACTGGTTCAGCTGGCTCGTCACGTTCCTGCCGGTGCTGACAGGCATCATCGCGACCAGCCACCTGGGCGCGCGGTATGAAACGCTGCTCGGCCTGCACATCCTGAGCGTCGCCCTGCTATTGATATGGCTGCCGTTCGGCAAACTGATGCACTTTTTCCTGGTGTTCGTGACGCGCAGCCAGACCGGCGCGCACCTGAGCCACCGCGGCGCCCAATTATGAGTTTCGCTTCCCTTCTTTCGGCTATGCCGAAAAGCGGCTGCACTCAACAGCATAGTTTGAGCTGCCCTCTGGCTTACGCCAGGCGGTCAGCATCTGAGGAGAAAAGAAGAAAATGAACACACGAGTTGTAGTAGATCCTGTCACCCGTATCGAAGGGCATTTGCGGATCGAGGCAGAACGCAGCGATGATGGCAAAATCACCGGCGCCTGGAGTTCCGGCACCATGGTGCGCGGTATCGAGCTGATTCTGCAGGGCCGTGACCCGCGTGACGCCTGGGCCTTTGCCCAGCGGATCTGCGGCGTCTGCACGCTGGTTCACGGCATTGCCTCGGTACGTGCAGTGGAAAATGCCCTGGGCTATCAAATCCCGCCCAATGCGCAGCTGATCCGTAACCTGATGATCGCGGCGCAATACGTGCACGATCACGTGATGCACTTCTATCACCTGCATGCACTGGACTGGGTGGATGTTGTTTCGGCGCTCAATGCTGACCCGAAGGCCACCTCACAACTGGCGCAGTCGATTTCCGGCTATGCCAAGTCCAGCCCCGGCTATTTTGCGGATACGCAAACCAAGCTGAAAAAATTCGTTGAAGCCGGCCAACTGGGAATTTTCGCCAATGGTTATTACGGGCACCCGGACTACCGTCTGCCTGCCGAAGCCAACCTGATGGCCGTGGCGCATTACCTGGACGCACTGGAATGGCAGCGCGACGTGGTGCAGATCCACACTATTTTCGGCGGCAAGAACCCGCACCCCAATTTCCTGGTGGGTGGCGCGCCCTCGCCGATCAGCAACGACCCGTCATCCGCCACCGGTGGCTCGGCGGCAACCGCTGTGAACATCGTCGCATTCGGGCAGATCCGCGACATCATTGACCGCATGCGCAAATTTGTTGACCAGGTTTATGTACCCGATACCGTGGCGATAGCCGGGTTCTACAAGGACTGGTTCGCGCGCGGCGAAGGTCTGGGTAATTTCATGACCTTCGGCGACTTCCCGTCCGAGGGACTGGACGACCCCACCAGCTGGATGATCCCGAGCGGCGCGATCCTGAACCGCGACCTGTCGACCATCCACCAGGTGGATCTGAACGACCCCAGCCAGGTGCAGGAATTCGTCGGCCACTCCTGGTACGACTACTCGGTGGGCAAGAACGCCGGCCTGCACCCCTACGATGGCGAAACCAATCTGAACTATGACGGCCCGAAACCGCCGTTCGAGCATCTCGACGTGGAAGGCAGCTACTCCTGGCTGAAAGCACCGCGCTGGAAAGGCCACGCGATGGAAGTTGGCCCGCTGTCCCGCGTGCTGATGCTGTATGCCTCCGGCCATGAGCCCACCCAGGAACTGGCCAACGCCGTGCTGGGACAACTCGATGCGCCGCTCGACGCGATGTTCTCGACACTGGGGCGCACCGCCGCCCGCACGCTGGAGACCAAGATCATCGCTGACCAGATGTCGATCTGGCTGGACAAATTGCTGGCCAACATCAAGGCCGGCGACCTGGCGGTGCACAACGAGGAAATGTGGGACCCGTCCACCTGGCCCAAAGAGTGCAAAGGCGTGGGCTTCATGGAAGCGCCGCGCGGTGGCCTGGCCCACTACATCCGCATCAAGGACAAGAAAATCGACAACTACCAGGCGGTGGTGCCCAGCACCTGGAATGCCGGCCCGCGTGATCCGTCCGGCCAGCCCGGCGCCTACGAGGCCGCGCTGATGGATAACCACGAACTGGCCATCCCGGACCAGCCGCTGGAAATCCAGCGCACCATCCACAGCTTCGATCCCTGTATTGCCTGCGCGGTCCACGTGATGGACCCCGACGGTGAAGAACACGTGCAAGTGAAGGTGACCTAGAGATGAATGCCAATACACAAACAGTCTCCGACGCCCAGGCAGCTGCCAACAAGTTCCTGGCACTCAACAGCGGCAACCTCGCGGCCTACCTCGAGGCCTGCATTCACTGTGGCCAGTGTGCAAACGCCTGCCACTTCTACGAAGTCACCGGCGACCCCAAGTACACACCGGCCTACAAGCTGTTCCCGATGGCCAAGGCCCATCGCAAGACCAAGTGGCCCTGGAGCTGGTTTGGCGGACCCTCGGTAACCGAGGAAGATCTGCAGCACTGGGAAGAACTCATCTTTGACAGCTGCACCATGTGTGGACGCTGCACCCAGGTCTGTCCGATGGGCATCGACATCGCTTCGATCGTCGCGGCTTCGCGGCAGGCTTTCGCCGCCGCCGGGCGTGGACCCGAAGACCTCAGGGAAGCCGCCGAAAACGTACTGACCAAGGGCAGCCCCCTGGGCGTGACCCCGGCCGTGTTCGATGGCCGTGTCGAATGGCTGGAGGACGACTACGAAGTCGATCTGCCGCTGGACCGGGAAAAAGCAGAAGTGCTGCTGACCGTGTCGTCCATCGAGATGATGAAATACCCGAAGTCCATCGTCGCGATGGCTCGCCTGATGAACCAGGCGCGGGTCGACTGGACCTTCAGCACTGAGGGTTACGAGTCCACCAACTTCGGCTTCCTGTCGGGTAAACCGCACATAGCGAAACACGCGATCGAAAAAATCGTGGGGGCTGCGGAGAAGATAGGCGCCAAGACCGTGGTGATCCCGGAATGCGGTCATGCCTATGGCGTACTGCGTTGGTCCGGCGCCAACATCCTCGGTCGGCCCTTGCCGTTCCAGGTGCTGCACATCACCGAGTTCCTGGCGCAACTGAAAAAGGAAGGCAAGCTGAAGTTCAACAAGGTGGAAGGTTCGCTGACCTACCACGACCCATGCCAGATCTCGCGCCGTGGCGGCGCCACCGAAGCGGCCCGCTACCTGCTGGAGGACTGCACCGACTTCCGTGAGATGACTCCTACCGGCAACTTCAACTGGTGTTGCGGCGGTGGCGGCGGCGTGCAGGCGATGAGCCGGGCAGCCGACCTGCGGCACAAGGTGTTCCAGATCAAGATGAAACAGGTGGAAGACACCGGCGCCGACATGCTGATATCCGCCTGCGCCAACTGCAGGCTGACGATGGATGACTCCAAGGCCTACTGGAAGTGGGATCATGAACTGGAGAGCCTGGTGGAATTGCTGGCCGAGAACCTGGTGGAGGATCATCCGCATCCGTTTGATGCCAAGCCGCATTTGGCGACGAACGTTTAGCAAACAGCTGAAGGTTCAGGTGTGTTTGCCCCGCCAGACGGGGCTTTCGCCAGTCCCAGGCTGAAAAAATAGTGGCCGAACTGATCACAGACCTTGCACAGGGGACTGGCTTTTCTTGCGCTGTCTCATTGTAACTTGCGGGAAAAAAGTGTAAGATGCTGAAATATATGTTTATTCTTACCCCTAGCAACATCCCTGAGCATTAAGGAGAAAGATCATTACGATTTTGGAAGGCGACGCCATTCACCACCCCCAGCACGGCATCGGCACGGTGCAATCCATCCGCAAGAGAAGTTTTTCAGGCCCGAAAGGGTGCAGGTTCGCAAAGCTGTTTTTCCCCCGCGATGAAATCACCATGATGATTCGTGAAAGCGACCTGGCTGACACTGTTCGCAAACCGATCGAGAAACCGGAGGCCCGCGGAGTGCTGGAGCACATAGGTAACTGGAACGAATCGGTAAGTGGCTCGTGGAAAGTGCGGGCAAACGCGCAACAGAGAAAGCTGGACGATGGTAATCCGTATGCTCTCGCCGAGGTCTACAAAACACTGAGTTTGCTTCAGAAGACGGACTCCCTCAGTGCAGCAGACCGTCAGCAGTTGAGTCATTCCGAGCAAAGCCTTGCAGAAGAGTTGGCAGTCGCCCTCGAGCAACCGGTCAGTAAAGTATTCCGGTACATGGAGAAGGCTGCCTGCCAGTAAGTGTTACCGAGAGTGATCCCTGGTCACCCTGGATCACTCGATCGCTTCATCGGGCCGGCGCAGAAGAATGCATCGCCCGGTTTTTTGCATTTACGTATGGTGCCAGTCTTCTGACTCGTCAGGCGACAGACCCAGCATTTCACCTGCCGTATCTACTCCCAGCCCGGTGACTGTTCGGTTGGCATAGGCAAAATACGCTGTCACCTGGTTTATTTCCAAAATCTGACCGTCCTTCAGGCCGGCAGACCTCAACTTGCCCACGTCCGATTGGTCAATGGCGCCGGGGGTCAGGGTCAGTTTTTTTGCATAGCCCAATGCCGCTTGTTCCAAAGCTGTAAAAGGATTGCCTGGCAGGTCCTCTTCCAGCTGGCTGCGCTAGGATTGAAACCGGTCCTCGTCACCTTTCAGCTGGCGCTTGAGACCGGCGCTGTGGTGGTCGGCGCAGTAGGCGCAGTCGTTGAGGAGACTGACGAGCACGCCGATGCACTCGAGAAACCAGATCGGCAAACGATTGCGCGGGTGATGCAGGACGGCCTTGTAGAGCGCCATGTGGCCATGCAGGGTGTGCGGGCGCAGACTGTGGATCTGCAGCACGTTATCCACCTGGCCACCGGGGCCGCTGACGAGTTGATACATTTTATCGAGTCTGCCGGTGGCCTGGTCCGGACTGATGACCTTGATGTAGGGCATTTTCAGATTTCCTGTTTGAGCCGGCTCACTGGGGTATATCATACGGCTATGTTTCGGCTCGCTGTTGTCCTGATTGCATTGCTCTTGACCTCGTCCTGTGAATCGGCGGCGACGGTCCGCGTGGCGACCTTCAACATTGCAATGGGACTGAAAAGCGAAGGCCAGTTGGGCCAGGCGCTGAAGGATGGAAGGGCTGAAAAACTCCAACAGATCGCTGAAATTCTGCAACGGGTGCGACCGGATATCGTACTGCTCAACGAGTTCGACTATGACCCCTCTGTCGATGCCCCGGCGTTCCTGAATGAGCATTACCTGGCGCAGGGACAGAACGGCCAGGCTGCCATCAACTATCCTTATCATTTCCGTGCTCCCGTCAATACTGGCGTCGACAGTGGACGGGACCTGGATGGTGATGGTGAAACCGGAGGCCCGGGGGACAGCTGGGGTTTCGGTCACTTTCCCGGCCAGTATGGAATGCTCGTGCTGTCACGTTATCCCTTGAAAAGCAGCCGCAGCTTCAGGGAATTCCGCTGGGCCAATATGCCCGCGGCGCTGCGGCCCACTCTCACCGACGGTAGCGACTTCTACTCCGAAGAAACCTGGGAGTTGCTTCGGCTCAGTTCGAAAAGCCACTGGGACCTGCAATTCGAGATCGACGGAAAGCCGTTGCACCTGCTGGCCCACCACCCCACGCCACCCGTTTTTGACGGACCCGAGGACCGCAACGGCCGGCGAAACTTCGACGAGATCCGCTTCTGGCGGGATTATGTCCATGGTGACGATGGTCACTACATCATTGATGACCAGGGTCAGCCCGGGGGCCTGGCAGAGGGCGCCTCATTCATCATTGCCGGTGACTTTAACGCCGACCCGATGGACGGTGATGCTGTTGACAATGCGATCGGTCAGCTGTTGCAGTCACCTCGCATCAATACCCACTGCACCCCGGTCAGCAGCGGTGCTGCCGAGACTGCACGGAGCCAGGGCGGTCTGAACGATACGCACAAAGGCGACCCGGCGGCAGACACCGCTGATTTCAATGACGAATACACCGGTAACCTGCGGCTGGATTACGTGCTGCCTTCAAGCGACCTCGTCGTTTCAGGTTGTGGCGTTTTCTGGCCGGCCGCGGGTCAGGCCGGGCATGCGCTGGCCCAGGTCTCGGATCATCGCCTGGTGTGGGTGGACATCAAACGATGAGCGATCTGAACCGCCTGTACCTGGAAGCGATCAGGAAGCACGCGGCCCACCCGGTAGGGTTTGGCCAGGAAATTGAACCGACGCATCAGCACGAGGAATACAACCCGCTCTGCGGCGACCGCATTCGGGTGCAACTGCGCATTTCATCGGGTCAGATCGAGGCCGCGGCTTTCCAGGGCGAAGCCTGCGCGATCTGCATGGCTTCCGCTTCCCTGCTGTGTGAATGCATACCCGGGCACACGGTCGAACACCTGCAGACTCTGCGACGCAGGCTGACCGAAAGCCTCGAAGGCAAAGACCTTTCAGACGACATTGAAACGCTCAAGCCGCTACTGGGTGTCAGGCCCTATCCGTCCAGAATCCGTTGCGCGACAATGCCCTGGAGCGCTGCGTGCGCTGCGTTGTAACAAATATTTAACTTGTTTTTTACCGAAATCGGAGATAACCTTGCTTTGCACAGATGGTAATCCGTTAAAAACAATATGTTAGTTTCGAATTCAGTCTGTTTTTAAAGATTGGTTGCGAGTCCTATAGGTCACCTCAGAAGCTTCGATTGGTATCTCCTGTAATTTGAACTTGACGACGTCTGCGATTAATCAGTTTTTTTTTAATTTTTAATAAAGGTAATTTCAGCAATGACGACAGGTACCGTTAAGTGGTTCAACGAGTCCAAAGGTTTTGGTTTTATTTCTCCTTCTGACGGAGGCAAAGACGTGTTCGTGCACTTCTCAGCCATCCAGGGCAGTGGTTTCAAATCACTGCAGGAAGGTCAGGCAGTAACCTTTGACGTCGAAGATGGCCCCAAAGGCCCCCAGGCTTCAAACGTGAACACCGAAGGCTAAGCAACACCCAGCCAGTTTCACACCAAAAACCCCGCCTTCCGGCGGGGTTTTTTTATGCGTGCAGGCTCTGAAAGCGCTATAGTTATTATGGAGGTTAGCAGCATGAGCCTTACATCACAGCCACACCCATCCACTGATCCTGTCAAGGGCCTGATCGAACAACTCGAAGCGCTGCGCAGTGATCTCGAAGAACTCGCGGAACTGGGCGAGCAACAGATACTCGCGCTGCCACCCGCCCACAAGGTAAGCGCGGAGAACCTGCTGCATTACCTGGCCTTCAGGAGTCATGACCTGCGGCCCCTGCAGGATCAACTGGCGCGACTGGGCCTGTCTTCCCTGGGCCGGGCAGAGGCGCACGTGATGGCGACCCTCGACGCGGTCCTCAACAACCTTTATCTGCTGGGGGGGCAACGCCCCACTCACGGCCTGACTGCAACGCCACAAGAGGCTTTTGACGCCGGCAGCGAGCGCCTGGCGAATAACACGCACCGGTTATTCGGTGATTACCCGCAGGACCGTCGCACCCACATCATGGTGACGATGCCGGCCGAGGCCGCCACCGATTACCTGTTGGTTCACCGCTTACTTACCAACGGCATGAACTGCATGCGGATCAACTGTGCCCACGATGATCCGGAGACCTGGACCGGCATGATCGGACATTTACGTGATGCCGAGCGGGCCACCGGTCAATCCTGCCGCATCCTGATGGATCTGGGTGGGCCGAAAATGCGCACCGGTGAGATGGAACTGCTGCCGGCAGTAGCCAGGATCAAACCGGTTCGAAACGCGCAGGGGCACGTCCTGCGCCATGCGCGAATCTGGTTGACTGCTGATCAGCAAAGCTGCCGCGAAACCGACACGGCTGATGCCTGCCTGATCGTCGATCATGACTGGTTGTCCCGCTGTTGCATCGGCGACCTGGTGCTGTTGCGCGACGCCCGCGATTCCCAGCGCCGCTGGCGGATCAGGGAAGTCACCAAGGACGGCTGCTGGGCCGAGTGCAACAAAACATCCTATGTTGAAAACGGCACCTTGCTGCGCCGGCGTGGCGATGACTCGGTTACGCAGGTTCGTTCCCTGCCCTCCTTTCAGAACGTGATCCATGTTCGCAATGATGATGTATTACTGATCGTCAACTCGGATGAACCCGGTCAGCCGGCGTTGCGCGATGACAACGGTGACCTGCTCAGCCCGGGCAAGGTGTCGCTGCCCATACCCGAGGTGTACCGGGATACGCACCGCGGCGAGTCGGTCTGTTTCGACGACGGGCGAATCTCCGGCCTGATCGAAAAAAAGAGTCCGGGAAGACTGCAGGTGCGAATTACCCATACCCGCAAGCCGGTGGAAAAACTGGCCGCAGGCAAGGGCGTCAATTTCCCGGACACCCAACTGAGCCTGCCGGCGCTGGGCGAGAAAGATATGCAGGCGCTGGAGTTCGCGGCCCACCACGCCGACATGATTGGCCTTTCGTTCGCCAACCGCCCTGAAGATGTGCAGGATCTGCACCGGCGCCTGCTCGATTTGGACTGCGAAGACGTGGCCGTTGTGCTCAAAATCGAGACCCGCTGGGGCTTTTCGCGGCTACCGCTGCTGATTCTCGAAGCGATGAAGTTCCCGGCCTGCGGCGTGATGATCGCACGGGGCGACCTGGCCGTGGAATGCGGCTTCAAACGCCTGGCTGAAGTACAGGAAGAAATGCTGTGGATCTGCGAGGCTGCTCACGTACCGGTGATCTGGGCTACCCAGGTGTTGGAGGACCTGACCAAGCGCGGTCACGCATCACGAGCGGAAATAACCGACGCCGCGATGAGCCAGGCCGCGGAATGCGTGATGTTGAACAAGGGCCCGCACGTGGACGAAGCCGTTCTGACGCTGGACGATATCCTGCGGCGCATGCAGGGCCACCAGAACAAGAAGCAATCGATGTTGCGTGAACTCGGTATCGCTTCGGGGTTTGTTGCTCAGCAGACCTGAATCCGATCCATCAGGCCTTCAAGACACGCTCTTTCAATGTGCTGATCTGATCCCGGACCCGGGCTGCTTCTTCGAATTCAAGCAGTTCGGCATGCGTGAACATCTGTTTTTCCAGCTGTGCGATGGCCTGGCCCAGGTTTGCAGGGGTGACGTCCTCGTAACCGGCAGGTCCTTCCGCCACCCGGCCGACCCGCTTCATCCTGTCGCGGCTGTCGTCATGGGCGCCTTCCATGATGTCGGAAACCTTCTTTAAAATGGTCTGCGGCGTAATGCCATGCTTCTCATTGTATTCGATCTGCTTGTTGCGGCGCCGGTCCGTTTCCGACATCGCGCGCTCCATCGAACCGGTAATGCGGTCGGCATAAAGGATCGCCTTGCCCCGGATATTGCGGGCCGCGCGGCCGATGGTTTGCACCAGCGAGGACTCTGAGCGAAGAAATCCTTCACGGTCGGCATCAAGAATAGCAACCAAAGAAACTTCTGGCATATCAAGACCTTCTCGTAATAAGTTAATGCCAACTAACACATCAAACTCACCCAGGCGCAGGTCCCTGATGATCTCTACCCGCTCCACGGTATCGATATCCGAATGCAGGTAGCGCACCCGCACGCCATGGTCCGCCAGGTAGTCAGTCAGGTTTTCC
>Ga0316187_10005618_pt1 | contig 10819 bp, 13 predicted proteins | sample CroRivburrow1_MG_FD_204927 | JGI IMG/M metagenome (GOLD analysis project Ga0316187, IMG submission 204927) | Coastal sediment microbial communities from Maine, United States - Cross River worm burrow 1 | ecosystem: Environmental > Aquatic > Marine > Coastal > Sediment | place: USA: Maine...
GTGAAGAGATCTACAACCGCATCCAGGACGACGACGAGAGCAAGCCCGAGGAATCTGAATAAATCCCCCATACCCCCTCGTATGACTTTGATTTTGCACCGGTAGTTGGTATTATGCCGCGCCTGTGACCGGCTGCATCGCAACAGTCACATACACTGAAAAACAAGTTTTTGGAGAGCTGGCCGAGTGGCTGAAGGCGCACCCCTGCTAAGGGTGTATACGTTAATAGCGTATCGAGGGTTCGAATCCCTCGCTCTCCGCCATCTAATCAAAAAGGGCACCCCAAGGGGTGCCCTTTTTGATTAGCGGGTGGAAAGCGGGATCTGGATGAGAACCGGAACGCCGGACCGCCCGTTCGACAAAACGCGACCAAAGGAGCGTTTTGAACGAGGAGCGTAGCGACGAAGCCCCGTAAGGGGTCTGAACAGGCCTTAGCCTGTTCAGATTAATCCCTCGCCCCGGAGTGCTAAGAGTTTGCCGAAAGCCTGCTCACAAAAACCAAGCCACTCCCCTGTACAATCCCTCGCCCGGGCCGCTAAGTATTTGACGACAGTTCTCATAGAGAGCATGGGTGGGACTTCGGTCAATCCCTCGCTCTCCGCCATCTAACGAAAAAGGGCCACCCCAAAAGGGTGGCCCTTTTTCGTTAGGCGCGAATCGCGAGGGTACTGCAAAGTTAATTCGCTGATTTGGACTAAAATCGGCTGATGAATACCTACAAACGCCACCGATTCCCACCTGAAGTTATCAGCTACGCCGTCTGGCTCTATTATCGCTTCAATCTCAGCCATCGGGATGTAGAAGATCTACTGGCCAAACGAGGCATCACTGTATCCCGCGAAGCAATCCGTCTCTGGTGTATCAAGTTCGGCGCCATTTATACCCGCAGGTTGAAGCGAAAGCACCGAGGCTACGGCGACACCTTCTATATCGATGAAGTCTTCGTGAAGATAAACGGCAAACAGCATTGCCTCTGGAGAGCCGTCGATCAGGATGGGGAGGTCGTTGATGTCTACCTACAAGCCAAGCGAGATGGCGCAGCGGCAAAGCGGTTCTTCAAGCGATTACTGTGCGTTCGTGGCAGTGAGCCCAGGAAGATAGTGACCGACAAATTGCGAAGCTATGGAGTCGCTCACCGGGAGCTGATTCCTGAGACGATCCACAGTACTCAGCAGTATGAGAATAATCGGGCAGAGCAATCCCATGAGGCGACCAGGTTGAGGGAGCGAGGGATGCGTAATTTCAAATCACTCAGGCAGGCACAGAGATTCCTGGGAGCACACGCTGCTGTTAGCAACCTATTCAATCTTGGCCGTCATCTAGTCCGGGCTGAACACTATCGTAGTCTCAGGATAAGTGCGTTCAATGAGTGGAATAGGGCAGTTGCCTGAGAGTGGGTCGCAGATTTCTACGTTCGAGATACGTTAACTTGCCAATACCCCCAAGGCCGCAGTGGTGCTGTACCGAAAAATCCTGGCCGCCGGCTATGGCATGGGGCGGATTGGGTTCAGGATTAAGCCGGAAGACATAGCAGGCAAGTTTGAAGGCACATGCGGCCTATTGCCTGACAAATATTGACAATCTTTGTATGCAGGTCTAGCATGACACAACAAATGCTCACCCGTGGAGGCGATCATGCACGTGTCACTGACAAACGAATTGGAATCTCGCATCAAAGCCAAGGTTGAAAGTGGATTATACAACAATGCTAGCGAAGTTATCCGCGAAGCTCTGCGCTTTATGGAGACCCATGAAGACTGGATTCATGAGATAAAGATGGCTGGTTTGCGCGAACAGCTAAAAGTGGGTACCGATCAGCTGGATCGTGGCGAGGGGATAGCAATTCAGTCGAAAGCTGCGTTGGGCTCACTCTTTGAGGATATTATGGGCTAAGCCAGATGCCAGTCCCACAGCTCGTAATAGCACCGGTCGCCAGAGATGATCTCAAAAACATCTATCAATATGGACGGCGACAGTGGGGCAAAGCCCGGTCAGATAGTTATATGGCAATCCTCCAAGAGCAATTTTGGTCGCTGACGGAGCAGCCCTTAATGGGTCTTGAACGTCCAGAGCTCCTACCTGATGTCAGGAGCCTGGTCATCCAAAGTCACACGGTGTTTTACCGAGTCGCTGCCAAGCGGATTGAAATCATTCGCGTACTGCATGGCCGACAAGACCCTCAACGCCACCTAAAATAAACCAACAACCTGCATTATGATTAAGGTGCAAATGATAGCGCCTTCTGGCCCCCGCCCAAGCTGATAAGGCGTTGGATGAGCTGGTAAGCAGTCTGGCCGTGCAATGAGACTACTGCACACATCGGATATGCATTTGGGAAAGTTGCTCTACAACGTTTCGTTACTTGACTGTCAGGAACATTGAAATGCCTCGGTTCGCTGGACCATAGACCGAAAATGGTACGCCTACCGTGGCGTCTATTTGGGTTGACCTGGGAACCAATCAAACTGAATCGGAAAGCTTGCACCATGGCGTGCTGGTGGGGCTCTATGGCGTTGTAAGTATTCGTGCCCGATAAAGCAGGACAGGCTCTCCTGTGATTCTGGTTATTTCCGGCAGTTTACTTGTCAATACCATCGCCCTGCCTTCGCCGGCGCGTTCCCCGGCATGCATCACCATCATCGGCAGATTGGCTCACTCGCCGCCGCCCAGCCCCCCGGCCACTGCCCATCTCGCCTCCTCGTTCTACGCAACGCTGAAAAGCGGGCAAATGGTTATCCCTGGAGGCGGCCTGTAGGCGCTGGAGCACCTCAATGACATCAGATAGGTCTGTCATTGCGATGAGCCGGTCATACATGGAAATATTCTCAATTTCCGCGGCAACCCCGATTTTACAGGCATCTATCAAACTATCGGGAACAACTGCCTGTTCTGGGTCTGGTTCGGGCGGTAATGAAATACCATACTTTTGATATAGTGGCAGCAGAGCTTCGATATGTCGCTGTTCAGCCTCAACGATATTAACGAACGGGCGGACAGCACCGAAGCTATCGATTATCTTTCTATATGTGTCTCGTGCCTTGTACTCATCCAACAAGGCTTCGTTCAAAATATGGACCAGAACACTATCATTCATGTCAATCAACTCACACTAAAACGGATCGAGACATCTCCATTTGCTTACACATACATATAATTACGAAAGAAAATGGGTGAGGTCCGCATAATAAACTGCAATAGAACACTGCCGTACCACTTGCAGCATGCTGAACTAGTAGCCAGGTGGAATGTTCAGAGCGCGTGCTTCCACTCTTTCCAGCTCGGCGCCTGAGTGATGAGCCAGAACCAGGTTCTCTATCTCGAGTACGCGTTCCTTGGGAACGTCAATGAGTATTAAAAACTCGCCTCTATCTATGGCTTGCTGAAATTCCCTGTGTCTTGAATTCGGTATGTCCAGAGCAACCATACTACCCATCCATGAACCCACACCAGCCCCGGCTGCCATGGTGGCAAGTAGCGCCCCTCCGCCCATAGCAACACCGCCTGGAACGACAAGTGTCACCAAACCCGCCAGAAGACCGGCTGCAGCACCCAGGGGAATGCCTCGCTCAACGGCCGCAAGAAAATCGCTTTTTTGCAGCAACGAAGCCTCAGGTAGTTCTTCCAATGAGACATTATCGGCGGCAACTATGTGAATGTGCTTCTCCTCTACCTCCGCCTCCTTCAGTTCAGTGACTATGGTGCGACTTGTCTCTATATCCGGTACAAGAAAATAAATGCGCTGCATAACTGCCCTCCTGATTGCTGAAGAAATGAAGTGATTGACTTATTAACAAACCAATGACCTCACCTCCTCGAATACAAAGCTAAACAATTTTTTAGAATAGCTTCGTCATTCCAGGCTCGCAATGACATGCGTCAACACACGCCCTGGTCATGTTTGTCGGCCTGCTGCCAATGAGAAGAGCGCTCGAGCGTCACTACTTCGCTTCAGGAGCGAAAGCTTCCAGCTCCGCTCCCTGTTTGGCGCAATCTATGACTGTCGTCACAAAGCAAATGCGCTCGATTGGGAGGCGTGAAACAGACACTATTTTTAGCAGGGTGTTTTGATCTAATCGATGACGCATTGAGTGGACTAAGCCATCATATTCCGCGTAGTCAAGATAACAAGGATTCCGCCCAGGAACGCAGCAAAATGAATCAGGTTATTCTTTAGTCCAGTGTGCTTGTTTACTTCGGGTACCAAGTCAGTGGCACCGATATAAATGAAATTACCTGCCGCAAAGGGTACCAGAAACGATATATCGAAATTGAACGACAGCGTATAGGCGATTAAGCCCCCCAACAGGAAGGTCAATGCTGACAATACGTTAAACGCCAAGGCGCTGCGTTTGCTCCAGCCACCGTGAATCAATACTCCAAAATCACCCAGCTCCTGGGGCACTTCGTGGGCAACTGCGGCCAGCCAGGTCATAATCCCCAAACGTATATCGACGAGGAATGTACCTGCGATGGCAAGTCCACCGATGAAGTTATGGAGACCATCGCCAATGAGGATTAGATAGGTTAGCGGTTTCTTGCAGCTTGCCTGCGCACGGTGACAGTGATGCCAGTGCAGCAGCTGCTCGAGAGCAAAGAACGTAGTGAAGCCTGCGACAATCCAATAAAAGGGCACGATGGAGTCGCCCATAGTCTCGATGCTGGCCGGGATCATGTAGAAGAATGCGCCGCCTAGTAGTGACCCTGCTGCAAATGCCACAAGAGGTAAGGTAATTTTTTGAAGCGTACTCTCCTTCAGGAAAAGAGTAATACCGCCAACGAGCGCGATACCGCTCATCGCCAGGCCACTAACAATAATCCAGGCTAGCGCTTCCATATTCATCTCGTGTTAGATCTGACGCCAAAACTTTTGCGAAGTGCTGGTCGCCCCCGGCCCTATCTCAGGTCTCTGATTGCGATAATCTTACCGTGCTTTACCACCATTAGTTGGCTGGCCGCTAAGGCATGCCATCCATCCATGGATAGCGGAACGCTCGCAAACAAAACCAGGTCCTGTGCTATGTTGTGGATCTGTACCCCAGAATCTTGCAAAGCGTCGGGATCGCAGTCGCAATGGCGCTCTTGATAATACATTCCGGGCGCTTCTATGTGGCCGTTCTGCTGGGTCCGCTGATGGGAAAAAGCGTAAAGAAACTCGCTGTCGCTGTACAGGATATTCGCCGTTCCAAGGCATGACAGCTCGACGAAGACTTCGCTGATGACCTCAATCCGCTCATCGAGTGTGGGCACCTTCCCTTGCCAGAGCGTACCAAGCCGATCCATCAGCAGGCAAAATCCGTATTCGGAGTCCGTTTCGCCTATCGGGGAAAACTGGTCGAGTTTGATCTTGCTTTGAATGTCCTTCAGATCTCCGTTATGACAAAAGACGTGCCGGTGTCCCTTCATCACACGCGAAAAAGGTTGAGTATTGCGCAGTGCGACACTACCTCCCGTGGCTTGTCGAATATGTGACATGACACATTGACTGCAATACGCATGGCTGAGGATAAATTTCATCCATTCGCTAGAGGCGGCAGGTCTCGGTTCGCGAAAGATCTGGGCATCCGGGCCATCGTAGAATGCCAGACCCCAACCATCGGCCAGTCTACTTTCACTGGCTCCGTGTCGGCTGAACTCCTCCAGGGAAAAGGTTACCCGAGTCGGTAACTGGCTGGAAAGGGCAAACAGCTCGCACAAAGTCGACTACCAATTCTCGCCAAGTAACTCGAAATAGGATTGAGGGTGGAGGCAAGCGGGGCACACCTTTGGCGCATCTTCAGCTTCGTGCAGATAGCCGCAATTCCTGCACCGCCAGACGACCTTTCCTGTCCTCTTGAAAACACGGCCCTTTTCCAGATTGTCGGCCAGATCAGTATAGCGCTTGCCATGCTGTTTTTCGGCGATGGACACGGCGTCGAACGCTTTCGCGACCTGCTCAAAACCTTCTCCCCGTGCTATTTTGGCAAATCCCGGATCCATCTCGGTCCATTCATGTTCTTCACCAGCTGCAGCGGCCCGCAAATTTTCCAGGGTATTCCCAATCGTACCGGCGGGAAATGATTCAGTGACTTCTACATTCCCTCCCTCAAGAAATTTGAAGAATCGTTTTGCGTGCTCCTTCTCCTGGTCGGCAGTCTCCGAAAAAATGTCTGCTATCTGCATTAACCCCTCTGCACGCGCCGCTCCCGCAAAATAGTTATACCTGTTGCGCGCCTGGGATTCACCGGCAAATGCGATGACGAGATTTTTCTCTGTCTGACTACCCTTGAGGCTTTTCACAATAAAATAACCTACCCTTTGAATTTCACTCTCTGGGTATGATATGGATAATTGAATGCTGGGCCATGATTGAGGTCAATTGGAGGAAAGACTAAAAGAGAACACGGACGACTACACATCCCGAGGTCGTACAAATTTTGGATGAATACCTACAAATTTCACCGGTTTCCACACCTGGGCGGCCCCCCTCTATCATCAGGCACACCGTCTGTATCCACTACGGATTCAATCTCAGACAACGTGAGATTAAAGAATTGATGGTCCAGCGCGGCATCACTGTCAGCTACGAGCCCACCTGCTTCGAATGCGCACCCCAAGTCCCAGCGTCAACCAGATGCCGGCTGTGATCCACGCCGCTGGACTCAGGTTCGACAAACGTTCCCCACGGGAGAGTTTGGGACGAGGAGCGTAGCGAAGGCGCCCGCAGGGTCAGAACAGCCCAAAGGCTGTTCTGATCAATCCCTCGCCCGGGCCACTAAGAATTGGACTAATATTATCAGAGAGAGCATTGGTTGGACTCCGGTCAATCCCTCGCTCTCCGCCATAAATAAAAAGGGGTCAGACCTATGGGGTCTTGGCAGAGCCGCCAGGAACTCATAAATGCACATGTCACTGCTGCCGTGTTTCTTTAACATCTTCCGCCAGCCAAACCTTTATCAATGACTGATACGGCATGTCCCGTTTGTTTGCTTCGATTTTAATGCTGTCGAGCAAGCCTTCAGGTAGTCTCAGCGAAATCGTCTTTGTTGACGGCTTCAGATTTGACAGTGACACAGATTCAGCCTTCGTCCAATCAACGTGATCACTCGAATCGTGTGTTTCCCAAAACTCTCGCTCTTCTTGCTCGGTATTAAATTTTGGCACTTTTTTAACTTTGCTCATAAATTTTTCTCTCCTTCCGGTGCATATCTCGCGCCGAGATTACCCGGATTAGTGTCCCACGGCGTCTCAGTGTAAAGCTAACGTGTAACTGCCTGGCAGCATCCGTTTTGCCCAGGGCATGATATCTGGCCTCATCTTGGCTGTGCTTACTATCGGATACCAACAGGAGCGGTACATTGAAGAACAGCTGTTCAGCCTCAGCTTGGCTAACATCGTGCTTTTTAACACTCTTCCGGGAATTACCTGAGTCCCAGTCGAAACCAACAATTTCACTCAAATTGATCATTTGTGTATATTACCATCATATACCTTCCTTGCAATCGTACCAAGAAAACCATGCGGCGGATCTACCCAGGGGGTTATGGCGACAGATGAGGAAGCCCTTTCTTTCTTGAACAGCACCACTTCTTGATGGGCGGGAGTGTCGGTCATATAGATGTCGCGCGTGGGACCGTCATGGGACCATCCTCACGCCTTTTGATGCCCTCTAATGCCACGCTCATTTTTTAACTCTCTGATTTATAAGGCATTAGGGGGCATGGCGAGGCGACAAAATGCATGGCTCAGGGTTCGAATCCCTCGCTCTCCGCCATATTAAAAAGGGGTCCCCGCGGGACCCCTTTTTAATATGGTGAAGATCGCGGTGTGGACGAACCCTCCGGTTCGACAAACGCTCCCCACGGGAGCGTTTGAGACGAGGAGCGCAGCGACGAAGCCCGCAGGGTCAGAGCAGCCCAAAGGCTGTTCTGATCAATCCCTCGCCCGGACTGCTAAAAATTGGCCGATAGTCGGTCCCGAGAATTTTATTGTTGTCGCTACCAATCCCTCGCTCTCCGCCATTTATTGTTATAATCCTTTGAAATATGAGGATTATTTATAAAAAATACGTCTCAGTATTACTCTCAGTATGATCCTTCCACATACTATCAAGTGGCACCACCGGCTTGAGTTAATCTAACCCTTGGTGGATATCACCTATTCCCTTTTCAATCTTGCCGTCATCTTGATTCTGGGTTTTCTGGGTTCCTTGTTGGTTTCTCACTGTTTGGCAAGCCTGAGCATGAGAACCAGTAGCCATTCACCTGAGTGTCTCGCGCGTTTTATAAAAATCTGCTGTATTTATATGTATTGATATATGGACAATATTTCCATCGGTTGAGACAAAGTGTCCATGCTCCCTGGACACTTTGTCCACCCCCCCCCTGTCAGAATTTGGTATACCCTCGGGACAAAATGTCCATCCCCCGATACCAAAATTTGATTGGATCAAAAAAGCTGGAAAAGAATCTATTCTTAGATTCCTACTATTTTTTACCCACAAACCGAGCCACCGTATGTCTATCAATCTCTACGATTTCCAACGTGCCTTGGTCAGTTCTTCGTTTCAAAAATCCTTTTGCTCGAATTATTCGCTCAAACGCCTGGCCACCTTCCTTAGCTGTCCTTTGCGTGTCCGATTGTAGTCAGCCAAGAAGGCCCACGGTTGTTTGGGTCAGGTTTGTAGTGGACTGCGAGCACACGTCGGACAGTGTCTTTATCCAAGCTCAGCCCGAATGTCAGGTTGATCTGCTGAGCTATACGTGGACAGCCGTATCGTGGATTGCGCTGTTTCATCGCAACGATGGCATCTATGATGTCTCTGGATGGTCCCTTTGGATCTGGCTTCCTCCCACCACAGGGTGAGAACAGTAGCCGGTATTCTCGTTTCTTCAGGGCGTTATGGAACGACAGCAGGGTGGAGGGCTTGATGATTATCGCGGATCTGACGATGCGTCTGGGGTTCATGAACATTGACCAGAAGCCGAGTAGGGCACGATCCCGGGTTGAGAGATTAGGTTCTCGGCGATGACAGCTCGGCCGCCACCAGGCCTCAGTAGCTTTGCAGCGGAGGTGAGCAAGTTAAAAACCAGGTAAATGGCGTCCTTAATCCAATGTAATTTGCAGTTCTGTCACAAGCCACTTCCGAGACCATAATGAAAAAGGGTACTAATGTAATGAACCATCCCCATTGTCTTTATGTAGCCTATAGGCTACAGTTACCGCATGCACTATTACGTTGTTACTACCGATGTCTTTAATCGATGGCTCGCCCGAATCCGCGACCGGCAGGCGGCTAAAGTAATAGCGCAGCGGCTCGACAGACTGGTCGCTGGTAATCTGGGTGATGTGAAGCCTGTGGGCGATGGCGTTAGTGAAATGCGGATTTTCGCCGGCCCGGGCTATCGGCTGTATTTTACGATCCGCGATGGCGAGCTGATCATACTGTTGTGCGGTGGCAACAAATCCAGTCAGTCACGCGATATTGCCCGCGCGAAACGAATACTAAGTGAATTGGAGGTTTGAACAATGCCCATACTGACCGAATACAATCCCTTTGATCACTTGCTGACCGAGGATGAGTTATCTCAATACTTGACCGATGCTTATGAAGACGATGACCCCGCCGTGTTTGTTGTGGCATTGGGGCATGCCATCAAGTACAAGGGGGTAGCGCAGGTGGCTGAGGCCGCCGGGCTAAACCGAGAAAGTCTCTACAAGGTGATCAATGGCAAGGTGCAACCCAAGTGGGACACAATCCATCGGTTGATGCGTGCATTGGGGGTGCATTTGTCAGTTGCTGCCTGAACAATGAAACAACCCCGTTGCTGTCTTCGCCAGTGCAAATCGAGCGGTGAAAAGGGTGATCGACCCAGACTGCCCATAGGATTTGATGGGACCACCATGGGACCATCCTCACGCCTTCTGATGCCCCCTAATGCCAGACTTTTTTTTTGACGCTCTGATTTATAAGGCATTAGGAGGCATGGCGAGGCGGAAAGCGGGATTAGGATGAGAACCCCGTTCGAAAAAACGCGACCAAAGGAGCGTTTTAGACGCCGCAGCAACGCGGAGGCGCCCCGAAGGGGTCAGAACGGCCCAAAGGCTGTTCTGATCAATCCCTCGCCCGGAGCGCTAAAAATAATCCGATAGTTGGTGCCGAGAACATCGTTGTTGTGGCAACCAATCCCTCGCTCTCCGCCATATGCATATATAAATCAATAGCTTACCATTGATTTAAAGATATGCCGGCTCTTCCCCATTAAAGGCGAATGTACCGATATACCGTTGGGTAGGTTATCGGGTTGGTCGCTCATTGACGATGCACTTTAGTTTTCGCGTTACTTACTCGCCACGCTGGAAGCGATCGAGCTCATCGGGGTCAAACCCCATATCGTTATCGATCAGCGGATCGCGCAGGAAATCGTCTTCGGGTTTTACGGTGGTCGCCCGGTTCACCAGGAATCTGCAAATCTTGTCAGAGAAGGTTTTGTTTCGAGATGATTTGCCAACCAAAAAGGCTGTCAGTTTGGCGGACCTCTCTTGCTTTCTTAACTCCCGTTCACGTGCACTCATCGGGGGGCATACTCAGTTTCTACAACGGATGCAGCTTTCACTCGCTCTTGAGTGATCTTGTTAATCCTGCACGGCACTCCTTTGATGTGCGGAATGCTGTCCCTGGCGAATTCGTAATTCAGGCCGCTGTTGGTAGGTGAAAGAGTCCGCGACAGTGCATTTCCCAGCGATACTGATCGAGATCAGCGACCTTATTGCTGGCAATCCCCGCCGGAGGCGCACCTTCCCGGCTGGAGTGGCATCGAGATTCGTTGTAATACTGCTGGTA
>Ga0316187_10005619_pt1 | contig 10819 bp, 12 predicted proteins | sample CroRivburrow1_MG_FD_204927 | JGI IMG/M metagenome (GOLD analysis project Ga0316187, IMG submission 204927) | Coastal sediment microbial communities from Maine, United States - Cross River worm burrow 1 | ecosystem: Environmental > Aquatic > Marine > Coastal > Sediment | place: USA: Maine...
TATCGAAAACATTATTAGGAAGTCTATTAAAAGTGATTTGAGCAAATCCCAACCACCAAATTCCAACTAATACGAACGTTAATCGTGAAGGCATTGATGCATCAGCAAACCCAAACCATGCCGGCTTCTGAATCATAACTAAATTAAATAGCAGCAATAATACAGAGCCTGTATATCCATACATAAATCCTTTGGCACTCACTTTATCCTGTTGTTCAGGAAAGGCAACTTCAGGTAAATAAGCATTGTAAAAAACAATACTTCCCCAAAAACCAATACTTGCTAAAACTGTGAATACAAGTCCTACCCAAAGCGTATCCATTCCTTTAAAAAAAAATAAACACATTACAGATAATGAACCCAACAAACAAAATCCTTTTAAAAACTTCATTTTATTACCCGTATAATCCGCTATACCAGATAATATTGGAGATATAAAAGCAACAATTAAAAATGATAATGATAAGGCATAATTATACAAGGTAATTGGATTAAAATTGCCTCCTAAAAAAGAAACGGTATCAATATTTTCTGTTACCGCTCCAAAATAAATTGGAAAAACAGCGGTAGCAATAACCAAAGAATAGACGGAATTGGCCCAATCATAAAATGCCCAGGCATTGATTAGTTTTTTATCACCTCGTTGTAACATATTAAAAATTAAGAGCCGTTCTTTAAAAGAACGGCTCACAATGTACTAATTTAATTTGAAAATCAATTTGCTAATGTTTGAGCATTTAACTCTTTAGCAATAACAATAGCTTGAGGTATCCAATCTTTTAAATTTTTAATTCTTGATTCATTGGATGGGTGTGTACTTAAAAATTCCGGCGGTGCATTTTGTCTCTCGGCACGTTCACTCATTCTTATCCACACATTAACTGCTTCGGCCGGATCATAACCTGCCATGATCATAAATACCACACCTAATTAATCTGCCTCTGTTTCATGGGTCCTACTATATGCCAGCATTCCTACCTGTGATCCAATCCCATAAATAGTATTCCAAAGCTGTTTAGTACGAGGATCCTTATTTCCAGTACTAATAGCTACTGCTACGCCACCTAATTGTTGTCCATAAGAACTAGTCATCCTTTCCTGACCATGCTTTGCAAAAGCATGAGCAATCTCATGTCCCATAACAGCAGCAATACCATTAGTATTTTTACATATAGGTAATATACCTGTATAAAAAACTACTTTACCTCCAGGTAAACACCATGCATTTACTGTTTTATCATCAATTAAATTAAATTCCCAACGATAACTATCAGCCTCAGCTTTCATACCATTGGCCCTCATATACCTATCTACAGCGTTTGATATCCTAGCACCTACACTTTTAATTTCATTGGTTTTTGCAGCATTACTGGATATTTTATTTTCACTTAAAAAGCCTGAATATTGGGCAAAACTAGCTGGTAATATTTGAGCGTCACTAACGATATTAATCCGTTTCCGTCCTGTTATAGGCACTGTACTGCAACTAACAAGAAATATAAAAACTAGTAGTAAGGAAATTGTTTTTTTCATATTAATAATATAGTTTTTGATATAAAAGTAAATATACAAATTTTGTTTAAATTCGTCTCCATGAAAGACGCTTCAAAATCCATTACAAAAAAGAATTCCTCCATACCAAAAAAGAATTCCTTTGAAATACCTTCTCATATTATTCGTACTGGAAAAATATTGCAATTTTTTTCTACGACGTTAGCCACCAATTTTGCATTAAAAATATTCAGAACTCCGCCCAAATTTATAATTCCGGAAAGAGAAGAAATGATGCGCGAAAGTGCAAAAAAAGAGATAATTACGATCCCTTCGATCAATAAAGAAATAATGGTTTATGAATACGGTTATTCTAAACAAAAGGTTTTATTGGTTCATGGATGGGCAGGGCGAGGAACTCAATTATACGATATAGCTGACAATATTTTAGAAAACAGAATGATGGTCGTTAGTTTTGATGCGCCTGCACACGGATTATCGAAAGGTGATACTACAAATTTACCGGAATATGTAGCAGCTATTAACTATGTTAATGAAATTTACGGACCATTTGAAGCTGCAATAGGGCATTCTTTTGGAGGTGTCACATTATTAGCAGCATTAAAAGATAATAATTTTGTTAAAAAATTAGTTGTTATTGGTATCGATTGCTCTATCAATAATGTTATTGATAATTTTGTAAAAAAGTTACAATTAAAACAAAAAGTTGCCGCAAAAATAAAAAAGTATTTAACAGCCTTATTCAAAAGAGATATTGAGTCTGTTTCTCCCTGTGAAACGGCAAAAAACACGCTCATTCCAACCTTAATTCTTCACGACTCCCAGGATTTTGATGTTGATGTAAGCAATGCTTATAAAATACGTCAAAATTTAGTGAAGGGTGAACTTTTAGTTACAAATGGCCTTGGTCACTATAGAATATTAAGAAATAAAAAAGTAATCCATAGAATTATTGATTTTATTATAGAATAAATAACAATTGAATGAAACAAATATTATTTTTATTAGCAATTACATTATTTGTGGGTTGCACAGGTAATGCTCAAGAAACAACTGTCAAAAAAAATAAAATGATAAAAAAAACTGATAAAATAGTTAAAACAGAAGCCGAATGGCAACAACAACTTACAGAACAACAATATTATGTTTTACGGCAAAAGGGTACAGACAGGCCAGGCGATGGTGGTTATACCAAACATTTTGAAAAAGGCACCTATCTCTGTGCCGCCTGTGATGCGCAATTATTTGAGTCTAACAGTAAATATGAATCGCATTGTGGTTGGCCTTCATTTGACGATGCTATTCCCGGCACTATAGATTTAACGAAAGACACAACCCTTGGCATGATAAGAACAGAAATTACTTGTAAAAAATGTGATAGCCATTTGGGTCATATTTTTGATGATGGGCCTAAAGAAACTACTGGGAAACGTTATTGTGTAAATACAAGTTCCATCAAGTTCGTGAAAGCTGAAAATGAAAAGTAACTTTTTAGAAAGCATACAAAGTCAATTCGAGTATTATAAAAGTTTAGGTGATAATACATTTGAACAACTTACAAATGACGATATTCATTGGAAGTATAATAAAGAATCTAATAATATTGCAATTGTTGTGAAACATATTGTTGGGAACATGATTTCAAGATGGACAAATTTTCTAAACGAAGACGGAGAAAAAGAATATAGACAAAGAGATACTGAATTTATAGATACTTATACTTCAAAAGAGGAAATGTTATTTGCCTGGGAAAAAGGATGGGAATGTTTATTTAATGCAATTAAGTCATTGGAGGAAAAAGATTTAACCGAAATTATTTATATAAGAAACGAAGGACACACAGTCATGGAGGCAATTAACAGGCAATTATGTCATTACTCCTATCATGTTGGCCAACTTGTTTATATTGGTAAATTGATTAATAATAATGATTGGAAAACTCTTTCAATTGCTCGAAATAAATCAACCGGCTTCAACAATCAAAAATTCTCACAAGAAAAGACTAGAAAACATTTTACTAATAGGCTATAATTATTTTATTAAATAAAAATAATAATTTACGGCTTATGAAAAAGTACTAACCTAAATAATTAGTGCTCTCAAATTTTCTATTGATATTATAATCTCAAATGTTGCTTAATATTACAACTAGGACAACTTACTGGTTATTAGAATTTCTATAATTGATCTATTAATTGATTTGTTTTTTCGTTATTTAACATTTCTTCGGTAAGGTTGAAAATTTCTCGTTTAGTTTCCCTTAATGCATTCGCAAATCCCACGATCTTATCTTCTAAGACGGCGTGTTCGACTCTAAACACCTCTTCATCGTGGCTAAAATTACTATTTATGAATAATCTTATATAGTTTAGATGTTTTATTATGGTCTTATCAATGTTATTCAATTCACTAGTTAGATGCGTCAATATATTAGCTAAATGTTGAACTTGTATGATCTGATCTTTATCTTTTACCCAAATAAAATATTTATCAATCAGGCCCTTAAAAAAATTGATTTCGTAATTAGCAAATTTTATATCAGTTTTCCAGTGTTTTGTTAGTAAATACAATTCTCGCCAATTAGCTTCCTGTAAATAATTACTGCTGGGTCTTATTCTCAGTTCGTCCATTTTAATAAAGTTTAAACATTAAAAAGAATTAAACAATTAATAACAAAATTTAAAACGATAAATGTCATCATTAAAAAAAGTATATACAATGATATTTGTCAGATAACAATAATTTTAATTAACGCAATAAAATGTATTTTAATTAATACGAAATCTGAGCTATACATTTTTAAAATCTAAGTTTTCGTTGCTCATGTTTATCCTTCAAAAACAAAATAAAATTATGTATTTTTGTGCCTTATTAAAAAATGACGAAAGCGCATGTTAAATAACTTAAGTGACAAATTAGACAAAGCACTTCATGTCCTAAAGGGTCATGGAAAAATTACCGAAATAAACGTCGCAGAAACCTTAAAAGAAGTTCGGAGAGCATTATTGGATGCTGACGTTAATTATAAAATTGCTAAAGATTTTACCAATCGGGTTAAGGAAAAAGCAATGGGGCAAAATGTACTAACTTCATTGAACCCAGGGCAATTGATGGTTAAAGTTGTAAAAGACGAATTAACCGAACTAATGGGTGGTGAAACAGTTGGAATTAACTTAGCTGGTTCACCCACAATAATATTAATGTCAGGATTACAAGGATCTGGTAAAACAACTTTTTCAGGTAAACTTGCAAATTATCTAAAAACTAAAAAATCTAAACAAGTTTTATTGGTTGGTTGTGATGTATACAGGCCTGCTGCCATCAATCAGTTAAAAATTGTTGGTGAACAAATTGGAGTTGAAGTTTATTCGGAAGAAGACAATAAAAACCCCGTAGAAATTGCTAAAAATGCAATTAAGCATGCAAAAGCAACTAGTAAAAACACTATAATTATTGACACCGCTGGTCGATTAGCCGTTGATGAAGCCATGATGACCGAAATTTCTAATATTCATAAGGCCATACAACCACAAGAGACCTTATTTGTAGTCGATTCGATGACAGGTCAGGATGCCGTTAATACGGCAAAAGCCTTTAATGATATCTTGAATTTTGAAGGTGTTATTTTGACAAAATTAGACGGTGATACTCGTGGCGGGGCAGCGCTTTCAATAAAATCTGTAGTTAATAAACCAATTAAATTCATTGGTACCGGTGAGAAAATGGAGGCTATTGATGTTTTCCATCCTGATCGAATGGCTGATCGAATTTTAGGAATGGGAGATGTTGTTTCTCTTGTTGAAAGAGCTCAAGAGCAATACGACGAAGAAGAAGCTAGAAAAATTCAAAAGAAAATTGCTAAAAATCAATTCGGCTTTGATGATTTCTTAAAACAGATTCAGCAGATCAAGAAAATGGGTAATATGAAGGATCTGGTTGGTATGATTCCTGGAGTGAGCAAGGCAATGAAGGACGTTGATATTGACGATGATGCCTTTAAAAGTATTGAATGTATCATTCATTCAATGACACCATCAGAAAGAAGTACTCCAACTATTATCAATGCAAGTAGGAAAAAACGAATTGCTTCAGGATCAGGCACCTCTGTCCAGGAAGTAAATCAGTTAATGAAACAATTTGATCAAATGAGTAAAATGATGAAAATGATGCAAGGCGGTGGTGGTAAACGTATGATGCAAATGATGAAGGGAATGAAATAGTTAGTTTGATATTTTTTTAATAATAACACTCTATAGTATTCATCTATAAAAACCTTAAACTATGATTTTATTAGACGGAAAAGCAACATCTAATCAAATAAAAGACGAATTAGCAGAAACCGTAATAAAAAGAAAATCTGAGGGAAAAAAAACACCTCATCTTGCTGCAGTATTGGTGGGTAGTGATGGGGCAAGTATGACCTACGTAAATAGTAAAGTAAAGGCCTGTGAACGTATTGGATTTAAATCAACATTAGTAAAGCTTGACGATGATACTTCAGAAGAAATACTTCTTAATGAAATTGAAAAATTAAATACAAATGATGATATAGATGGATTTATCGTTCAGTTGCCATTACCTAAACAAATAAACGAACAAAAGGTCATTATGGCGGTTGATCCGGAGAAAGATGTTGACGGTTTTCATCCTGTAAACGTGGGTAAAATGACCCTTGATCTTCCTGCATTTATATCAGCTACACCTTATGGAATTCTAGAATTATTAGAGCGTTATAAAGTAGAGGTCTCTGGAAAGCATGTTGTTGTAATTGGTAGAAGTCATATTGTTGGCCGCCCGATGAGTATTTTACTTAGTCAGAAAAGGCCAGTTGGCAATGCTACTGTTACCGTAGTACATAGCCGAACTAAAAATATTAAAGAATTAACTCAAAACGCAGATATTATAATAGCTGCCTTAGGCATGCCTGAATTTTTAAAGGGAGATATGGTAAAAGAGGGTGTAGTTATTATTGATGTTGGCATAACACGTGTTGATGATCCCTCTAGACCTCGCGGTTACCGTTTAGCAGGGGACGTACATTTTCAAAGCGTAAGTGAAAAAGCAAGTTATATAACTCCGGTTCCAGGTGGAGTTGGCCCCATGACTATTGCTATGTTATTGAAAAATACCTTGTTGGCCTGTAAAAATAAAGATTAATTTCTTATTTACTTTCGTTTATCCTATTCCAGATATCCAGGTAAATTTTCCAATTGTTATCTTCTTTTTTCCAAATAATAACGTATTTACCTTTCCAATTTGAGGTTAAGTTATCTTTGTTTATTGAACTTCCTTCATAATAGCCGTAGTCATAAGCATAGTTCTCGATTATTTTTATCTCTTTGGGTGTAACCTTGTGTGAAAGGACTTTTGCACCTTTTGGTAATGTCCATTTTTTCTTTATTGCTGTTTGTCCTATAATAATATCATCCCCAGCGGGAAATATTTTTGCATCTGCACAATACATAGCCGTCAGCAGATCAGTTTCAGCACCAACGTAGAGTCTTGAAAATTCATTAATATTTTCTAAAATTATGTTGATGTCTTCCCCTTTACCAGCATACTCCTGTGCATAACATGATATGCTAATTAACAATAATAGAATAGTACTTTTAAATTTTAAATTCATTTTTATATGATAGGAATCGAATTTATAGTACGAAAGAAATTATAATTAATACAATTGTTAAAACGAGCTCAACTAACATGGTGATTAATTTTAAACTAAAATTAGCGATTTATTAGCTCAGTTTATAGTAAGAATAATTATTTAATAAAAATTTAACCTTTATTAAGCTTTAATTATAAATTCATTTTTCGCTTTAATAACATACGTATATTCATCAAATTCAGGTATTTGAAATGGCTCTTCCCGCTGTGGTGGAGCTACCATATGCGCTATGCTAATTTTCGAAGTGGCACCCGAAGCCAATCCGAAATCTTCTTCAATTAATTTACTATCAAGCGCCGGAACTACAAAAGGAGATTTTTGCATATAATATTTCTTCATTAGATGAATCTAATTAAAAATAATGGTTGTTGCCAGAGTAGGTAAAAAATATTCCAGCTACATATATTTAGATAAGAATCGAAAAAACTCTTTTTTCAATTCGTTAAAAATGCCCCTTTCAGTTTCTATTCGTTCTCTATATTCGTTATGCCTTTTAAGGTCGGGGATGTCAATAACATTTTTCTCGATTTCATAATGCTTTGCAATATTTAATTCATGAGCATCAATTTCTTCCATACAATGATCAATATTATTTCTATGAATGATAAAACTGTTTTGAAATGCACTAAGTTCTTTTAAAACGCTTTTATCGGTCCATCTGTTTACCAGTTCGTCTAATCTATTTTGAAAAGATTTAATCTCATCTTTCCAAAATAATAGTTCTTTTTTCCAGTGCATATGTTCAAAATGCAAGTCTGAGTTATAAATTACTTCTGTTTTCATTTTATACGCATTTTTGGTTATTATGTTAAAGATATACTTTATGTGTAATCTTTAAAATGATATATATCATTTCAAAATTCATAATTTGAGCTTAATATGCTATTGATTTAATGAAGTATTACTTAACGCTTAATAAAATGAAATTAACCTTTTTTGGGGGCGCAGGTACCGTAACAGGTTCAAAAATTTTACTTGAGACTCAGTACAAAAAAATATTGATTGATTGTGGTTTGTTTCAAGGGCTTTATGAATTACGGTTAAAAAATCGGCAACCGCTACCGATAGATTTAAATGAACTGGATGCCATATTATTGACCCATGCTCATCTTGACCACACAGGATATTTACCATTATTAGTTAAAAATGGTTATGAACAGAAAATTTATTGCACTAGGCCTACTAAAGATTTAACAGAAATCATTTTGTTAGATAGTGGTAAAATTCAAGAAGAAGATGCCCGAAGGGCAAATAAATATAATTATACAAGGCATAAACCTGCCAAACCCTTGTACGATGTTGATGACGCAAAGAATACCATGCTTCTGTTTGAAACTATTGAACTAAATAAATGGCATGGTATTGATGATTCTGTAAAATTTAAATTTATTAACAGTGGTCATATATTAGGCAGTGCTTTTATTGTGTTGAGCATTAATGAAAAAATTATCGTTTTTTCAGGTGATATCGGACGAAAAAAACCCATCCTGTTACCTCAATATGAATATATTGAAAAAGCTGATTATGTTATAATTGAATCCACTTACGGTAATAGACTGCATAAGATTATTTCTATTAGAGATGAGTTACTTAAATATATAACTCATACTTTTTCAAAAGGAGGGATTTTAATAATTCCAACATTTTCTGTAGAAAGAGCTCAGGAAATTATTTACCTTTTAAGTATTCTTAAACGGAAACAACAATTACCTAACATACCAATATACTTAGACAGCCCTATGGGTGTAAATGCTACTGAAGTCTATTTTAATCATAAAAAGTATCATAATTTAACAAATGATGATGTAAATAGTATGTTATCAACTGTTCAGTTAATAAGTAACGTAAGCGCATCGAAAGCTATTGTTAATAGTGATAATCCTAAAATAGTATTAGCCGGAAGCGGCATGATAACCGGAGGTAGAGTGTTACATTATCTAGATAAATGTATAACTGACAAAAAAAATAGTGTTTTAATAGTTGGATATCAAGCAGAAGGCACTCGAGGTAGAGCACTACTTTCCGGAGATACAGAAATCAAATTTTTTGGAAATTACCATAAAGTAAATGCTGAGGTTTTTAAGATCAATGCATTTTCAGGACATGCTGATCAAACAGAATTATTAGATTGGCTACAACACATAGACCCTCCTCCAAAGCTTACTTTTATTAATCATGGTGAACCACATCAAAGTCAAGTTTTAAAAACAAAAATTAGAAGTGATCTTAATTGGAAATGTACTGTTGCTAAAATGAATAAAGAATACTATATAGAATAGGTCATAATTAATCCTTAATTAATTTTATTGCACTATTTGCTATGGGTATTCCTGATTTTAAATCAGGGTCAGCTATAGGTTTACCATATTTTTTTTCAATAGGTATAACACCTGCCCAAATTTCCAGGTCATAATCATCTTTCTCATCTTTTGGAGGACCTGTTCTAATTTTAGCCGAAGCCTCCGTAATTTTTAATTTAAGAACTTTAGTAGCTTTTAACTCCTTTTTGTTAGGTAATCTTGCCTCCTCCCAACGAGTGGGGATTATCTGATCTGACACTACTTTTAGTGCATCTAATCTTTCCTTTTCATCAGTTACTAATTCGGCATGACCAAAAACAGTAACTGAATGGTAATTCAACGAATGATGAAAAGCAGAGCGTGCTAATACAATACCATCAGTTTGCGTAACATTTAATGAAATCGGTACACCTTCTTCCATAGTTACGAGTAAACGGCTCACACTTGCTCCGTGAAAGTACAAACAATCATTTTTTCTACCATAAATTGTTGGTATTACAACTGGATAGCCATTATAGACGAATCCAATTTGGCAAATAAAATCATTATCTAAAATTTTATAAATTGTTCTAGTATCATAATGACCTCTTTTTGGAGCTCTTTTAACTTTCGTTTTATCAGTTTTCAAATGTTCAATTTTCTGATTATTAATAACTGTCAATAAAAATAGTAAATCCTTATATTAATTATTTAATTTTACCGCTTTAATTTTTCAAGTTAATGAATATTCAAAATATATTAAAATCTTCTATTCAAAAAGGATTACGCACAATTTATAATGTTCAAATTGATACAGTTGAGTTTCAAGCAACACGTAAAGATTTTGTAGGTGATATCACTGTTGTAGTATTTCCCTTGTTGAAGGTAATCAAAACAAATCCGGTTCAATTAGCCACCAGTTTAGGAGATTATCTTAAAGAGAATATTGATGAAATCATTGATTTTAATGTAGTGCAAGGCTTTCTAAATTTGGTTTTGAGTGATACTTATTTCCTCAACAATTTTGAAGAAATATATAACACCCCAAATTTTGGATATACTGCACCAAAAGCTAATTCTAAATCAGTAATGGTAGAGTACTCCTCTCCAAACACGAATAAACCACTTCATTTAGGGCATATTCGTAATAATTTATTAGGTTTTTCTGTTTCGGAAATTTTGGCCGCTTCCGGTAAAAAAGTCTATAAAACGCAAATTATAAACGACAGAGGCATCCATATTTGTAAGAGTATGCTAGCATGGCAACGATATGGTAATAATGAAACTCCTGAAAATACCGGTTTGAAAGGCGATAAACTTGTTGGGAATTATTACGTAAAATTCGATCATGAATATAAAA
>Ga0316187_10005621_pt1 | contig 10818 bp, 13 predicted proteins | sample CroRivburrow1_MG_FD_204927 | JGI IMG/M metagenome (GOLD analysis project Ga0316187, IMG submission 204927) | Coastal sediment microbial communities from Maine, United States - Cross River worm burrow 1 | ecosystem: Environmental > Aquatic > Marine > Coastal > Sediment | place: USA: Maine...
GAGAAACGACATCTGGAGAAGGCCATAGAGCACTACCGGCTCGGCATGGAACTCGACTACAACCAGTATTACTGCTCGTGCAATCTGCCCCAGCTCCTGCGTTCGCGCGGCCGCCGGGGTGACGAACAACGCGCGAGTTTTCGGAGGCAGACTCGGGAATTGCGTGCTTTCTCAATTGTAGAAGCAGCGAATGGATGCTTTGCTGCCAGGTAAAGGATTTGGGGCAGGCACATGCCAACAGCAACACTGAGTTCAAAATCCCAACTCGTCCTCTCCGCGGAAATCCGCCGGAAACTCGGCATTCATCCAGGTGACCGGCTGGTAGTTGAGCTGGAAGGGGATCATGCCGTGATACGAAAAGCGCCTTGCTCGGACGTCGAGGCGCTGGCCGCTTACCGTTCCGAAATCTGGCAGAACTATGCCGATGAAGTGCAAATGGCACGGGACGAATGGGATCAATGATCCCCAGCGGCAGCCGGATCCTGCTCGATACCGTTTCCCCGATCCACTTTCTGGAGCCGAACGGGCCTTACTCGGAACAAGCGAAAGGAATTCTCAGCTGCATCGAGTCCGGCGAGTTGCAGGGTCTCATGGCCAGTCTCGTGTTCGCTGAACTGCTGGTTCCGCTCTATCGTTCCGGGAATTCGCAGGCCGCGTGCGGCCTGTCCAAGCGATTAATTAATCTCTGGAATATGGAGTTCATTACCCTGACCACGGAGATCAGAATGGAGGCCACCAAACTGCGGGCCGATCACGGCCCTCGAACGCCGGGCGCGATTCATGGAGCCACCGCAATCATCGCCCAGGCGACGGGGATATTGACCAATGACAAACGGCTGAAGGTGCTGACCCAAGAGGGGCTCTCTGTCTGGCAGTTCGACAGCCTAGTGTAGTGTCTTCCAAATAACTTGACGGTTGAGGTTAGGCATCGTGGTTCTTGACAAGGCGCGGTGAGGAGGAACAGCCAGCGCTATTGCGACGAACCGCAACGCTGTCAGGGAGCGCGAGGGCGACGCGAGAAACTGAGACTCGATCAGCATTCGCCGAGCTATAATGGGAGATAACGGCGTGGGTCAATTTTCACTGGAAAACCCGGTCGGTTTTGGATGGGACTCAACACCTGCTGGGAAACCACCCAGCGCGTGGCGCCTCGGACGGAGTCGCGTGTCTGGAAGGCACGTGGGTGGCGCGACCTCGAACGTGGGCGCTGAGCGTGGTGATTTGCGTCGCAATGGCTCAGGCTCCCCGCCAAACGGTCACCCTCAACCGAGAGCAAAAGTCGATGGAACTACTCTCCGTACTGGTCTTCGTCGCGGTTGGGGTCGTTCTATTGTTCGACTACACCAACGGCTTTCACGACGCCGCCAACATCATCGCCACCCCCATCGCCTCGCGGGCCCTGACGCCCATTCAGGCCGTCGTGACCGTCGCCATCTTTGAGTTTCTCGGCCCCATTCTGGGCGGCACCGCGGTGGCCAATACCATCGGCAAATTCATCAACCTGGACGACGTTGCAGCTATTCTCTCGGTCACCGTCATCCTGTGTGGCTTGTCTGGAGCTATCTTCTGGAACCTCATAACCTGGTGGTTCGGTATCCCTTCCTCCTCGTCCCATGCCCTGGTGGGCGGGCTGGCGGGGGCCGTCATCGTAGCGGTTGGGGCAGATCACGTGATCTGGGGCTTCTCGCAGCTCTCCCAGGGACACGTCACCGGCGTGACCAAGGTGCTGCTGGCGCTGATCATCTCCCCGCTTATCGGCTTCTGGGCCGGGTTCTTCATCCATCGGCTGGTGTTTTTCCTGATGCGTGGGGCCAAGCCGAGCGTCAATAAGTTTTTCAAGCGGATTCAGCTGGTCTCCTGCGCCGGCTTAGCCTTCGCCCACGGGGCCAACGACGCCCAGAAGAGCATGGGGATCATCACCCTGGTGCTCCTGAGCGGTGGCTTCCTCACGGAGTTTCACGTGCCTTTCTGGGTCATTCTCTCCTGCGCCGGAGCCATCACCCTGGGCATCCTCTCCGGCGGCTGGCGCATTGTGCGCACCGTCGGCTTCGGCATCTTCAAGGTCCGCCCCATCCATGCATTCGACGCCCAGGTGACCTCCGCGTCGGTCATCTTCACCGCCTCGCTGATCGGGGCCCCTGTCTCCACCACCCATGTGGTCAGCTCCGCATTGATGGGTATCGGCGCAGCGGAGCGGCCCAAGGCCGTGCGCTGGGCAAAGGCGCAGGACATTGTCAGCACGTGGGTTATCACCATCCCCGGCGCCGGCACTGTGTCGGTGCTGACCTACCTGCTGGTCAACGCCCTACTCGGCGTGAACTGAGCTTGATCGCATTTGGCTGTGTATTTTCGTCAAGAGGAATACTCCTATGAGCAGCAACTCCAATTCCGTGGTAACCAAGTTGCTCGATCGCGTGTTACCCCGCATGCCGGACTTCTACGGCCTGATCAGCGCCCAGGCCGAGCAGCTTTGTCGGTCCATGGACATGTACGTGAAATTCATGGAAACCGGGGACATGGAGATCGGCAACCAGGTCCGGGCTATGGAGAAGGAAGGGGACGAACTGAAATCCAGGCATATGGAGATCCTGAACCACGCCTTCGCCACGCCCATGGACCGGGAGGACATCTACAGGGCCATCGTCACCATCGACGAAATCCTGAACTACGCCAAGACCGCGGTGCGCGAGATCGAGGCGCTCGGGGTCAAGCCCGACGAGCACATGGCCGAGATGGCCCGCTTGATCCGCGACGGTAGCATGGCGCTGCGTGACGGATATGCGAAGCTATCCACCAAGCCGATGGATGCCGAGGCGTACGCCGCGGCGGCCCGCAAGGCTGAGCGCAACACGGAGAAGGTCTATCGGACAGCGCTCGCCGAGCTGTTCACCGCCCAGCATCACATCGATGCCTTGAGTGAGCAGAAACAGGGAGCCGAGGCGAACGCGCTGATATACGTCATTGAGGTGTTCAAGCGTCGCGAGATCTACCGCCACCTCTCCAACGGCGCGGACCGACTGGAGCACGCCGCCGGCGTCCTGCACGACATTGTGGTACAGATCGCTTGAAAAGTGACAACCACGTGCCACGGTCTACGGAGAAAACCGCCTTCCATGCCGGTATAATGTCGGAGCAAGCCTCCGCGGGGATGCACCCCGCGGAGGCTATGAAGACGACAAGGGGCAAACGAGTCCAAGCGGGGAGGCGTAATCGATGTCCGCACTCGGTCCGGCGCCTGCGCATTTGGCCGAGGCTCCTGCCCCCCCCAATATAGGCTCGGATCGGATCGAGAACGTGACCGATCCTTGGCCTCGACATCAGCCCGCCTCCAACTCCATGACTTGGGGGACCCGAGGGCGGCACCTGTCAACCGTTGGATACGCCCATGAAGACTTCAGATCAGGCTCTTGATACTCGGTCAAACAATCCTTCCCTCGAGGCCATGCCAAAAAAGTCCAAGTACCCACCTGTCAGCGCCGATCAGACGGTCAGCGAGTCCTTTGCCACCATCCTCCGGCACAACTTCGAGAACTTGGGCAGGTGGGAGCAAACCGCGCACAGCGGATCGGACATCGAAGGCGTGCACCAGCTCCGGGTGACGGTCCGCCGCATGCGCTCGGCCTTACCGCTGTTCGAGAGTGCCATCCCGCGCTCCTCCGATCGACACTGGCGCCAGGAGATGCGCTGGCTCGCCGGCGAGTTGGGGCTGGCCCGCGATTTGGACGTGTTCATTTCAGAGGTTTTGGTCAGCCTGGACTCGAAACTGCCGCTCAAGGGCGCCGATCGATTCATGCGGATCGCCCAGCGGCGCCGGGCCCGCGCCTACGAGGAACAGGTGCGGGGAATGCTGGACAGCGGCCGCTACCGGCGCTTTAAGGAGGGCTTCGGCGCATGGCTGGATTCCCGGGAATGGGAAAAGGCCGCACAGGGTGCGAAACGGACGCAGCGACTGGCTGCGAACATTATTCCCTATGCCCGAAAACGCCTGGACAAGCAGGAGCGTCGTGTCCTCGCGGCCGGCAGCCATGTCAATCGGGACAATCCGGAGGAAATGCACAGGCTGCGCATCGCCTGCAAGAAACTGCGCTATGCGACGGAGTTCTTCCAACCCCTGTTCACAGGCATGGATGTCTTCATCTCGCACATGAAGGGCCTCCAGGACCTACTCGGGACCTTGAATGACGTCGCCGTCACGCAGCACCTGCTCGGCGCATTGCTGACGGGCCAGAAGGACCGCCAGTTGGTCATATACGCGGGGGGCATCATCGGCTGGCGAACCTGCGACGCCCGCCACATGTTGCTCAGATTCGACGGCTGCTGGGAAGAATTCGCCGAGGCCCAGCACCCGTGGTGGAAGAAGTCCCGAAGCGACAGCGCGGCCACTTCCGCCGCAACGGACAAGGCGGGGGAACCATCCAAGAATCCGTAACCCTGCCCGGTGTCGGTCCGACTCCGACACTCGGGTCCCGTGTGAGCCCACCGAGGGTGCCGCACGAAACTCGCGCGCAAATCCATAGAGGCTCGCAGTGGTGGCGCAGGCACCCTCAAGTTGTCGAAATGGGTGCGGTGTGACCTCCGGTGAACTCGAGCTGAAATTCCATGCGTTGGCTCGTTAGAGCTGGCGCTCAGCCAGAGCTGGGCTTCGTAGCCGACGTTGGCGGCGGTTTTCGCTTTGGTTTTTGCTTTCTTCTTTGCTCGCGCCATGTTTCAGCCTTTCGACGCTCCCCGGATCAACTTGGATAAAGAAAATAAACTGAACACCACGTCATTCACACTGCGGCAAGCTCCTCGCAGAGATCGGGCATCGAAACCTGAGCCTACCAGAAACGTCGTACTGACTGATCCCGTTGACCTTTTCTCTTCTCGCACGGTGCCGTCCTCCCCATGAAGACGTTCCTCGCCCCTCTGCTCTTCACCTTGGCTGGCCTGCTCCGTAGCCGCGCCCTTCTCCATCTGGAGATCCTGTCCCTTCGTCAGCAACTTGCGACGGTCACCGCGCGGGACCACAAACGGCTCCGAACCCGCCGTCACGAGCGCTTCTTCTGGGTTTGGCTGTACCGGATCTGGCCAGGCTGCCTCGCCACTCTTGCCGTCTTCCAGCAGGACACCTTGCTTCGCTGGCACCAGCGCGGCTTCCGCCTCTACTGGACCTGGAAATCTCGACACCGTCGGCGCACAGGCAGACCCGCAACTCCCCCAGAGATCCGCAGTCTCATTCGCCAGCTCTCTCGCGAGAATCCGCTCTGGGGCGCCCCTCATGTACACGGTGAACTGCAGATGCTCGGAATCGTCATCTCGCAGACTACACTCTGCCAAGTACATGCTCCGTCAGCGCAAGCCACCGTCCCAAACCTGGCGAACATTTCTCGACAATCATGTGACGGAGCTCGCCTCCATCAATTTCTTCACCGTGCCGACGGCATCGTTTCGGATCCTCTACGTCTTCCTCGTGCTGCGACACGGGCAACGCCATACCTCATCGGTTGATCCCCACAGCCGATAATCGCTGTCACGCTCCCGTTATGCGCAGCTATCGCACCACCTGCAGCCGACAACCTTGCGCTCCTCCCAGTTGATCGCCGGCAACGGCGAGGTCAACAGCCGCTACCCGATCCGAATTGGGTTTCTGGTAACCACAGGCCGCTTGATTATCAATTCGCCACCGACAAGCGCGGCCGTGCCTCTGCGGTGTGGCAAAAGGTGACTTGTGTCCGATGAAACCAAGAGATGGTTTTGTCAGGCCATTGGTTTCGCCTCAGCCGGCTTAAGTTGACAAAACCTTTTTAAACCAACTCAAGGCGCACTTCACGCCCAAGAACAGACGCCGCCTTCATGATGGTGTCGAGCTGGATTTTAGAATTATTTGGGTCCAGCACACGGTCCAGTTGGCTGCGGCTTGTCTTCATCCGCTTCGCCATCTGGTTCTTCGACAGGTGCGCCTTTTCCATGGCCTGCTCCAATTGCCAGGCCAATACGCGTTTGACCGCTTGCGCCGAAGTGTCTTCATGGGTGCCCTCCTCGTGCAGATAATCCGCGAAGGACGATCCCCGATTGGGGTTGGTTTTCTTACTCATTGCTCGTACTCCTTCAAGCGTTTCAGCGCGAGGTTGAGCTCACGCACCGGGGTTCTCTGGGTCTTCTTGATGAAGCCATGCAACAAGACCATTTCCTCGTCGACGACCGCGAACAGCACACGGGCAATGCGGCCGTCGGTGATGTTGCTGCGGATTTCAAAAAGTCGTTTGCCCATATCCCGGCACAACGGCATACCGGTCAGCCACCCAAATTCAGCCGTTGCGATATCCACGCCGACAATGCGCCGGCTGTCATCGTCTAACTTTTTGAGCCACTGCCTGACCGGTTCATTGCCACGTGGGGTGGCGTAGAAAACGGCCGGTACTTTTTTCAATATCGCATTGAACCTCACAACATACAATGTACCTCTTGCGGTACAATCCGGCAAGGAAAACGATACCTGTGGGTGGCGAATTGTTACTCCTTCATGCAAGACAGCCACTTGGTCAACCTTGCGCCTGAAGGGGTCTTCCCTGCCCTATCTGGCCATGAAGGACCTGCTCGGCTTCTGGTCGCTGTTTCTCGCTCCACGCCGGATCTTACGGGCAGCCGTCATCATCCGGCCATCGACACTACTGAAATTTCACGAGTCTCTTGAGAAGCGCAAATATCGCCTGCTCTTCTCATCACGCAGGATGGGCAAGCCCCGCACCAAAGGGCCTTCTCAAGGACTCATCCGCGTGATCCTTCAACTGAAGCGCCGCAATCCCCAATTCGGGTGTCCGCAGATTGCACTCATCGTCCGGAGAACCTTCGGCGTGGAGATCGACAAGGATGTGGTCCGCCGGGTGCTGGCCAAACGTTACCACCGCGCGCTTCACGACAAGCCGGCACGCACTCGATTTTGTTCATCGAGCGCGTAATCGACCAACTCACCAGCGATATCTTCTAACAAGTCGAGCGCCTTGCGGTCGACCGGTTCGACCAGGTAGCCCAGTCGCAGCACATCGCCACGCTTCGAAAAGTGGGGGGCGATACCGAGGAAGCCGAATCCGTCCAATTCCAATTGCTCCGCGACAATGGCCGATGCCGTATCGGCTAACGGAAGCTCGACGTATACCACTTCCAGATGCGCACGCTCGACAAGCTCACGTCGTGTTTGGCGTATGAGTTGTACCGTGTTCTCGCCAATCGTATCTGCACGGACGTTTGCCCGGGCTGCGCCGGTGTCGATCTTGACCGCAAGCGTTCCCTGACCTGACGGCGGGAGTCCATCGCGGAACTCGATCGGGCACTGCAGCCGCCGGTAAATTTCGCCGACGATCGATCGGTGCCGGGTCGGCACGTAGACAGCGCGCGCGGACGGTGGTTTGAGCCACTGAAAAAACAGGAGGCAGGTTACCCGCTGAGGCTGCTCGGTTCGCTTGTCGAAGTGCTCTTTCTTCGGCGCGATCGCCAGGTCAACGGAGGTGAGTTGACTGCCGTGGGCCGCGTTGGATTTCTGCGTCAACGTGTGCACCGTGACGGCGTCAGCGAACCATCCGATCAAGTCCAAGCCTCGCGCCTCTTCCAGTGCATGTTGCTTCATTCGATCCAGCAGGCCTCGTCTGCGATGAGACGGGTCGACGACCGCCTGTCCACCTTCAGCGACGGGACCCTCTTGATTCCGCTCCAGCGCGTAATGGCCGACGACTTCGCCGTCTTCACTGACTGCGACGTACGAAAGCACCACGCCGCGTTCATTCTGCGCCGCGACGCGATCCGGATAGTAAACGTCTTCGTTGAAATAGGTGTTGCCATAGGTCCGATACATGAGCTGTGAAACTTGCTCGGACTCATCGGCTCGCATCCGACGAATCGTGTATTGCTGCTCCGGCGCCAGCGGCTCGCAATCGGAAAACCGCTCGATTCGCCCGGCGCTGGCAACGTCCGCAATGTGGGAATCGTGCAGCCATTTCACCACCTGAAGCGCCTTGCCTTCGGGGCCAAACGTCAGCCAATGCACTTCGTCGGCGACTTCGGCGGCAAGGGTTCCAAAGCGATTCATCGCGCTCGGGTCGGTTGGTTTCAACCGCCGCTCCAACAAATGAATATCCATTGGGATGCCAAAATCGCGAACCCGGATTTCCAGCTTTCCGTGTTCTTCTTGAATCGAAAGTTCGATCAATCCCTGGTCGCCTGGCGCGTAGGCATTCAGGACCGCGTCCTGGACGGCTGCATCGGTGAACGTTTCAAGCTTGCCGGCGATCTCCGATGGCAGCGGGAATTGCTGTAGCGTCGCATTCATGAAGGCTCGAACGCTGGGCAGATGGATCTGATCATTGCCGAACGTCAGTTTCAATTGCATGCGAATTCCTGATGTTTGAGACCAAGATCGGTAGGCCGGCTCTGGTTTTTCGCTGGCCGTCACGCCGGCCCGGCGGTAGTACTGGCTGCAAGTCGCTCTTCAGCCATTCGCAACAGTTTCACGCGGTCGACCTTGCCAGTGGCGTTCAACGGCATTTCGGCCAGAAATGCGATTTCCTCCGGCGCTTTGTAACCGACACGATCGCGAGCGAAACTGATCAGTTCCATGGCGGAGGGCTGTGACGCTCCCTCCTTTAGTGTCACGTATGCTCGAACGTTCTCCCCATGCACGAGATCGTGAATGCCAATCACCCCGGCTTCGGCGATCGATGGATGCTCCGTCAGGGCTTCCTCCACCTCTTGGGGACAGATGTTTGAGCCATCGTGGATGATGATCTGCTTCTTCCGGCCACAAAACCACAAGTATCCATCCTCGTCGACCCTCATCATGTCGCCAGTGTCGAGCCAGCCGTCGACGATCGTTTCCGCAGTGGCTTTCGGGTTTTCCCAGTAACCGATCATATTGGCTTGGGAGCGAACCCAGAGTCGCCCAGGCGTGCCGACTGGTACTTCGGCGCCCGAATCATCACGCAGCGACATTGCGTATCCAGGGACGAGTTTGCCGATGGAGCCCATTCGGTTTTCGCCGTATGGCGGATTGATCATCGAGATGCCGATCTCCGTCATGCCGTAGCTTTCATCAATCGGAAATCCGGCAATCGCCGTGAAATCGCGTTCGAGTTTCGCGGAGACCTTGTCGCCACCTGCGGAACACAAGCGAATCGAAGCGAAGTCACTCGAGCCTGCGTCATGGTCCCGTACCAGGGCAATCAAGGCCGCCGGCAACATCCACAGTATGGTGGGGTGAAACTCTCGCAACAGCGGCAAAATCTCAGGACCATCGCTGCCGCGTGGAATCAGCACGCGCCCCCCCCGCAGTGAGCATTGATAGCCCGAGCAGCGAAGCGGCAATATGCGAGAGTGACGAGCCCGGCAGGAGCGTGTCGGCGTCCGTGAACTGAGCACCGTTGATCGAGCCGTCGATCATCCGAAAAAATGTTCGCCGTGTGTGCGCCACCCCTTTGGGCTTGCCCGTGCTGCCGGACGTGAAATAGATGAACGTTGCTGCGTCAGGGTCGGGCGTTGGAAAGGTTGCAGCGGGTTGCGGCTCTTTAACCAACTCTTCGTAATGACGGCCGGCACCGTCATCCGCTTTGTAGCGAACGACGCCTTTGGATAGTTTTTTTCCGAGCTTGCTGGCGGCGACATCCTCGTCACGTTCGGCATGATGTAGCAGCAATGACGCACCGCTGACTTCCAAAGCATGATCGATTTCCGGTGCCATGTACCGATAGTTCAGGGGCGTCGCCACCAAACCTGCTTTCAAACAGGCCAGGTAATGAATGACCAAGGCCGGCCGATTCGGCATCAGCGAAGCGACGCGATCGCCAGGTTGCAAACCCAGGCGCAGGTATTGGGCCGCCAAACGGTTGCTGATCTCAGCGAGCTGACGCCAGCTCATCTGCGTCTTGGCGGAAGCCAATGCAAGTTCGTTGGGTTTTGTCTTGAGACCGCGCTCCAACGGATCGGAGGCTGGATCGATCTCGACCAGGTTTGGTTGGGCAAAAGGCACGTTGTTCTCCGAAAAGGATGATGATGGTACAAGAATGGTACTCTGGGTTGTTCAGGATAGCGGAAATCGTCAGTAGGCTAGGGAGCCTGCGCGGCAGAAAAGGAACGGTTTGCGGCCATTTCGGCCCGATTCCGCGATCCTCCTGGTCACATAGCGACGGCTATGCTTCTCGGACGATCCCGGAATCGTTCTCGGACTGGACGGCGCCTCACCTCATTCATTTCTACCGCAATGAAGAAAGGACGATTCAAGTCATCCAAGCACTGGATCGATGACGAAGTGCTGGTTCTGTTTGCCAGCGTGGTCGCCGAAGCTCGCTACACGGGCCACTATGGTCCGCGGGGCGCGTCGCAAGACCTCCGTGCCATCAATCGACTGCTGCTCCATCGGGCACGTGACGAGCGACAACCTGAGCCGGACCAACAGCGGCTATTGGCCAAGACCGAGCACCTGCTTGACGACAAAAGGTCATGCTTTGGCCATTGAGTGGATAGCACGTGAACTGATAGGAAGAGGGTCCGTCGGCGGAAGAGCTGTGCGGCATTTCTTCGATCTCGCTTTGAAGCAATCCTGCTGAGGAGAGTATGGCAGCCAAGACGGAACCTGACAGCGGCTCAATGGCCATCGCCCAGCGTATTGCGGATGAACTGGGGTTGACGCTGCGTCAAGTGGCGGCCGTGGTCGAGCTCTTGAGTTCGGGCAATACGATTCCATTCATCGCGAGGTATCGCAAGGAAGCGACCCAGGGACTCGATGAGATTGCCTTGCGGGCGATCGAAGACGCTTTAGAGAAGGCAACGGCATTGGCAGCGCGCAAGGAAACC
>Ga0316187_10005622_pt1 | contig 10817 bp, 19 predicted proteins | sample CroRivburrow1_MG_FD_204927 | JGI IMG/M metagenome (GOLD analysis project Ga0316187, IMG submission 204927) | Coastal sediment microbial communities from Maine, United States - Cross River worm burrow 1 | ecosystem: Environmental > Aquatic > Marine > Coastal > Sediment | place: USA: Maine...
GCCGTGATCGTGATGGAATCCAAGGCAAGGTATCCGGTATCGAGTACGATCCAAACCGCTCGTGCCACATCGCTCTTGTGGAGTACGCCGACGGCGTCAAGCGCTACATCCTCGCTCCCAACAAGCTCACCGATGGCGATGTCGTCGAGAGCTCGTCCACAGAAGCGATCGAGCCAAACATTGGCGCGTGCATGCAGCTCCGCCACATTCCGTCTGGCATGAATATCCACTGCATCGAGCTCCGCCCCGGCGGGGGTGGCAAGATGTGCCGCAGTGCTGGGATGTCCGCACGCTTGACCAATAAAGAAGAGAAATACGCGACGATCGTCATGCCCTCGGGCGAGACCCGCCGCATCCCGATCGAGTGCCGGGCAACCATCGGGGTTGTTGGCAACTCCGATCACCAGCAGCGTCGGCTCGGTAAGGCGGGGATGTCCCGTCACCTCGGTCGCCGTCCGAAGACCCGTGGTGTGGCGATGAGCCACCACGCCCACCCGCTTGGTGGTGGTGACGGTCGCAGTAAGGGTGGCCGCGCTCCAGTGAGCAAGTCGGGCACATTGGCCAAGGGTGGCGGCACACGCAACCGCAAGAAGCCGTCGCAGGATCTCATCATCCGTCGTCGTAAGAGCAAACGCTACGGGCAGCTGAAGTAAGCCCAAGAGGATCTGACTATGTCTAGAAGTCTGAAAAAAGGCCCATATGTCGACGAGAAGCTCTACCGCAAGGTTGAGAAGATGGAAGCATCGGGCGCGAAGAAGCCAATCAAGACCTGGGCTCGTGCATGCACGGTCGTTCCCGAGTTCATTGGGCACACATTCCAGATTCACAACGGGCGTGCATTCCTCGATGTGTTCATCACCGAGGACATGGTCGGGCACAAGCTTGGCGAGTTTGCAAACACGCGTACCTTCCGTGGTCACACCAACAAGAAGGAAGGGCTCAAGGCACGCTAAAGCGAGCCGAGCGTAAATAAGGGATTCACCCATGAAACTCAGATCAGAAGAACTTAAAAATCGGGCAAACCAGGTCGGCGTGAGTCTTGAACAACTCGCCGCAGCGGTGACCCGTGAAGGTCGCAGCGAGAAAGCAGCGACTTCAGCGGTCAGAAACTGGATCGATGGGCGTGATCATCCACGATGCCGCCGAACAGATATCGAAGCCCTCGCGACCGCTGTTGGGTGCTTGCCCAAGGACATCGCGATGTTCACTTCACAGGTCCGCAATCACCGCGGGAGCCAGAAGAAGGCCAAGCTTGTCGTTGACATGATCCGTGGCAAAGACCTCGAAGAAGCGACGCAGATGCTCGCTTTCTCGACCAAGCGTGCTTCGGTCAACATCGGTAAGGCACTGATGGCTGCATCGTCAGACGCCGAGCAACTCGGTGCTGACATGGGCGAGCTGGTTGTCAGCGAAGCGACCGTCGATCGTTCGACACATATCAAGCGGTTCCAGCCAAAGGACCGCGGGCGTGCTCACCCGATTCTCAAACGCACAAGCCACATTACTGTTTCAGTTCAGGAGCGTAGCTAATGGGTCAAAAAAGCCATCCATTCGGATTCAGACTCGGCATCACCGAAGCACACCGCTCACGCTGGTACGCTCCGAAAGCCCTCTACGGCGAGCTGCTCGTCGAAGATGAGAAGATTCGCCAGTACCTCGACAAGCGTCTGAATAAGACCCCGCCGAGCGCGTCGGTCTCGGACATCCACATCGAGCGTACCCGCGAAGAACTCAAGATCATCGTGCGGACAGCGCGTCCCGGCATCGTCATCGGACCGAAGGGTTCAGAGATCGACCGGATGACAGAAGAGCTCCGTTATATGACGGGCCGCAAGGTCGCGATCTCTGTTGTGGAGATCCGCGAGCCGGACCTCGACGCTCAGCTCGTCGGTGACGGCATCGCCGAGCAACTCAAGAAGCGTATGGGTTTCCGTCGCGTCTTGAAGATGCGTGCAGAAGCCGTTATGAACGCCGGTGCCAAGGGTGTGAAGATACAGGTTTCTGGTCGTCTCGGCGGTGCAGAGATGAGCCGCCGTTTGGATGTCCGTTTGGGTTCGTTGCCATTGTCAACGCTCCAGGCCAACATCAACTACGGATTCTCCGAGAGCCACACGACCTACGGCGTCCTGGGCGTCAAGGTGTGGATCTACAAGGGCGAGTACTCGACCGAAGAAGAAGAGAATCAATCAAAGGCAGCGGGTGCGCGTGCTCGTGCACGAGGCCGTCGATAAGCAATCGTTAATGAGTCGTCGCTGATTTCGACGGACTATTGGAAAGAACAAGGATTCAAACATGCCTCCTTATAAAATACCAAAGCGTGTCAAGCACCGCAAAGAGTTCCGCAGAGGGCGCGATCGCAAAGCGACCAAGGGCAACTATGTTGCGTTTGGTGAGTTCGGTCTCCAGGCGCTTGAGGGCTGCTGGCTCAAGAGCAACTGCATCGAAGCTGGCCGCGTGACTTGTCAGCACTTCCTCAAGCGTGAGGGCAAGCTGTTCATCCGTGTGTTCCCGGACAAGCCGATCTCAAAGAAGCCACTCGAAACCCGCATGGGTAAGGGTAAGGCGGAGGTCGATTATTGGGCAGCACGCGTCAAGCCAGGCACGATTCTGTACGAGTTGGCTGGCGTCAGTGAGATTCGCGCAAAGGGTGCATTCTCACGCGTCGCAATGAAGATGCCGGTGAAGTGCCGGATGGTCCACCGTCGGATCGAGGCATAAGGGGCATAATGATGAATGGTACAGAAGTACGAGCGTTGAAAGATGAAGAAATCACAGTCGAGCTTGGTCGGTTGCGTGGATCGCTGCTGGCAATGAAGAGCAAGGGTGTGAGCGAAAAAATAGAAGACACCACGCAGTTTGGGAAGACCCGCCGGGACATCGCCCGGCTCCTGACCGAACAAACCGCGCGGAAGAACACCGAATCCTGAGGATGACCATGAGCGATACCGAAATTAAAGGTGCAAAGATAGGTGTGGTGGAAACCGACAGCCGGGACAAGTCCCGCAAGGTCGCGATCCGCTACAAAGTTCCGCACCCGAAGTATGGCAAGTTTGTGAGCAAACGCACAGTGCTGCATGTTCATGATGAGAATAACGAATCGCATACAGGCGATGTGGTCGAGGTCGTGCAGTGTCGCCCGATCTCGAAGACGAAAAGCTGGAAGCTCTCGAAGATTATCGAGAAACGCAGCATGTGATCAGACCCCACGGCAGCGTGCCGTGGTTTAGGAAGAAGGCAGGGCACCATGCTCCAGCAAGAATCCAGATGTGTAGTCGCGGATAACTCCGGCGCAAAAATCGCCTATGTTATCCGTGTGTACGGCGGCTCGACCCGCCGCGATGGACAGACGCGTAAGCAGGCGTACATCGGTGACAAGGTCTTGGTAAGTGTCAAGAAGGCGCTCCCAGGATCGGAAATCAAGACCGGCGAGAAATACCAAGCCGTCCTTGTCCGCACCGCCAAGCCAACCCGCAGAAAGGACGGCTCGTATGTCAAGTTTGACTCGACCGCAGTCGTCCTCATCAACGAAGACGGCAACCCAAAGGGCACACGCATCTTTGGCCCCGTGGCTCGTGAGCTCCGCGAACGCAACTATATGAAAATTGTTTCACTTGCCCCGGAGGTGGTGTGATGCCAAGACATGTACGCAAAGGCGATCAGGTAATAGTCACCTCAGGCGACCACAAAGGCCAGACAGGTGAGATCCTTGAGATCCTCACCAAGTCCGACAAGGTGCTCGTCAAGGGAGTGAATGTCAAGTCTCGGCATGTCCGCCCGACACAGATCAACCCCAAGGGCGGGATCGTGTCCAAAGAGATGCCTATGCATATCTCCAATGTCAGCCCGGTCGTTGATGGAAAGGCCACCCGCGTCCGGTTTGAGACCCAGAAAGACGGCTCCAAGAACCGCGTAGCGGTCCGGGGCGGCAAATCACTCGGTCAGGTCAGCGGACCGAAATCGTAACGAACACACACAGTTTCTCCGGCACACCCGGAGAGCCAAACGGCGGATAAGTCATGGCGAAGAAAAAGTTCGACAAAGAAACACTCGAAGCGGCCGGGCAGCCAAACAAGCCACGCCTGCAGTCGCAGTTCAAGGACGCCGTGTGTCCCAAGATTACCGAAGAGTTCGGGATCAAGAACACAATGGCGATGCCCAAACTCGAGAAGATCACCGTCAATGTCAATGTGGGTCGTCATCTTGATGGCACCAAGATTCCCAACAATGTTCGGGAATCCGTGATCCACACCCTGACCACCATTACCGGTCAGAAGCCGATGAAGATTGCCGCCAAGAAATCGGTGTCAAACTTTAAGGTCCGTGAAGGGTATGAAACCGCGTTCAAGGTCACCCTCCGCCGAGATCACATGTGGCACTTCATGGATCGCCTGATCAACATCGCGACCCCCCGTATGAAGGACTTCCGCGGGTTGAACGACAAAGCGTTCGACCGTCAGGGGAGCTACTCGATGGGCCTGACCGAGCAGGGCGTGTTCCCTGAGATCAATATGGCTGAGCAGAACTTCACCCATGGCATGAACATCAACTTCTCATTCAGCAACTCAAGCCCAGCAATGAGCCGTTTCGTGCTCGCTCAGCTCGGGATGCCGTTCAAGAAGCCTGAAGAGAAGAAGAAGTGAAAGAGGATCTAACCTATGGCCCGTAAATGTCAAATCGCCAAAAGTAATCGGACTCCGAAGTACCCGACCCGCCATGTGCGTCGGTGCGAACTCACCGGGCGCGCACGAGGCGTGTACCGCAAGTTTCGCATCTCCCGCATCATGCTCCGCAAGCTTGCACTCGAAGGCAAGATCCCCGGAATGCGTAAGGCTAGTTGGTAAGAAATACGCCGCAATAGGCGATTGAAAGAACTCATGCGGTCAATGCCCAGGCATCGATCGCAATGGAAAAAGGTAGAAAACGATGACGATCAGTGATCCAGTCGCAGACATGTTGACCAGAATCCGCAACGCGACACGCAATCGTGCGAAGAGTGTGGTGTGCCTGAACAACAAGGTGTGTCAGGGTGTGGCCGGGGTCTTGAAGACCGAGGGCTACATCAATGACTACGAGGTTGTTGCAGACAACAAGCAGGGCACCATCCACATCGATCTGAAGTACGGCCCACGCGGTGAGGTTCTGATTCATGAGCTCAAGCGCATGAGCAAGCCCGGTTGCCGTGTGTACCGGAGAATGGAAAAGATTCCCGCGCCCATGCAGGGTCTTGGGATCACAATTGTTTCGACCAGCAGCGGGGTCCTGTCGGACCGCGCCTGCCGTGAGAAAAATGTTGGTGGCGAACTGCTCTGCCAGGTTTGCTGATATGACGACAAACAGACGGCTGGAATCCCCGGTCAGACAATGACCGGACGACGACGACAGTACGAAAGGAATAGACAATGTCCCGATTAGGCAAAAAACCAGTTCAAGTCCCCGCCGGGGTCAAGGTGAACATCGCCGGACAGCAGATCTCGATCGAGGGGCCAAAGGGCTCACTCAACTTCGATTTCCGTTCGGAGGTGAAGGTCGCTCACGACGAGGATGGCAAGGTCATCACGGTCACAGTCGACGAGAAGCTTATCGAGAAAAGTCGTGCGAACCGCGCGTACTGGGGCACAACCCGCTCGATCATCGACAACATGGTCGTCGGTGTCACCGAGGGCTACGAGAAGAAGCTCCAGATCGTCGGTGTTGGTTGGACAGGCACGGTTAGCGGCAACAAGCTCGCACTCAAAATCGGCTACGCCAACACCATCGAGGTGCCGATCCCAGCGGGTCTGGATGTCACCGCCGAGAAGCAACTCGTCACCGTCAAAGGTGCCGACAAGCAGATGGTCGGGCACTTCGCCGCTACGGTCCGTGCCAAACGCAAGCCCGAACCATACAACGGCAAAGGCATCAAGTACCTCGACGAGGTCATCACACGCAAGCAGGGCAAGGCATTCGGTAACTAAACGAAACGATCGCAACAGATCGCAAACAAGCGATCGTGAGGTTTGAGCAATGAATAGAAATAAAGCGAAAACAGTAAGACGCAAACGACGCAAGATCGGCATCCGCAAACGGGTCGTCGGCACCCCAGAGCGCCCACGCCTCGCGATCTTCCGGTCGCTCAACCATACATACGCGCAGGTCATCGATGACATGGCTGGCGTCACGCTCGCGAGTGCTTCAACACGCGACAAAGAGGTGAAGGTCGAGGGTTCGAGCGGCAATGTTGCATCGGCAAAGGCAGCGGGCACCGTGCTTGCTGAGCGTGCGAAGAAGGCAGGCGTAGAAGCCGTCGTCTTCGATCGCGGCGGTTTCAAGTTCCATGGTCGGGTCAAGGCCTTTGCAGACGCTGCTCGTGAGAGCGGTCTCAAGTTCTAATCGAAAGAGATACCACAATGGCAGAAATGCTTGACGAATCAAAATCAATCGAATCGCATACCGTCGGAATCTTCCGTACCGCAGCGACAGTCAAGGGTGGCCGACGCTTCAGCTTCGGTGCTCTCGTAGTCTGCGGCGACCGCAGAGGCAAGATCGGCTATGGCTATGCCAAGAGCCCAGAAGTGCCCACAGCGATTGAAAAAGCTGAGAAGCACGCCCGGCTCAACATGGTCCAGTTCCCGATGACCGGCTCAACGCTTCCTCACGAAACTGTGGGCAAGGCCTGTGCAAGCCGCGTGATTCTGGTCCCCGCATCACCCGGTACTGGTGTTGTTGCGGGCGGCACTGTCCGCGCGGTGCTCGAAATGGCGGGAATCACCGATTGCCTGACCAAGTCAACCGGGTCAAACTCCAAGATCAACACGGTTCGCGCCGTGTTTGATGGTCTGAGCCAACTCCGCACTCGCGAAGAAATCGCTGAACTGCGCGGTGTCGAGATCGAAACAACCGACATCGAAGAACGCATCAAACGAGGTCAACGCTTCATGCCCGTCCAATCAGAGGGCGAAAAAATGGCAGCCCCGGTCAACACCATCGGTCAAGACCGTGGTCGTGGTGGTCGCGGCGGTCGTGGAGGACGCGGTGGCGGCGGCGGTGGAGGTCGTGGTCGTGGCGGCCCGGGTGGCCCCGGCGGTCGTGACGGCGGGCGTTCAGCACAAGGCGCACCAGAAAACGCACCAGCACCAGCGGCTGATGCACCGAAAGATTCAAGTTCAGATAACGCAAGCTAACCGATTGTGCATGAGCACGATCTCCGGGAGTAACCGGTCATGATGATTCACGAAATCACCGCTCAAGCGGGCAAGTACAAACAACGCAAGCGCATCGGTCGGGGCCTCGGCTCGGGCAATGGCAAGACCTCCGGCCGCGGGCAGAAGGGTGCCGGCTCACGCACAGGCAACTCACGCATGGCACAGTTCGAGGGTGGCCAGATGCCGTTCTTCCGGCGCATGCCCAAGTTTGGCTTTACCAACGCAAACTTCAAAATCAAGTTCTGGACTGTCAACCTCGAATCGATCATCGAGCACGCGGACTTTAAGTCCGGCGGTGTGGTTGACCAGAAGTCACTCATCAAAGCCGGCTTGGTTCGTGATGAATCCCGGGGTCTCAAGATCCTTGGCAATCTCCCGGATGGCGTCGATTCGATCAATGTCAAGCTCGAAGTGACGGCCAACCGCCTCACTGCTCCGGCACGCAAGCTGATCGAGGACGCAGGTGGCAAGGTCAATGAACTCGGCACACGCCGTGACCGTGTCCGTGGCATCGACCGAAACTCGGACGACCAGACCCCCAAGAACCTCACCAAGAAGCTCAAGAAACAAGAATGGCACCGCAAACGCGACGAAGCGTTTGCTCGTGGAGAGGTTCTGAAGCCAAAGAAGTAATCCTTGCCCGGTCCTCTAGGACTCCTCTAGGACATGGGCTTTGGAAGTGGGCTGATTTACACGCCGGGGTCGATCAACCGCTGAACGATGGGAATACCATCCCCGGTCACGGATGATCGGCCCCGTCTTTACTGAGAGATTTGGCACGGTGAACTGAGCCATACGGAGTTTACGATATATGCTCTTCCAGACCATCATCAATGTATTCCGGATCCCGGAACTCCGGAGCAAGATCCTGTTCACCATCGGGATGCTCGCGGTCTACCGGATCGGGTTCTGGATCCCGGTCCCGGGCGTTGACCAGGGTGCACTTACCTCGTTCTTCGAGCAGCAAGCAGCATCGGGCTCTGCCGCGGGTCGGCTTTCACAGTATGTTGCGATCTTCTCGGGTGGTTCATTCGGTCAATCTACGATCTTCGGGCTTGGGATCATGCCCTACATCACGGCCTCGATTATCTTCCAACTCTTCCAATCCGTTTCGCCTCAGCTTAAAAAACTGAAAGACGAAGGCCCAACCGGCTACGCGAAAATCCAGGAGTGGACACGCTACGCAACAGTGGGACTGTGTCTTGTGCAAGCCGTCGGCTGGCTGACCTACATCACCAAATCGGGGCTGGTCTATGAACAGTGGGCAAGCAATCCGCTCTGGTGGGTCATGGGCATCTCCGCACTCACTGCAGGCACCATCTTCCTCATGTGGCTTGGTGAACAGATTGACCGATTTGGCATTGGCAACGGCGTCTCCTTGATCATCATGGCGGGCATCCTCACCGGGATGCCTGGAGCTGTTATGAGCGTCATCGGGAACTTCGATGCTGAGGACCCAAACAAAATGGGATGGATGGGACTCATCCTCCTCATGTTCGGCTTCGCCCTCGTCGTCGCCGGCTCGGTGTTGCTCACCGTTGCTCAAAGACGAATCCCCGTCCAGCAAGCTAAGCACACCCGTGGCAACCGGACCTTCGGCGGACAAAAAAGCTATCTCCCGCTCAAAGTGAACCATGGCGGCGTGATGCCCATCATCTTTGCCTCTTCACTCATGGTCTTCCCCTCAGTCATCTTCAGCGCCTTGATGGACCAAGCCCAGAACGCCAATGCCACAGGGGTATGGGTCTCGGTGGTCCGCTGGCTCAGCGACGGATTCCAGATGGGCGCTTACCCGTATGTGTTGCTCTACATCATCATGGTCTATTTTTTCAGTTACTTCTGGATCACCGTACAGTTCAATCCTGAAGAAATGTCCAAGCAACTCCGTGACCATGGCTCGTTTATTCCTGGGCTCCGCCCCGGACCTCGTACCGCCGAGTATCTTGAAGCGGTCATGGAACGGATCACCTATGTCGGTGCTGCATTCCTCGCGGTGATCGCTGTGCTTCCGATGGTGGTCAACTCTCAACTCAAAGTAGACTTTGTGGTTTCCCAGTTCCTCGGGGGCACAGGCCTGCTGATTGTGGTGTCGGTGGCACTGGATTTCCTCCAGCGCGTCGAAGCCAACCTCCTGATGCGGAACTACAAAGGTTTCCTTGGGGACCACGACGCCTCTGAAGGCCGGGGTCATTAACGAAAAATACGGACCTTGTACGGGTCTGGGCATCGAGTTTTTGATTGGTTGAAAGCCGATTTAACGCTCTTTTCATAGCTCTTCCGATCCGCTGGATGACACAGCGGATCTGCAGGCCTACCATCGTGACCCCAGATTTTGCAGCGAATGCAAGGTCAGGTGTTGGTAGAAGAATCATCAGCCGGGCGTTCCCGGTTTCAGGTATCGCCAAATGAGCGGCGAAGGAGTTGGAAGATGAAAGTATCATCAAGCGTCAAGCGTCGCTCGAAAGATTGCCAGATCGTCCGTCGCAAGGGCAAAGTCTTTGTAATCAACAAAAAGAATCCCCGTTTCAAGCAGCGTCAGGGCTGATTGAATCGAGATCACATAATAACGACCGGCTGCATCGAGGTGAACTCGACCGCAGCGCACTGCCCGGATCAGTACCGGGATGACAGGAGAAGCCAGTGCCCCGTATCGCAGGTGTAGACATTCCGGATCGCAAAAAGATCTTTTATTCGTTGCAGTATATCCATGGCATCGGCAACAAGTTTGCTGGTGACATCCTCGCCGAGGCGGGTATCAACCCGGACACCAAAGCAAGCGAACTCTCCGAGACCGAGGTCTCGACCCTCAACACGATCGTTGACGGCAGCTACCTCGTAGAGGGTGCACTCCGTCGTCAGGTCCATCAGAACATCGCGCGTCTCCGCGAGATCCGCTCGTACCGTGGCAGCCGTCACCGTGCCGGTCTCCCGACGCGTGGCCAACGCACCCGTTGCAACGCACGCACCCGCAAGGGCAAGAAGCGGACCGTTGCAGGCAAGAAGGGCGTCAAGGGCTAATCAGCATTCGAAGTATCGGGTTGCATCCGCGTGGGTGCAACCCGTTTCTCGTTCATATACAGATTCGCAAGGTTCCAGCCCTCGACAGAGGGAACCACAAGTGGAACCGTCAGGAGCGATTGATCAATGGCAAAGCCAGTTAAAAAACAGAAGAAGATCCGCAAGGGTGTCACCCGTGGCATCGCCCATATCAAGGCGACCCACAACAACACACTCATCACCATCACCGATACCAACGGCGAAGCACTCGCATGGGACTCGGCAGGAACCATCGGCTTCAAGGGTGCCCGCAAGGCAACCCCCTTCGCAGCGACCCGTGCTGGTGAGCAGCTCGGCCAGAAGGTTCGCAAGATGGGTATGAGCGAGATTGAGGTCAAGATTACCGGTGCCGGCTCTGGCCGTGAGAACGCCGTCTCGGGGCTCGCCTCGACCGGCCTCCGTGTCACTGCGATCGAAGATCACACCCCGGTCCCCCACAACGGGTGCCGTCCTAAGAAGAAACGCCGCGTCTAAGAGACCGGTCAAAGCCCCGGAGTCCGCTTCGGGGTTTGTCAATGAAACAGTCTTTCGTGGTAAGAAAGAACGGCACCGACAGCAGCAGGGTGCCCGACTGTGAAC
>Ga0316187_10005625_pt1 | contig 10814 bp, 5 predicted proteins | sample CroRivburrow1_MG_FD_204927 | JGI IMG/M metagenome (GOLD analysis project Ga0316187, IMG submission 204927) | Coastal sediment microbial communities from Maine, United States - Cross River worm burrow 1 | ecosystem: Environmental > Aquatic > Marine > Coastal > Sediment | place: USA: Maine...
TAATGAATCCGTTCTTATTGAATTTGATCCTGACAAACTCGGATTATCAGAAATTCAAAAAGCTGCAGATGAAATAGGGTATCAGGTTGTTGAAGAATCAGAATACGATGGATTATTAGAGTATACTTCCCGTTTGAAGAAGCTAAAGACGAAACTTATCATCTCTGTTTTACTTACCATTCCTATTGTAACATTATCAATGTTCATAAAAGGGATGCTTCCTTATGAAAATTTCTTTCTTCTTGCTTTGTCAATACCAGTGATATTTTGGGCTGGGTATGAATTTTTTGAAAATGCATGGAAAAAAGCAATCCATTTTACATCCAATATGGATACCCTTGTAGCACTAAGTACAGGTGTTGCCTTTTTTTTCAGTTTGTTCAATACACTCTTTCCTTCTGTACTGCTAAATAGGGGAATCCAACCCGATGTTTATTATGAATCAGCCACAGTAATCATCACTTTAATTTTACTAGGTCGTTTCCTTGAAGAAAGAGCAAAATTCAAAACTACAGGGACTATTAAAAAATTAATGGGCATCCAGCCGAAAACCGTGGAGGTAATTCATAATGGAGAATTTATTACCCGACTTGTCACCGATGTAAAGTGCGATGAAATAATCAGAGTAAAACCCGGAAATAAAATTGCATTAGATGGAATAATATTAAATGGAAACTCCTATGTTGATGAAAGCATGATCAATGGAGAACCCATTCCAGCTCATAAAGCTATTAATGACAGGGTATATGCGGGCACAATTAACCAGAATGGTTTGCTGGAAGTAAAGATTGAAAAGGACGCTTCTTCTACCTTGCTGGCTCAAATTGTCAAACTGATCCAAAATGCTCAAGCGAGCAAACCTCCAATTCAGAAAATTGTGGATAAAATCGCAGCGATTTTTGTTCCTGCAGTTATTGTAATAGCACTTATCGCGTTTTCCATGTGGTTGTGGATTGGACCTGATCCTTCAATAACTTATGCATTTTTAATATTGGTTACCGTTTTAATTATTGCTTGTCCCTGTGCGTTGGGATTGGCTACACCCACTGCATTAATGGTGGGAATTGGTAAAGGAGCTGAAATGGGAATTCTTATCAAAGACGCGCAAAGTCTTGAAATTGCCCACAAAATTAATACCCTTGTACTTGACAAAACGGGTACTTTAACAAAAGGCCAGCCTCAGGTTATGGATATTTCATGGAAAAATGATATCGCAATTGATTCTGAAAAGCATATACTTTTGGAATTGGAATCGAAATCTGACCATCCTTTAGCAAAAGCGATCCTGAATCATTTTGATACTATTTCGGTTAGATATGATAAAATGGACTTTGAAAACCTGCCTGGAATGGGAATAATTGGAATTAAACAGGGAAAGAAATATTATGTTGGAAGTAAAGACCTGATAAAAAATAACAATATCCTTTTTTCCGAAAAAATTCTGGTATCTGAAACCAGGTTGTTAAAAGATGCTATGTCTACAGTATATTTTGCTAATGAAAAGGAGGTAATATGCATTATAGGAATTAAAGATCCACTTCGATCCAACGCAAAGCAAGTTATTCAAGAAATTAATGCTTTAGGAATTGAAACTGTCTTATTATCCGGCGATAACAAGCAGGTAACTGAGAATATTGCTGGTGAACTAAATATTGATAAATTTCAGGGGAATGTCCTCCCCCATGAAAAAGGAGACTATATTAAGAACCTCAGAAAAGAAGGGAGAATAGTGGGGATGGTAGGTGATGGGATAAATGATTCCCTGGCACTTACAGTTTCGGATATTGGTATCGCGATGGGAAGTGGTACGGATATAGCGATGGAAAGTGCTGGCATTACCCTCATGAAATCCGATATAAAGCATATAAAAAGTGCGATTTCCCTTTCCAGAGAGACTATAAAAACCATTAACCAGAACCTGGTTTGGGCATTTGCATATAATATTTTGGCTATTCCAATTGCTGCAGGTGTACTTTATCCGGCTTTTGGTTTTTTACTGAGCCCTATGATTGCAGGAGCGTCAATGGCATTTAGTTCTGTATCTGTCGTAACAAATAGTCTGAGATTAAAAAATCGAAAAATCATATGATATGAAAACGTATAAATTTAAAACCAATATCAACTGTGGAGGTTGTATTAGTTCAGTAACTCCTTACCTTGAAGAATTAAAAGGCATAGAATGGAAAGTAGATACCAATGACAAACGAAAAGTTCTTGAGATCACCACAAATTCAGTATCTGAAAAGGAAATCATTGATAAGGTTCATGAAGCTGGTTATGAAATAACGCCTCTAAAAGGAGGTTTTCTAAATAAAATCTTCAAATAGTTTATTTTTGAGAGAAGAAAAATTTCAAATAATATTGACTTTTTTTCATTGATATTTTCAATTCATGAGTATCAGTGAACTATATGGGAATTTTATATGTTACAGAATTATTTAAATACGATTTATTCCTGATTCAAATGAATCCTAATCAGAAAGATAGAGGTGATATTAAAATATAGAGTTTTGGTAATTCGATTTGCAATTATCGTTCTATGGTTTATTTTCATAAACCCAATCTCATTACGATCACAAGATCAATTATTTACTATTGGTGGGACCGTTATTGACAAAGATACCGGAGAGCCTTTAGTTGGAGCTGAAGTATACATTCATGAGTTGGTAAGGGGTACAATAACTGACTTAGTAGGCAATTTTAAATTCTCAAAACTAAAATCTGCTAAATACAACTTACATATAACATATGTAGGATATCACAGTCTCTATCAGTTTGTGGATTTAACAAGCAACATAGATACTTTTACCTTTCTGATGCATCCTTCCTCATTGGAATTAATGGAAATCGTTATAGAAGGTGATCCTTTCAAAACCGGTCCAGTTGAAAGGTCATTAACTATAGAATCAATAACAGGAGAATTCATTCAAAAAAATCCGGGAGGCACCTTTATGGCTTCATTAATGAAGCTTCCGGGAATTAATACAATAGCAACCGGCACCAGTATTTCAAAGCCTGTTATTCGAGGTCTAAGTTTTAATCGAGTTATTGTCACTGATCGCGGGATCAAGCAAGAAGGGCAACAATGGGGCGCTGACCATGGGCTTGAAATAGATCAGTTCGATCCTGAGCAAGTTGAAATTGTAAAAGGACCTGCTTCCTTGCAATATGGCTCAGATGGACTGGGAGGAATTATCGTTATCAACAATCCATACCTTGCCGAAGAAGGTTCACTTGAAGGACAGTTAGTGGGTATCTATAAAACAAACAATCATTTATTGGGTACCTCGGCTATGTTAAAAGGAAATACCAAAGGTGTTGTTTATCAATTTCGATTTTCTACTCAAGATTTTGGAGATTATAGTGTCCCCGCTGATAATTTCACATACAATGGATATGTCCTCCCCATTTATAACAACAGGTTAAAAAATACTGCCGGAAGAGAGAGGGACTTAACTGCCATGCTTGGAATAAAGAGGGATTGGGGATATTCTACAATCACTTTAACCAGCTACAACCAGCTAGCTGGATTATTCCCGGGGGCTGTTGGTATCCCCAGATTATATAATCTTCAGGATGATGGTGATCCAAGAAATATTGATCTTCCAAGACAGCAAATCAATCATTTAAAAGTTATTAGCAATTCTAATATTTTGATAAATCAGAACTGGTTAGAAATCAACCTCGGGTATCAACAAAACAACAGGAAAGAAGAAGGTGATCCACATACGCATGGTTACCAACCTACTCCCGAAGGCAATCTCGCTCTAGGATTGAACCTTGATACCTATTCTGCTAATATTCTTTACAATCAAACAATTAGTATAAATGCAAAAAGAGTATATGGAATTCAGTATCAGTATCAACAAAATAAATTCAAAGGATTCGAATTTCTCCTTCCTGCCTTTACTTCACATGACGTTGGAGGTTTTATACGGGAGCAACGAAACCTGGGTGATATTTGGTCCTATAATTATGGCTTGCGTTTTGATTATGCAAACCGGTTTATCCAGGAGCATTACGAACCCGATTTCTCAACTGAGGACCCTCTCGATTCGTTGATCAGGAATCCGGAAATTGATCGTAATTTTTATAATTTTTCAGGAGGTGCTGGTCTTTCCTATTATCCAAACCATAATACAAATGTTAAAATTAATCTGGGATCCAGTTTTAGAATTCCTTCCTCTTCTGAATTATCTGCAAATGGTGTACATCATGGAACCTTCAGACATGAAAGGGGAGATCCCAATTTAAATTCTGAAAGAGGTTGGCAGGTTGATCTGAATTATAGTTACCATAAGAATAATTTTTATATTAGCCTTTCCCCATATTTCAGCTATTATGACAATTTTATTTACCTGCGTCCTACTTCTGAATTCTCTGATTTACCAGGAGGAGGGCAAATTTTTCAATATACCCAGGACGAGGCTATTTATTGGGGAAGCGAGTTGGCATTAGATTACCATTTCATTAAAAACTTCCATCTGGAAATATCTGCAGAATATGTTTGGAATTATAATATTGATACAAGACTTCCTTTACCCTTTACTCCTCCATTTTCAACCCTGGCAGAGATAGAATATCGTATCCCCATGGTTTCCACATTTCTTCAGAACGTGTTCTTTAATTTTGGGACCCGGATTACAGCCGCTCAAAATCGCGTCGACAGAAATGAAAACACTACCAATGGCTATGTATTGTTACACCTGGGAATTGGAACAGAATTTCTCATTAAAAAGCAAAGAGTTGAGTTTTTGTTTAATATTCAGAACCTGGCAGATACCTACTATATGAATCATCTCAGCAGGTACAGGTGGTTGAACCTGCCCGAACAAGGACGAAATATCAATTTTTCACTTATTTTCCCCTTTAAGATAAAATAGTAAAAATTGCATTTGTTGGTAATTGATTTATAAAGATTTCAATTTCATATAGCTATGGACTAAATTTGTCCGCTTATTGAATACATGATTTTTTAAATAAATATAAAATATATGAAACTATTTAAATTATTACCTGTATTTCTTCTGGTGATTGCGTGTTCGCCCGGGAAACAGGAAAGTTCAACTTCTGACGGTGTATTCCCCTATACAATACATCAGAAAGAATTTCCAAATGGATTAAATGTGGTAACTGTACCTTATGAAAGTCCTGGTATCGCTTCCTTTTATATTGTTGTTCGAGCAGGCTCTCGTGAGGAAGTAGAAGCCGGGAAGACTGGATTTGCTCATTTCTTTGAACATATGATGTTCAGGGGAACTGATAATTATTCCAAAGAAGAGTATAGTAACATTCTTAAAGCAATTGGAGCAGGGGCTAATGCAAATACCTGGCTGGATCGAACGGTCTATCATATGACCGGAAATGCAGGTATGTTAGATAAAATGTTTGAAATTGAGTCAGATCGCTTCATGAACCTGAACTATTCAGTTCATGGTTTTAAGACTGAAGCAGGTGCTGTAAAAGGCGAGTATACAAAAAATTATGCCAGTCCATATATGCAACTCAATGAAAAGACATCGGAAGTAGCATTTGATACTCATACCTACAAACATACTACTATGGGTTTCTGGGAAGATGTAGTTGATATGCCAAATCAATATGAATATTCATTACAGTTTTTTGATCGTTTCTACCGTCCTGAATATGCAACTATTCTTGTAGTAGGAGATGTTACACCCGAACAGGTAAATAGCCTGTCAGAAAAATATTTCGGGAATTGGGAAAGGGGAAGCTATGCTCCGGAAATTCCTGTTGAGCCAGAACAAACGGCTACTCGTTTTGCTCATGTTCAAAATGCAAATTTCCCACCACAACTTTCACTGAACTATAAATCACCTGCATTTGATGCAACAACCAAGGACGTTGCTGCATTGGAAGTGATCACCCAGATTTTGTTTAGTCAGAAATCAGAACTATATAAAAAACTGGTAATTGATGAGAGGAAATGTAGATCATTGGGAGGCGGAATATTCTTCACCAGAGATCCTTACCTCATGACCGTTCGTGCCTCTTTGATTAGTGCTGATGACTTGCAGTTTGTAAAGGATGAAATTACTGCAGCAATTCAAAACCTCATAGAAAATGGAGTGGATCAGAAAATTATGGATGAGACTAAATCTAACCTCAAATATTCCTTTGCTACTAATCTTGACAGTTCTACCTCCATTGCTGAAGCTTTGTCATATGCGATCTGGGTATCTGGAGATCCAGAAGCTTTCAATACATTTTATCAGCAAATTGATAACCTCACTCTTGAGGATCTTCAGGAAAATGCTAAAAAATATTTCATTCCAGAACATTTAACTATTTCAACCATTTCACCAGCAGAAGAAGGAGGTGTATTATGAAAAAACAAATTATAAGATTAAGCATATTACTTATCTTATTTAGTTCTTATTCCTCCTATTCACAGGAATTAGTAGAGCTAAAGAAAAATAAGTCCAATAAAATAGTATTGAAATACATGTTCAATACTGGTTCAATGATGGATCCTGCTGGAAAGGAAGGATTGACGATGCTTACTGCAAGTCTCATTTCTGATGGTGGATCAGCACAATACTCCAAAAGTGAAATTGATGACCTTCTGTATCCTATGGCTGCTTCCTATTATTCATCAGTTGATAAAGAAGTAACGGTTTTCACCTTCGAAGTACATAGAGATTTTACGGATGAGTTCTATCGTATTATAAAGGGGCTGCTATTTAATCCAGCTTTTGATGAAAAAGATTTCAGCCGTATAAAATCAAACACTCAAAATTATGTGGATCAGATCATCAAAGCTTCGTCTGATGAAGAATATAGTAAGATGGCTCTTGAAGATTTTCTGTTCAGAGGAACAACTTATCAACACATGATTCCTGGTACTTCCAGTGGTGTTTCCAACCTGACAATTGATGATGTAAAGCAACAATATATTGATTATTTCACCAAGGATAACCTGATAATAGGAATTGCTGGTGATTATAACGATTCATTTAAAAATCAGGTTCTGGAAGATGCCCGACAACTTCCTCCGCTGGTTAAAACATTACCAAAAGCGCCACAGGTTCCTATGCCCGAAGGGATCCAGGTTGAAATAATCGAAAAGGAAAATGCTCTGGGATCAGCGATTTTTGCTGGCTTCCCAATTAGCCTTACAAGATCAGACGATGATTTTGCTGCTTTGATGATTGCCAATTCATGGTTGGGAGAGCATCGCAAATCCTATGGTCAGTTATACAACAAAATAAGAGAAACCCGGTCGATGAATTATGGCGATTATACCTATATTGAATGGTATGAAAGAGGAGGCAGGGTTCAACTACCTTTAGCCCATGTTCCAAGGCATTCAAACTATTTTTCACTTTGGATTCGGCCTGTTCAAATCGCTGACCAATTGAAAATGCAATATGAAGAACTGAACCAGGTTGAAGTTGGGCATGCACATTTTGCACTACGAATGGCCATTAGAGAAATTGACATGTTGGTGAATAATGGTTTAAGCCAGGAAGATTTTGAGCTTACAAAACAATTCCTTCGCAGTTATATCAAATTATTTATTCAAACGACTTCAAAAGAACTTGGATTCTTAATGGATTCCAGGTTTTATGGACGGAAAGATTATATCACTGAGTTAGATCAACTATTGGAGAAGGTAAGCCTTGAGCAGGTGAACGAAGCTGTTAAAAAACATTTGCAGGTTGATAATATGTATATAACTATTGTAACAGATGATAGTGAATCACTTCCTTTATCTAGAAACCTCTTAGGCAACAAAACTTCACCGATGAGTTATTCGAATTTAGTCCTGGAAGGTCTCCCCGAAGAGGTTAAATCTGAAGATGAAGAGGTTGCAAACTATAAACTGAATGTAAAATCTGTTGACATAATTAAAAGCGAAGATACTTTTAAATAAAACTTTTAAACTTCATTTATTTAGGTTGTCCCTTATTTCAAACTACAAAATATCTTTAGAATTTGTACTTGAATTAAGAGGCAACCTATTTTTTATTCTTGAATCAGAAATCCATATATTTTATGAATATCTTTGTATTATTCAGCAAAGTAAAAAGTAAGTAGCATTAATGAATCAAAAAAATTTAGCTATGAAAAACATCTGGATAATCTCAATATTTATTTTTCCTTTTCTCCTATCATGTAGTGACGAAGCTGAGGAGCCGGATCTTATTGCACCAACAATTGAAATGAGTCAACCTCAAATATTTGGCAGCTATAGTGAATTCATTCCATTTAATTCTCTTTTTACAGATAATGAGGCCTTAGCAACTTATAGCATAGATATCCATGGAGATTTTGATGATCATGATCATGGCAGAGTAGCTATCGATCCCCGGCTGAACATATTCTCTTTTAAAGAGAATTATTCACTACCGCCAATTACCAGTTTCCAGGTCAATGACACCATCCCTCTTCCTGATAGTCTATTGGCTGGCCCCTATCATTTTATTGTGCAATCTATTGATCGCGCAGGCAATGCAACAGATTTTCAAAATGGGACCAATGTGGAAATTCTAATACAAATTGCAAATTCATCTATGGCCATAATTGACATTACAAATATTGTAGATGATGAATTGGTTATTGCAGTTAATCAACCTTTTCTTGTAAAAGGTAAAATTACTGATACTACTGAAGGAAAATTAGCTGGTTATCAGGAAGTAAATATAGATTTGTCAACACCAAGTGAAGGATTTGACGATGGTCATGGAAAACTTTCGGATTTTAATGAATCCCTCTATCAGGAGACATATGAGCGAAATGACCTTGATCCATATACCAACCCAGATGGTTCACTTAGTATAGAATCAATGGTGAACTACACTTTATCAAGTGAGGAGGCAGGCCAATTGCAGTCTCAAGGAATTGATCACTTGATATTTACCCTTATTGTAGAAGATTTTCAAGGTAATATCACCTTCTCTATATTAGATGTTCATATTATATAACAGTAGTGGTTAATAGTAGATTAATTTCTAAGATAATTGATCATACATATTTGTATCACTAAATTTAAAATCAACCTACTTACCCTTTTTTTCAAATACGATAAATTGTAAAATTAATCTGTTAGTGTAATTAATACTTTATCTAAATTACCAGAGAATTCATAAGGACTACCTTCATAAGCTTTATCAACTTGAGTACCATAGTCAGCACCTACATCAAATGTTTCAGCCAATGAATAAGTAGATATATGCATCATTTCAAAGTATTCTTCATCAACTTTCTCTCCATTCACCAGTAATTCCCCTGTGCCTGACCATGGTTTGAGTGTGCCGTCAATTTTAGACCTATCTAAAATGAAATTAAACTTGAGATCCGTTTTACCTAGCGGAAGCTTAGGTGACGTAAGATGATAATGAATTCCATCCAGAAAATTATAATCAAAGTGAAGCTTCCCTCCCATAATATACATACTATAACCTCCAGTCATGCCTCCACAAGCTACAATTACACCTTCCTCAGTACCATCCAGTTCAATTGCTGTTTCGATCATATGGGATCGTCCCTTTACTGGAGCAGAAGCTTTCTCCGCTATACGGCTAGCACCTGGAGCATAATAGATGAAATCTTTTTTATCACCAAAAATTACATAATTTACCTTATTCAACCTGGCAAGCATGTCATCATACATAGGATAAACTTGATTAGCCCATGCTTCTTCCTCAAAAATAGCTTTTAGTTCTTCAAGTTTTTCCGGGTACTTATCGGCAAGATTTGTACTTTCAGAAAAATCTTCTGCAACATGATACAGCTCCCATACATCTTCATCAAAGGGCTGTACTACATTTACATCCCATGGCATTCTATTGGCATGAAGGGTTACAGCCTTCCACCCATCTACCCAAATAGCACGGTTACCAAACATTTCATAATATTGTCGTTTTTTTAGGTTTGGAGCATCAGCCGCATCAAATGAGTAGTTCATTGCCACACCGGTGAATGGTTGTTGAGAAATGCCGTGATATTCTTCAGGGAATTCAGTACCTGTTGCCTCCATGATAGTAGGAGCAATATCACTGATATGATGATATTGATTTCTAATTTCACCTTTAGATTTAATTCCATTTGGCCAATGTACCACCAAAGCATCCTGTTGCCCTCCCCTATGTTCAGACTGTTTGAAATATGGGAACGGGGTGTTACCAGCCATGGCCCATCCAGCATGATAATGAGGATAACTGTCCCATTGTCCCCAGTTATCATAATATCGCATATTAGCTTCAAACGGCGTTTGCATCCCATTCAGCACATAGGTTTCGTTAAATGTTCCGGATAATCCCCCTTCACCGGAAGCACCATTATCTGCTGTCACAAATATCAAAGTATTATCAAGTTCACCTATCCGTTTAAGTGTTTCAACTACACGCCCAATTTGGTAGTCAACATGTTCCATCTGTGCGGCAAAAACTTCCATCTGCTTGGCATACATCTTCTTCTCATCTTCATTGAGCGAATCCCAGGCAGGTATCTCATCGATTCGTGCAGATAGTATAGTATTATCCGGTGCAATTCCAATTTTCTTTTGATTGGTAAGAATCTGCTCACGGGCCTTATCCCAACCCATATCAAATTTACCTTTGTATTTTTTTATGTATTCATCTGGAGCATGATGAGGTGAATGCATGGATCCCGAGGCCCACAGCATCATAAATGGGAGATCTTTGTCCAATGACTTATGACCAGTGATCCACCTGATAGCCCTATCAGCGAGATCCTTATCAAGATGTTCTGTTTTTCGATAAGGCTCCGGATGATGATCATCCCACATTACAGGAATAAACTGGTGCACATCAGCGGCCATAAAAGTA
>Ga0316187_10005626_pt1 | contig 10814 bp, 6 predicted proteins | sample CroRivburrow1_MG_FD_204927 | JGI IMG/M metagenome (GOLD analysis project Ga0316187, IMG submission 204927) | Coastal sediment microbial communities from Maine, United States - Cross River worm burrow 1 | ecosystem: Environmental > Aquatic > Marine > Coastal > Sediment | place: USA: Maine...
TCCCGCCAGGCGCAGCCCCTCGATGTAGCGATCGAAGTGTTCCTGCTGGCGAATCGGGATGGTGCGTTCCTCAGTTGAAACGGTGAATTCGGGCATAATCATCAACGTCTCTTCGACCTCCCAGGCGGCGTCCCCGGACCGGCCCATCTGGGCGTAGGTTGCCGCCAGCCACTTACGCGCCATGGGCATCTGGGGATTCCTCTTCAGCACTTCCTGGTAGTGGATGACCGCATCGGCATAGCGGCCATTAATGAAGTCGATGTTTCCGAGTACATATACCTCATTGAAGGAGTACCTGGGGTTCAGCGTCATCGCCCTATCGAGCATGGCGCGCGCCTTGTCGGTATCCCCCATGTAGGTAGAGATGTGCGCGCCTACCGTGTATCCGTCCGCGTAGTTGGGGTCGATCTCCAGCGCTTTGGAAATTGACTCCAAGGCCGCATCCAGGTCCCCCAGGTTCATATAGGTCATTGCGAGAGACCCGTAGACCATGCTGAGGTCCGGGTTGAGTTCCAGCGCTTTCGTCGCGTACTTCCTGGCCTTGGCGCTATCCTGCTCAACCGACGTACTCCAGCCATATTCCACCGGCACCGCATAGGTGAGTGCGACATTGGCGTAGGCCCTCGCATAGCCGGGGTCGATGGCCAGAGCGCTAAGAAAGTAATCTCTCGCCAGGGGCACTTCCTCCGGCGTCCAGCGACGCAGATGTGCCAGCCCCCGCAGCAACTCGTCGTAGGCTTCCGGCGTGGTCTCCGCGACCGGCTTGAGCCCGTCCACCTCATCCGGCGTCAACTGTGGGGCGAGCGATCCGATGATCTGCCGCGCGACCTCATCCTGAAGGGCAAAGACGTCCGTCATGACACCGTCATAACGCTCCGCCCACAGTTGCCGGCCCGAGCTGGCTTCCACAAGCTGGGCATTGATGCGGATCGCCGACCCCGCGCGACGAACGCTACCTAGCAGCACGTACCGAACACCCAGCTCCTCGGCCACCTGCTGGGGCGCGACAACGCGATCCTTGTAGGTGAACACCGTACTGGAGGCGAGCACGAAGAGTCCGGGAACTTTCGACAGATCGGTGATCAGATCCTGGGTCATGCCGTCGCTGAAAAATTCCTGTTCGGAGTCGCCGCTCAGGTTATCGAAGGGCATCACCGCGATAGAGTCGGGCATGAACTGCGGTCGCGCTGTTTCGACGACGGGCCCTGTTCGTCGTTCTTGGGCTGCGGCATCTGTCGCCGCAGCGGTCGGCGCATCGATTGTTGCCGGCTCTTCGTCGCCCTGTTGCCAGGACCCTCTTTCTATGAGCAGCCAACCGACAGCGACGACGAGGAGTGCGATGAGAGCGCGATCAAATATCCGCGTGCGGGACGGATCGGGGACGGCTGCGCTTGCGTCTATCCTGCTCTGACGCTGCACGCCCTCCGGGGTCAATTCAAAGACCCAGGCCAGGACCAGAGCGAGCGGGAAGATCAGCGCCAGCAGCACGAGGAGAAGTTTGATAGTCCATTCCGGCAGGCCCAGGGCCGGCACGATGATGTCGGCCACCTGGAGTATCAGCCAGCCGACAACGATATAAATGGCGGCGGTACGGAACACCCTGCGTTCCTTGAGCTGCTTTAGTAAATCTGCTGCCATATGCCTCGCGCACGTTGCCTGAAGCGCCTGTTAGTCTACCTTCTTTGGGAACTTGGCAGCGCCTGCGCGGCCTAGACCCGATGTGCACTCGAATCTTAACAACGGTATGAACAGCATGATTCGATCGAATGCCGGAGCGCTTGTTCTGACTGCATGGCTATCTGCCATGGCGCCGGCCCATGTCTCTGCGGAAAGTTTCTCCAGCTCCACTGTCGGCGAGTTCAGAGGTGGTCAAGACACAGACTACCCGGATTGGTTCAAGGAGAGCTTCCTGGAGTTCGAAGACGACGTGGCGGAAGCTGCACAAGGCGGCCGTCGTGTGCTGCTTTTCTTTACCCAGGACAACTGCCCCTATTGCCACGCCCTGATCACACGGAATCTGTCGCAGAAACAGATAGAACAGAAGATGCGCGACAATTTCGATGTCATCCAGCTGGACATATGGGGTGATCGCGAAGTCCTCAGTCTCGAGGGCACGCCGTACTCGGAGAAGGCGTTCGCCAGAGCTCTCAGGGTCCAGTTCACACCGACGCTGATCTTCCTGGATGAATCGGGTGCCGCGGTACTTCGCCTGAACGGCTATCAGTCGCCCCACGAGTTCGAGACGGCGCTGGATTTTGTCGCCGGGCACATGGAACAGCAGATGAGCTACCGCGAGTTTCTGTCCGGACGGGCATCCGCACCACCGAGCGACGGCCTGAATCCGGAAGACTTCTTCTCGACTCCGCCGCATGACCTGGCCGCGATGTCGACAACCGGCCGGCCCCTGGCGGTTTATTTCGAGCAGACCGACTGTCCGAACTGTGACGCACTCCATCAACAGGTACTCGCGGATCTTGAGACGCGATCCTTGATTGACGGATTCTCGAACGTCCAGCTGGACATGTGGTCGGACCAGGCGATCGTCACGCCATCAGGGGGCAAGACCACAGCCAGAGCCTGGGCGGATGAACTGGGCATCCAGTACGCGCCCACGATCGTGCTGTTTTCCGCCGATGGCGTGGAGATTATCCGCTCGGAGGCTTACTTCAGGATCTTCCATAGCCAGTCAGTATTCGATTACGTCCTCAGCGGCGCGTACAGGAATGAACCGAGTTTCCAGAGATACCTGAACGAACGCGCCGACCACATCCGGGCACAAGGCCGGGACGTCGATATCTGGCGATAGCACGGGCGCGATTCGAGCTTATCTGCTCAGAATTCAGGAACACGGCGCAAGATCCGGCGTCAGGACGGGAAAGTCGAATGCGAGCCCTGATGTCTGACGCCGGGAGGCCCTGCCCGGGTGGCCTCCCGGACAGGCTCCAGAGGTAATGTCAGCAGCTTGCCTGACGTGAGTATCCTCTTTACCATGCTGCAGTGTTTATCGTCGGGCCGTCCTGGCCGATGACACATGACCCGAAGCCTCGTGGACGCATGATGCGCAGTCTCTCCGTTCTTGTTGCCATACTCCTGATCGCGCCGGCGGCGCTGGCCGGACCGTGGCTGGACCCCGGGGACTCGGGGCTCCGTCACGACATCCAGGTGCTTGCCGATGCCGGCGTCATCACGGGTCCTGTATCGACGTGGCCACTGGCGACAGGGGACCTCCTGGCCGCCCTCGACGCAGATCCGGTCGCGCTGGACCCCGCTGCCCGGGTTGCGCTGTCACGCCTGCGAGATCGGCTCGAGGCCGAGGCGGTCATCGGCCGGGTCCGGTTCAATGCACATGCCTCGGCCGCCCAACATCCCCGTGACATTCGCAGTTTCGAGGACGGGCCCAGGGAGAGCGGCGAGATCGGCGCCGGTATCGAGTGGACGGGCGAGCGATTCGCAACGCGTGTCCAGGGCCAGTGGGTGGACGATCCGGACGACAACAAGGACTTCCGCCTGGACGGTAGCTATCTTGGCGTCGCTCTCGGCAACTGGATGCTCGCGGCGTCGACCTCTGACCGCTACTGGGGTCCGGGCTGGCAGAGCAGCATGATCCTGAGCAACAACGCCCGGCCCATTCCCGCTTTCACGCTGGAACGGAACAGCACCACGCCGTTCAAAACCAAGTGGCTGAGCTGGCTGGGTCACTGGGACCTGGCGGTAATGTGGGGGTTCCTGGACGATGATCGGACCGTTCCCAGCTCCCGCGTCTTCGGTGGGCGCTTCAACTTCAGACCGCTGAAAAGTCTGGAGATCGGCATCACCGGGCTAGGGCTTTGGTGTGGGTCGGGCAACGACTGCGGACTGGACGAACTTGGCGACATGGTCACGGGAGCCGGCAGCAGTGACGAATACGACCGGCTGGGTGGCTACGACGTGCGCTGGTCCAGCGCCATGTTCGGCACGCCGTTTGCCCTTTATACCCATCTGATCGGTGAGGATTTCGGGGATGGATCATCCCGGCTTCTCTTCCCTTCCAAGGTGCTGGGTCAGTTTGGCGCAGAAACATGGGGTCATCTGGACGGGCTCGGTAGCTATCGCATCTACCTGGAGTGGGCCGACACGGAATGCGATTTTAGTCTCTACCGCAACGTCACCGGCGACGGCGGTGGCGGCCAACCCGGCTGCGCCTATCGAAACAGCAAATACCGGTCCGGCCAGACCTATCGTGGACGCAGCTTTGCACACAGCACCGATCAGGATTCCAGTGTTTACACGATTGGCACGGTGCTGAATGATCTTGACGACAATTCCTGGCTCGCGACACTTGCATTTGGCAACCTGAACCGGAGGGGCGCCAACCGCAGCACTGTCGTGGAAAACAAGAACGAGTATGCGGAGATCGAGATCAGCCACCGCAGGGCGCTCGCATTCGGCACGATTAAGCTCGGCCTCGGCTACGAGGTCCGCAAGGACCAGGTGACCAACGAGGATGAAGACGATTACCGCGCATTTCTTGAGTTGCGCTTTCCACGGTGAGTAGACAGTCGGCACTACTCTTCGCCATCCTATCGGGCGCGCACGTTTGACAATTGACATTGCCCTCTCGGATGATTGATCGCAGGCCCGGGCCACGTGCCACACCATGCAATCTCCCGACATCGAATCGTTACTGAAATCGGCCGTCTCGAGTCATCAGGCGGGCCGGCTGGACGCGGCCGAGAAAGGCTACCAGTCAGTGCTCGCCATCGCAGCGGATCATCCCCACGCCCTGAATCTGTTTGGCGTCCTGCAGCATCAGCGAAGGCGCAACAGCGAGGCCCTTCAACTCATCGACAGGGCCATCGCCCTGTCGCCAGAGAGCTGGGAGTTCTTCTGCAACCGGTCCCTGGTGCTGCATGCCTTGGGCCGTGGCGATGAAGCGATCGCATCGCTGAGAGAGGTCACGGGCAAGACCGGCGAAGCGGGTCCGTCGCTGGAGCTGGCTTTCCTGCTGGAGGATGCTGGCCGCAAAGAAGAAGCCGTCGAAGTACTGACCCGTCTGCTGGAAAACAAGCCAGGGGAAGATAGAGCCTGGTCGCGCCTCGGATCGCTACTGCACGGTCTCGGTCGGTTGGATGAAGCTGAACGCGCCTGTCGCAAGGCCTGCGAATTAGCCCCTTCCCGACCGGAAGTATTCAATAACCTTTCAACCGTGCAGCGATCGGCAGGTCGGCTGGAAGATGCCGAGTCCAGTGCACGTCAAGCTATCGCTGTACGCAGGGACTTCGCTTCGGGCTGGGACAACCTGGGGCAGGCCCTGATGGCCGGAGGGGACATCCCCGGCATGTTCGAGGCCTTCAAGATGGCTGCAGTGCTCCGGCACCCCGTGGAAGGCCCGATGCCACCGAGACCGAAACCCAGGCTGGCGCGCCTCAGGCATGACCGGGAGCAGATTGAGTACCTTATAGAAGCAGGCCTGCTCGACCGTAGTTTCAAGGCTTGTGCACAGGCGCTTCAAGCAATCTGTCAGCGAGCGCCACTCGACGGCGACCAACTCAATCCTGGCGTACAGATTTTTCCCGCGGAGCAGGAACACCTGGCGCGCTATTACAACCGCATGCTGGTCAACCAGCCTGTCCCGGCGATCAGCGGCGGCGTCCTGAACCCGGACCTGGATATGGAGGCAATCCAGCGAACGTTCCTGGATCGGGAGGCGCCATACGTCGTCGTCGACGATTTCCTGAAGCCGACAGCCATCGAACATCTTTATCGCTACGGGATGTGTTCGACTGTCTTCTTCAAGGAGTACAACAACGGCTATCTCACGACCAAGATGACCGACGGATTCTACAGCGATCTGCTGGTGCAGATGGTCCAGGAGATTCCTGAACGGCTGCCCGGGATCTTTGCTGACAGCACGCTGAAAGAAGCCTGGATATTCAAGTGTGACAGCCGCATGAAGGCCCTCGATACCCATGCAGACTTCGCCGCGGTGAACGTCAACATCTGGTTGACCCCGGACGCGGCCAATGCCGATCCGGAGTCCGGCGGGCTGACGATCTTCGACAAGGCAGCGCCGGAAGACTGGTCATTCGAGTCCTACAACTCCAGAAGCGACATGATCGCGCAGTACCTCGAAGAGTCAGGTGCGGCAGCGAGACACGTGCACTATCGTCATAACCGGGCGCTGATATTCCGTTCCAGCCTGTTCCACCGCAGTGAAGCGATTCACTTCAACGACGGTTATCGGAACAGGCGGCAGAATCTGACACTGCTGTACGGGCACAGGCAGTAGACGCCGATGCGGATCGTGTCCTGACTGCAATCCGGCAGCCTGCGACCCTTAACAGACCCAAACAGGACCGGCAGCCGGAGACGCCGGCTTCAGCCCGTGTGCCCTGCTAGTCCCTGACGAAGTCCAGTACGTGCAGCGATACGGCCACCGCATGGACGATAACGAAAACCGTGAACGTGCGTACTGCAAGGAAATGGTAACCACGCCAATCCAGCGCCTCAGGCGTGCCCTGGGTGCACAGCCAGGCAGCGCCGGTCAGACCAGCCGCAAGGAACGCGAGCAGCGTCAGTCCTGCGAGCGCACCAAACAAGCCACCGCTCTCTGCCGCGGGTATCCGACCCCGAAACAGGCCGCGCAGGTCCGACCAGACGACGTGGGACTGGCCGGACAGCCATGGAAAGCACAGCCGCCAGCCGCCCTTGCGCGAGCAGTCGAGACAATAGGTGACGGCGAACAACAAAGCGGTCAGTCCAACGTATACGTGAGCATGGTCGAACACGCCCGGCTCGCGCGGCATCCGCCTCAGCATGGCCACCCACGGACTGGTAAGGATCAGCCAGGCTGCCAGCAACGTCACGATAAGATGCTGGCTGGCCCTGACCCTGTCTACAAGACCGGCCACGCAGCTAGGGCCCTTCCGCTTCCACTGTCAGTGCAGCGATCTGCCGGGCGAATTCCCGCACCCGGTCCCAATCCGTGAAGTCGATCTTCGTGTGCAAGTGGGTGGGACCGCCGGTCAACGTCATGATGAACCTGATGATGTGGCGATCCATGAAACGGTAGCGCTGGTAATCCAGATTACCGGCGAACACGCCTACCAGCCGTGGCTGCCAGGGTGAGCGTGCAAGAAACGCTTTCACATAGGGGTTGGTGTCGGGCGTGTTCTTTTCCGGCTTCCTGGCGACGAGGTTCACCGAGAAGAAACCGCTCGGCTTCGAGTCCAGCAGATCCTTGCGAGTGCGGATGAACTCGAGGACGGCCGGGTTGTGCTTGCCGTTGCGGATCGCCGCTCCGATCACGATCGCATCGAAGCGCTCGAGATCATCAGCCTTGCTATCGCCCAGGCTCGAGATGTCAGCGGCGCCGCCCAAGCGGACGATCTCGGCCTGAATGACTTGGCAGATCCGTCGAGTGTGGCCGTAGATGCCATAGTAAATCAGCAGCGTGTTTGGCATCGTGCGTTTGTTCCGCCCGCGTGACAGTAACGAATTGGCTTCTTGTCAGGGGCGGTAGATTGAAGGATTCGCCGACGATCGTAAAGTCGCAGACGCGTCGCCGGGCAGGCGAGGATCGGGCGCGGAGCCTTGCCGCCAACGCACGCCCGCAGGCCCCTTGCAGCGTCTGTGATGGACCGGGACGCGTCAGTCGTAGACGACACCGCCTGTGCGACGACGGTCGAAGACCCCGGTGACACGACGCCCATCGATCTCGACCGCCTGGACGTCACCGAGTGATTCCACCTTGTCGAACGTGTAGCCGAGCTTCGACAGGGCATCGATCGTCTCCGCTGCGAGCGTGTATCGCTCATCGGTCTCGATTGCGATCGGATCTGTCCCTGTCACGGCCGGCGGCCACTGGTGATGGAAGCGCGGCAGATCCACTGCCTCGGCCAGGCTGCGGTCGTAGTCGGTAGCGTGCAGGATCACCTCGAGGACAGTGGTGATGATCGTCGGCCCGCCGGGTGAACCGAGTACGAGCTCAAGCTGCCCGCCCGGACTGAAGACCATCGTCGGCGTCATCGAGGAAAGCGGCCGTTTCCCGGGGGCGATCTCGTTCGCGGCAGAACCTGTTACGCCGTAGACATTGGGCACGCCCGGCTTGGCCGAAAAGTCGTTCATCTGACTGTTGAGCAAAAATCCGGCGCCATCGACCACCAGGCCCGAGCCATAGCCCGTATTCATCGTCGTCGTGTTGGATACCGCCAGCCCATTTCGGTCCACGATACTGAAGTGGGTCGTCTGGCCGTCGCTGTCGATGCGGACGGGGAGATCACCGGCTTTCAGTGTCGCGGGGTCAGTACGGCGCGCAAGATCTATATCCGACGCCCTGGCCCGCGCGTAATCCTTGGCGGTCAGCACGTCTACGGGGACCTCGGCGAACGCCGGATCGCCCAGGTACTCTGAACGATCGGCAAAAACCCGCTTGGCGGCCTCCGCCAGCAGATGAATCTGTTGCGGAGAGTGCAGCGGCAGCCGCTCGAACGGCTCCAGCATATTCAAGAACTCGATCAGGATTACCCCGCCTGACGACGGCGGAGGCATGGAGACGATACGGTAACCGCGGTAGTTCCCCTCGATCGGGTCACGCCACTTCGGCCGGTAGGCCGCGAGGTCATCAGCAGTGATCAATCCGCCACCGCGCTGCATCTCTGCGACGATCATCTCGGCCGTCTCTCCGGTGTAGAACTCCTCCGGCCCCTGTTCGGCGATACGGCGCAGCGTCCTGGCGAGATCGGGGATCTTCATGCGATCGCCCACGCCCCCTTTGAAGTACAGCTTGAACTCGACTTGCTCCCGGAACCGCTCGCTGATCAGTGCAAACTTGTCGCCATACTCGAGGATCTTGCCCGCCGTCCAGGGATCGATCTCGAACCCGTTCTCGGCCAGATCGATCGCCGGCTGGATCAGTTCCGCCCAGGGCAGCGAACCGTATTGCTTGTGCACCGCGGCCATCCCGCGCACGGTTCCGGGCACCCCTGACGCCAGGGCGCTGTGGATGCTCAATTCGGCATCGACGTCTCCGTGCTGGTTCAGGAACATGTCGCGGTGGGCACCGACGGGAGCGGTCTCCCGGTAATCCAATGCGACGACCTCGCCTACTGCCGGGTCGTGGATCAACATGAAGCCTCCACCCCCGATCCCGGCGCCGATCGCGTTCGTCACCGCGATGGTGAACTGCACGGCGACCGCGGCATCTACCGCATTGCCACCACGACTCAGAATCGATCCACCGACCTCGGCAGCCTGGGACTCCGGCGCGGCCACGGCACCGCGCTCGAGGGTGGAGGCGGCCACCGGGCCGCCCATCCCGACAAGAGCAAACGGAAGAATGAGGCAAACGGCGGCGACAAACATGCGTCTGCACATCGGACAGATGCTCCTTGAGATGACAACAGAAGGGACTATAGACCCTACTGCGCCAGTATGCTCCGGCGAAGCAGGGGTCTCACCTCACTGAGCCGAGCCTCGGCATCGAGCGACTGAGCAAGCCCAGCGGCAAGACTCACTTCGGGCGGCGTTCGGCTGACCGGCCTGTCGCTCAGCGCCCTCGAGCGCGCAATGCCCCCGGCTGAAAGTCCGTGGCACGCAATCCGTCCACGTTGACCCTGGCCCTCACGGTGAGCGTGGTGCAGTGGCGCGCCTGCAGATCGATCATCGATGCCCCATCGAAAATCGGCGCGCCCGAACCGGCATTCTCGGGCGCGTGGTGATCAGGATGCGAGAACCCGGAAACGCCGAGCTTCCACAGTTCCCCGGCCCGATCGTAGATCAGCCCCAGCGGCGCGGTGTAGGTCTGGCTGTCGATGTAGAAGAAGCGCTTCGAAAGCGGATGACCGCTGTCATGCGGGCTGCCTTCCAGCATGTGCACCGGGCGCAACTGCCAGCGCACCAGAGGGAAACAGCCGCCTGCGCCTCCATAACCAACGAACGAAAACTCATCATCCTGTGACGGGACCAGTTCCGTTTGCTCGTTATGCCGGTACATCGGCATCAAGGCCAGCTTGCTGCCGGCGTAACGCCAGCTCATGTCCTTGATACGGCCGTTATACCCGAGAAAGTCCTCGATCATGATGTCGCTGCCCAGAAACGCATCGGTTTTCTGACCGGTCGCGAGCCGTCTGACGCGGCGCTGGAACGGCACATACATCCAGCCTTGCTCCTGGCGCTTGTCGTCCTCGAGCCGATGGATGAGTAGTTGAGTGTTCTTCACGTCGGGCGGATAGGTTGCCCGCAGGTACAGGGCGAAAAAAACTTCGCCGGGGTTGTTCGGTATCTGTGGGACGGGAGCCGCCACATGGCGATGCATGAAACGCATCATGCTGGCCTTGAACCGCACCTCGCGTTCGATCTTGTCCCGGTGCATGTCGCGGTAATGCCAGATCATGTCGGTCAGGATCCCGTTGTCTCCGGACCAGGCGTAACGCATGTTCCAGGCCAGCTTGTCGCCGGCATGCGGGTCTTCGCTATTCGGCGACACCGGAAACGGCAGGCCGCCCTGATAACCGTGCAGTTCGCCCGGTTCGTCCCCGAGCGTCGTGGCGTCCGCGACCGTTGCCGCGGCGAATGCCGGATGCGTATCGAAAGAGATGGGTTTGCCGACGGCGATGGCAAAGTCTCCCGCCGCCAGCAGACGTGCGACTTCGGCGTCGAGAATGTCATCGTAGTCACCGACGTTGGTGCTATCGATCACTGTGCCGGGTGCTGGCCCAACCTGATGCAACTCTTCCAGGTCGATGGCGAAGGAATCATCGGCCGCCGCCACGATCGGGACAGACAACGCGATCAGGGCAATTCTGGCTAGATGCAGGTGCTTCGACAACGGGTTC
>Ga0316187_10005627_pt1 | contig 10814 bp, 8 predicted proteins | sample CroRivburrow1_MG_FD_204927 | JGI IMG/M metagenome (GOLD analysis project Ga0316187, IMG submission 204927) | Coastal sediment microbial communities from Maine, United States - Cross River worm burrow 1 | ecosystem: Environmental > Aquatic > Marine > Coastal > Sediment | place: USA: Maine...
GCCAGAAGTCTTCTCAATGCAGACACTTTTTTATTCAATATTGAGCCATATCTCGTCGACCAAAGACGGGCAGAAATTCAAATATTTGTGGAATCAATATACATTGATTCTCTTACCCCTGAAAAATTACCCTCCAAATTCAGGAAAGCACTGGAGGAAGATCACATTCGGGCAAAAGCACTTCAAACTTTGATGTACAGAGCGGTATTAGATGGTCATCTCGATACAAATGTGCTTTTCGATGACGAATTGCCACAAAAAAAATTGTTTGTATCCCTGTCAAACAATAGACTGGCTTTCAGGATGCAATTTGATAAAAGCAATAATCCTGATAGCCTGATCGACAACCTTAAAATGGAAGTAGAAGCTTTACTTGGAGTGGAACCCGGTAATGGTCATTTAAATTTTAACAAACAAACCATCAAACTTTACTATTGGGCAAAGGACTTGAATTTTCTTGTTATTGATGTGGAGAATCACGTAGATCAGCCTAAAGACTTTTTTAAGGACATTAGAAAACTTTACAACACTAAAATTGACAACTATAAAGTCAATAGGTTGCTACTCAATTACAATATCATAGCTGCAGATTTCTATTATGAAAGAAAAGATTATAAGAAACGTGTAAAAGCACTGAAACAAGTTAAAAAGTACGTGCTCAAAGCAGAATTAGACAGAGATCAAACCCTCATCATGGCCCGATATTTTATTTATCAAATGCAAATAGAATGGGCCGTTCAAATCATGTATCCTTTTTTAAAAAGGGGCGATATAGATGCCGATTTTCTCAGCACCTTCTTGTCTATTATAGTTTATCATCACAAGAAATTTAAACTTGAAGATAAGTATCAATATTTCGAGCTTGCAGCAAAAAAATATCCGGATCACTTATGTGGTCTATTCAAAAAAACGGGTATGAGTTTAGAATTTTTAAGTGATCTTCGGCTAAAATCGATTTATTGCAGTCAGTGTAATTAGTTTATGATAGAGAAGGGAAATAAGAAAATAATAAACGGATGGGCGATGTATGACTGGGCAAATTCGGTTTATGCCCTTGTAATAACATCAACCATTTTCCCCATCTTTTATAAAAATATCACCACTTTAAAAAATAACTATGGTGATGTTGTAAGCGAAAAAGTCGAGTTGTTTGGTTATGAAATGACCAATACCGTTTTATATTCCTATTCCATTTCCTTTTCTTTTTTTATTGTTGTACTGATCGCGCCGTTATTATCTGGAATTGCAGACTACGCTGACAATAAAAAGAAATTCATGCAGTTTTTCTGTTATTTAGGCGCTATTTCTTGTTCTGGCCTCTTTTTCTTCGATCCCGACTACCTATTGCCAAGTATGCTGCTTGTAGTATGCGCGAGTATTGGATTTTCAGGAAGCCTTGTTTTCTACAATGCTTTTTTACCTGAAATTGCAGAAACTAAAGATCAGGACAGGGTAAGTGCAAAAGGATATGCCCTAGGGTATATAGGAAGCATCATTTTACTACTATTCAATCTATCCATGATCATGTCTCCTGAGACTTACGGGATAATAGACCCATGGCTTCCGGCGAGAATTTCCTTTTTAACAGTAGGGATTTGGTGGGCCGGGTTTGCTCAAATTGCATTCGCCCGTTTACCAAAAAAATCATTTAACATTAAAGTAGAAGGCGATTATCTATTTAAAGGATATCAAGAGTTGCTCAATGTTTTTCACGACCTGAAAAAAAATAAGAGACTTACGAGGTACTTGATGGCATTCTTTGTTTTTAATATGGGTGTGCAGACCATTATGTATATGGCTGTCACTTTTGGAAAAGATGAAATAAAAGACATGCCTGATTCCGGACTTATAGTAAGCATATTAATCATTCAGATCATTGCCATTGGTGGCGCTTATCTCTTTTCTTTTTTGTCGGCGTTGATTGGAAATATTCGGACATTAACATACATTCTAATAGTGTGGATAGCCATCTGCCTAATTGCCTTTTTCACCTATACACCTATTCAGTTTTATTTGTTGGCCGCTTTGGTTGGATTTGTCATGGGAGGTGTTCAATCCCTTTCAAGATCTACATATTCCAAAATATTACCTGATACCGTTGACCATACTTCATATTTCAGTTTTTACGATGTATGCGAAAAAATAAGCATCATCATTGGCACATTCATCTATGGGGTCATTATAGATTTCACCGATTCTGCTAGAAACTCAATATTTGCATTAGCCCTTTTCTTTGCCATTGGGTTGATATTATTGAATATGGTGCCCGAAATCAAACAAAAAAAACTACAATCAGAATTCAATTAACATCTGTGTATTTTCTCATGTACATTTCATGTACTTTTGCCAGCAATTATGGAAAGGATATATGATATTGCCATTGTCGGGGGTGGAATCGTTGGAGCTGCCACTGCTTATAAACTACAAAATAAATACCCTAACTTATCCTTATTGATTCTAGAGAAGGAAGATCATCTTGCCGAACATCAGACGGGTAATAATAGCGGTGTTATACATTCCGGTTTGTATTACAAACCCGGATCTGCAAAAGCGGAAACCTGTGTTGACGGAAGAAAACAACTGGTAAGTTTTGCCAGGGAAAACAATTTAGCCCACGATGTTTGCGGAAAAATAGTTGTTGCAACAGATTCTACTGAATTGCCTGCTTTAGAAAAGATATTTCAAAACGGGATTGCAAACAATACGGAGGGTATTGAAAAAATCAATGAAAAACAGATAAAAGAATTTGAACCTTATGTTGAGGGAATAGCTGGAATTTCGGTTCCATGTACCGGTATTATAGACTATAAAAAAACGACAGAGAAACTGATAGCGTTAACAACCGGGATACAAAATTTAAGTGAGTTGCACCTCGGTGAAGAAGTCCTGGAATTTTTTGATGATGGATCTTATTATAAGATTCATACGAACAAGGGAAATTACGTATCAAAACAAATGATATTCTGTTCTGGATTACAGTCCGATCGTATGGCGAAAAAAGACAATATTGATCTCGATATGCGCATTGTTGGATTTAGAGGAGACTATTATGACCTAAGCGAAACAGGAAAGAAAAAAGTAAAAAACCTGATTTACCCTGTCCCAAATCCCAAATTCCCATTCCTTGGTGTTCATTTCACAAGAATGATTGATGGCGAAACAGAATGTGGTCCAAATGCCGTTTTTACTTTTAAAAGAGAGGGCTACTTAAAAACAGATTTTGATTTTAAAGATACCGTTGAAGCGTTGAGTTACAAAGGAACGTGGAATCTTTTCATGAAACATTGGAGATTTGGAATTGACGAATACCGCAGGGCATTTTCAAAAAAACTCTTTCTCAGTCGACTTCAAAAATTAATTCCAAGTTTGACGATGGAGGATATCAAACCGGGTAGAAGTGGTGTTAGGGCCATGGCTCTCGGATTGGATGGAAACATGATTGAAGACTTTAAGATTGAATATAAAAAGAGAAGCATTCACATATTAAATGCACCTTCTCCGGCAGCTACTGCTTGCCTGTCAATTGGTGACAAAGTTGTTGAAATGGCAGAAAAACATTTTGGTTTATCAAATTCAGGATTAAGCTGACAAATTTTCCCAGTCCCAAATAAAATTAATGACAGCATCATCCAATCGTTTTAACAAAATCGGATTTGGTGAATTTAAGTTTTTAAAGTATTTCTCCTGATGCTTGGCCAGTTCATATTTAAAGAAAATAGCTTTCGACAAGCCATAGACAAGGTTTTTTGAAGGATGATTGACCTTTGATATAAACTTCTGAAGTTCAGCCACGGAAGAAGTTAATGCGAGATAATGAACACCACCCACATCAGATACCTCTTCTAATATTTTTCTCACAATAGATTGATCCACATGTACAGGAAAGTGCTTGTACACAGCTGAAATATTTGCCGCTAAAACAAGGAGCAGGAATTTATCAGAATCGTCATCATCGATGTTTGGGCAAGTGACGAATTCAGGTGATTCATTAATAAGGGCAGCCACTTCCGGGAAACCGCAATCAACTGAATGAAAAAACTGATCTACAAATAGATGTGCAATTTTTTCTTCCTTGTACGTCTTTTTTTTAAAAATACTTAACATAACGTAGGCACTGCCTTACGTAGAACAAAACTATATCAAATTAAAAGTGAGTTGGAATACCCGAGTTCTGATTATCAACAAAGTTTTCAACCCATTAGGCTTCAACTATAGCCGATATAATTGAAAGGAGTAATCTTTTTAAGTTCAATTTTTACTTCTCCACTAACATCCAAATTATCTATGAATTGATGGATTTTAGACTTTCCAATTTCTTCATTATTTCGAGTCAATTCTTTTAATTGCTCATACGGATTATCCACGCCTTCTCTTCTTAAGATCGTTTGAATCGCTTCTGCAACAACAATCCAATGATTTTCCAGATCTCGTTCAATAACTACTTTATCAATGAGTAACTTATCAATTCCTTTAATTAGAGATTGATAAGCAATGAGTGAATGGGCAAACGGAACTCCAATATTTCTAAGTACCGTTGAGTCGGTTAGGTCTCTTTGCAATCTTGATATGGGTAGTTTATTCGATAAATGAGCAAATACGGCGTTGGCCATTCCAAAATTTCCTTCTGCATTTTCAAAATCAATGGGATTCACCTTGTGAGGCATTGCACTTGAACCAACCTCACCCTTTTTAATTTTTTGAGAAATGTACCCGTTCGAAATATAAGTCCAGATATCCCGGCTAAAATCAACCAAGATATTGTTGATTCTTGAAAATACGTCGAACATTGCGGCCAGATTATCATAATGTTCTATTTGAGTGGTGGTCTGCTGTCTTTGAATCCCCAAAACATTGGATATAAATTCATTCCCAAAGTCCACCCAGTTAATATCGGGATACGCGACCTTGTGTGCGTTAAAATTCCCGGTAGCGCCTCCAAACTTAGCGCCAATGACCATATCGTTGAGAATATTTACCTGAACATCGAGTCGCTCGACAAATACCTTTATTTCCTTACCCATGGTTGTTGGTGATGCCGGTTGTCCATGTGTTCTCGCTAAGAGCGGAATCCCACTCCACTCATTCGATTTATTTAATATGGATTCCTGTACTTGAGATAGAAAAGGCATTATTACCTGCTCCAATACAAGCTTCAAGCTAAAAGGAACGGCCGTATTATTGATGTCTTGTGAGGTCAATCCAAAATGCACAAACTCCTTATATTTCTGAAGACTTAATGCGTCAAATTTTTTCTTGATAAAATATTCAACTGCTTTCACATCATGATTGGTGACAGATTCAAATTCCTTCACTTCGAGTGCATCAGATTCTGAAAATTCAATATAAATTTTTCTGAGCGCAGAAAATTTATCCGCTCCAATCTCACTTAATTGGGGAAGCGGGATCTCACATAATGCAATAAAATATTCTATTTCAACTTGAGTTCTGAATTTGATTAAAGCGTATTCTGAGAAATATTCACTCAAAACTTCTATCTTTTTACGATATCGGCCATCGATTGGGGAAACTGCAGATAAATCACTATTTCTCATGAATGCTTGAATTGAATTGCGAAGTTAAAAAATTGAATTTACTAATTGTCTATATTTATTGATCACATGTTGAGATCTCTAAGCATTTCAGAACAGATATCTACTTCTGTTCGCAACACTTTGAAAGCCTTTGTTTCGATAAAGGATGCAAAATTAAATTGGGTATTTCTCACACCCTTCCTGATTTACTTAATCCTTTTTGTTTTTGGTTTCTCTTTAACCAATTCACTTCACGATAAAGCAATGGTTTGGATTGAATCAGGAATTGAAAATTGGATTAAAGACAGTGATTTTTTATCACCCATTTTTTCTGTCACTTCTGTCTTTACCTGGATCATTATAAAAATTAGCTTATTTATTTTATTCGCCATTTTCAGTGGTTACATTACACTAATCGTGCTTGCCCCTTTGCTTACATATGTTTCCGAGAAAATAGACGAATCTACCAGTGGTAAACATTACCCTTTTAAGCTCTCAAAATTTTTAAGAGATTTATTAAGAGCCGTGTACATTGCTCTAAGAAACGCAACGATGCAGTTGTTGTTTACCCTCTTATTTATCATCATTGGACTGATACCGGGATTAAATATTATTGCCATCCCCGGCCTATTCTTGATTAGTGCTTATTATTACGGATTTTCCTTTATTGATTACAGTTTTGAGAGAGCTGGATTCAGTATAAAAGAAGGCATTGTTGAGGTGAGAAGGTTGAAATTTGTCGCCATAACTTTAGGTTCTATCTTTCTAATCACGAATATGATTCCATGGATAGGCATGTTTATTTCCACATTGATTATTTTTCCACTGGTGGGCTCTGCAACTTTAGTCATTGGAAAGTTGGATAGAGAAGAAAGTTAATGTGTTGGAAAGCTTCTATTCGGCAGATCGGCACTCTACTGATTCAATGCCTTCCATTCCAATCCCAGCAATTCCTTATCAAGATATCGCTGAAATTGATTCAATTCCTCTGGTCCTTCGGCCCTGTTCATTATTTTTTTTTGCTGGCCCTCTGCGGAGATGATTGAAATGCAAGAAGGTATATCTGTGATGTAGGCGTCGTAGACATCTTGCATTTGAAAATAATTGATGCGTTTGGCCTCATCCAATATTTCTTTCATTTTTTCACTACTAATACGGGATTCAAATTTGCCCTTTCTTTCAACAAATTCTTTTCCAACGTAAATAACCTTACCATCTGGATAAACAGTAATGGTGTATGAAGGACATTCTCCATAACAAATGGTCCTTTCCAAAAAAACAAAAATGGAATCTGTAATCCCGAGATCAATCGGCTCCTCTGTTGCCTTCTCTTCGGTGTTTACTTTCTTACCTGCTTCAGCTACACTGGCATTTTTTGTGGAATTGCACGCAATTGCAAAAAAGAATAAGATGTATAAATAATAGTTCATTTTTTTCTTGGTGGTACTCCTTTTTGTTTAGCCATATCTTCTAATCTCTTTTGAAATTTAGATTTTTTTTGACTTTGTGGTTTGGCCTTGTTGGCTTGTATTTTAGCATGAATCTTGTCCTCATCAATAATCCATTTTTTAATGGCCATCATTTGTCCCATTGATATCATATTGGCGATAAAATAATAGTAGCTCAATCCGGAAGAGTAAGAATTAAAGAAAAATAACATCATAATAGGCATCATATACATCATGATTTTCATCTGAGTTGCCTGCATTTGACCTGCTGCACCTCCAGCATCCATACCCATTTGACCACTATTCATCTTAGTGTAAAAGACCATTGACAATGCCATCAGGAGGGTAAACAAACTCACATGAGCCCCATAAAATGGAATTTCGAAAGGCAAATCCAAAATGGAATCATACGACGAAAGATCATTGGCCCACAAAAATGATTGCTGCCTTAATTCAATGGATGCAGGGAAAAATCTAAACATCGCAAAAAGAATTGGCATTTGTATCAACATTGGAATACAACCCGCAAGAGGATTTACTCCTGCTTTTTTGTAGAGTGCCATGGTAGCTTGTTGCTTCTTCATTGCATCATCTTTGTGCTTTTCACCCAGTTCTGTAATCTCTGGTTTAAGCACCCTCATTTTAGCACTAGACAGATACGTTTTATAAGTAATCGGGAATAAAAGCATCTTTATAAAAATGGTCATCAACAATATGATAATGCCATAGTTCAAATCAAAGCCATCGAGAAAATTGAATATTGGAATGACCAACCACTCATTAACCCAACCAAAAATGCCCCAACCAAGTGGAATCAAAGATTCAAGACCAATTTCATACGACTCAAGGGTTTGAAAATGGTTTGGGCCAAAATACATCGATATTGGAAACGACTCAACCGCGCTGTGCTCGATGGGAATTGAAAGAGAGGCCGTCATATTTTTTACCATCTCCCCTTCTTCATCGGTTTTAGTTTCTATAAATGCATTGTATTTGTCAAAACTGTTTTTAGAAATAAGTGCCGTCGTGAAATATTGCTGTTTGAAGGCAATCCAATTGATGGCCGCCAGCAGTTCTTCTTTATCATCACTTGTCTCAGTGATATAATCCGGATCCTCCCCTTCATACTTATAATAAATAGTTGAACTTCTACGCTGGTTTTCAAGACTTTGTTCTTGAGAAGGCACGTCCATGCTCCAATTTAATCCCAACTCGTCACCTCTGTGATCGATGACCTCGTCCATGCCATCAAGCACCACATTTAATTCGATCATAAAATCCGATCCATTGATCAGATATTCAAATGTTAAACTCTTTTGCTTGTCGTTGGTGTAGAGTGAATATGAAATTTTATAATCATTTTCTCCGGAAATAACTTTGCCACTTTCGGAAGTTTCGAAATAAAATTCATCGGTATATATATTCTTGTTTGAATTGGTGAAGAAATTCAAATTGAATAAACTCTCTGCTTCGTCAAACAATATTAAGGATGTACTATCGTGTCTCTTATAATCTTTTAATTCTGCTGAAACTATTCTCCCACCATAATTCGAAAAGGTCAATATTAATTTATCTGTCTCAACAACAACATAATTCACATCTCCGCTAGATGCATTTGAAAATTCTCCAAACATTTCATTTTGTTGAATTTGAGCCACGCTATCTCCCAAAACAGCATGTACTTCTTCAATGATCTCGTTTTCTTCAACATCCTCTGATTGACTTTCCATTACAGGCAAATCGGCTTCGGCACTTTCAATCGAATCGCGCTTTAATTTTTCAGCCTGAATCTCCTCATCAGACGGAGCTGTCATTATGCTATAACCAATTAAAATTGCTCCAATTAAAACCAGTCCAATAAAGGAATTTTTATCCATTTCAGGGGGTGTAATTTTTAACGAATGGCAAAGATAGATTTACTCTGTAAATTAACAGGGTAGAAAGTAAAAAGAAAATCAGGAAACAACCTCAACCTTTTCTTTCAGTGTGGCTTTCACAAATGATACAAACAACGGATGTGGTGTCCTCACTGTACTTTTATATTCAGGGTGGAATTGAACGCCAATAAACCAGGGGTGTTCTTTAATTTCCATAACCTCAACCAAATTACTCTCAGGATTTATTCCTGCAGCACTCATTCCATTTGCTTCAAATTCATTTAAGTATTCATTATTGAACTCAAATCGATGTCGGTGTCGTTCTGAAATGATTTCATGACCATATACTTCATAAGTTCGAGAACCAGTGCTAAGTTTACAAGGGTATGCACCCAATCTCATAGTCCCTCCCATTTCTACAATGTTCTTTTGGTCTTCCATGAGATCAATAACCGGGTATTTAGAATCCGGATTGACTTCAGTTGAATTGGCATCTTCGTGACCCAGTACATTACGCGCATATTCTATCACAGCACATTGCATACCAAGACAAATACCCAGAAATGGTATCTTATTTTCCCTGGCGTATTTAACTGTTTCAATCTTTCCTTCTATCCCTCTTTTCCCAAATCCAGGTGCTACAAGGATGCCGTTTAATCCTGCAAAAATCTCAGATACAGATTCAGATTTTATTTCTTCTGAATGAATCCACTTCAGATTGACCTTGCAATTGTTAGCTGCACCTGCCTGAATAAAAGATTCTGCAATGGATTTATATGAGTCTTTTAGTTCAATATATTTTCCAACCAAACCAATATTCACCTCAGAAGCAGGGCTTTTCAATTTCTGAACAAATAATTTCCAATTCTCTATATCAAGCTCTTGTTTTGAAGGAATACCCAATTTCTTAAGGACTACTGTATCCAGTTTTTCTTTGGCCATGCGCAACGGGACCTCATAAATTGTGCTCACATCAATAGATTCAATAACCGCTTCAGGAGAAATATTACAGAACAACGCGACTTTATTTCTGATGGAAGAATTAAGTTTTCTATCTGTTCGCAGTACGAGGATATCTGGTTGAACTCCAAGTTCTAAAAGAGCCTTCACTGAGTGTTGGGTAGGTTTTGTTTTCAATTCGCCTGATGCCGCGAGATAAGGGACTAAAGTCAAGTGAATACCAATACAATGTCCTCCCATTTCCCATTTCATTTGCCGAAATGCCTCAACAAATGGCAAGGATTCAATATCACCAACAGTTCCACCAATTTCAGTTATGACAATATCAAAATCTCCGGTATTTCCCAGTGCTTTGATTTGATCTTTAATTTCGTCAGTGATATGAGGAATAATTTGAACAGTCTTGCCCAGGTATTCCCCTTCACGCTCCATTTTAATAACGTTCTGATAGATTCTACCGGTTGTTACGTTGTTGGCTTGTGATGTAGGAACATCCAAAAACCGCTCATAGTGTCCTAAATCAAGATCAGTTTCTGCCCCGTCATTGGTCACGAAACACTCCCCATGTTCATATGGATTTAATGTTCCAGGATCAACATTGATGTAAGGATCAAGTTTTTGAATGGTAACTCTATAACCACGGGCTTGTAAAAGTTTGGCCAAAGAAGCTGCGATAATTCCTTTTCCGAGGGAAGAAGTAACACCACCTGTGACGAAAATGTATTTTACTGTCTGATTCAAAGTGTTTATTTATACCACTCTACTAACAGCTTTCAAAACTAAAAATATAATTCCCACCGCTCGAAAAAAAATGATAATAAATATTAAAAAGAGAATGATAGTCCTAAACTAGGCATAATAGGCAATTGGTTCACCCTTTCTTGAGAAACCCGATCGAGGTAGAAGATATTTTCTCTATTTAAAAGGTTCGTGACACTGAAATTTGCTTCTAAAATGGAATATTCACCTAATACAAACTTTCGTTTTACAGAAATATC
>Ga0316187_10005628_pt1 | contig 10813 bp, 8 predicted proteins | sample CroRivburrow1_MG_FD_204927 | JGI IMG/M metagenome (GOLD analysis project Ga0316187, IMG submission 204927) | Coastal sediment microbial communities from Maine, United States - Cross River worm burrow 1 | ecosystem: Environmental > Aquatic > Marine > Coastal > Sediment | place: USA: Maine...
CCCTCTGAACTACCTGGCCTCGCCCCCGCTGGTTGTGGCTTACGCCTTGGCCGGCACTTTGGACATCGATTTGTATTCCGAGCCGCTCGGTCATGATGGAGAGGGCGCACCGGTGTTTTTTCGCGACCTGTGGCCCACCGCCCAGGAAGTCCGCGAGGTCGTCGAACGACACATCAGTCCGGAAACCTTTCGTACCCATTACGCGGATGTGTTCGAAGGCGACGCGCGCTGGCAGGGACTGGAAACCACTGCTTCGGCCCTTTATCCGTGGCAAGCCGACTCAACCTACATCCGTCGCCCACCCTTCTTTGAGCACATGTCTGTGGACCCGGAACCCATCCAAGCCATTGTCGGCGCCCGGGTACTGGCGCGCCTGGGGGACAGCGTCACAACCGACCACATCTCTCCCGCGGGTGCCATCAGCATCGGTACACCGGCGGCGGAATATCTGCGCTCACTGGGAGTGGAACCACGCGATTTCAACTCCTATGGATCCCGCCGGGGCAACCATGAGGTCATGGTCCGGGGCACCTTCGCCAACGTGCGACTGCGGAATCAGTTGGCACCCGAGACCGAAGGGGGCTGGACGCGCCATCAGCCGACCTGTGAGTTGATGTCCATCTATGAAGCGGCCATGTGTTACGCCCGGGAAGAGGTGTCGCTGATCATACTGGCCGGGCGCGAATACGGCAGCGGGTCCTCCCGTGACTGGGCCGCCAAGGGGCCGCTGCTCCTGGGCGTGCGGGCGGTTATCGCGGAAAGCTACGAACGTATCCACCGATCGAATCTGGTGGGCATGGGTATTCTGCCGTTGGCCTTCGTGGATGGTCAGAACGCGGCCGCCCTTGGACTGGACGGGACGGAAACCTACGACATCCAGGAGCTGGAACCCGGTTCGGATCGAATCACCGTCACAGCCGCTCCGTCGCAGGGCGAGGCGCAGCAATTTCAGGTGGAGGTTCGAATTGATACGCCACAGGAATGGTCCTATTACCGCCACGGCGGCATTCTGCGATACGTGGTGCGGAATCTTGCGCGGGCATCCTGAGCACAGCGAAACGGGTCTCGCGCCTGACTACTGAGTTCTTTAAATTAATGAGAAAAACTTCAACCCAATCGTTCCAGCTCGAATCGATAGAGCGCTATCGTCAGGATCTGAGGTTCGACGCAATCCTGCGTGGCGAGCATTTGTCCCTACGCAGCACCTGGGGTCTTTTCTCGCCCAAAGCGATCGATGACGGAACCGAGTTGCTGCTGGAGCATATGATCGTAGGCAAAAACGATCGCTGTCTGGACCTCGGCTGCGGCTATGGCCCCATTGGCCTGACCCTGGCGCGCTGCGCACCAGCCGGCACAACGCTCATGGTGGACAAGGATTTTGTTGCGGTGGACTATGCGAAACGCAACATCGTGGACAACGGAATATCCAACGCAACGGCGATGCTCAGCAATGGTTTTGACCAGATCGGCGATCGGGCATTCGACCTGATTGCGTCCAATCTGCCCGCCAAGACCGGGAAGGAGCTGTACTATCTCTACTTTGTGGACGCCCTCGCTCGACTGCGACCGGACGGCCGTTTCTATGTGGTGGTCATCACAGGTTTGCGACGATTCATCGAGCGAGCCTTTCTCGAAGTGTTCGGAAACTATGAAAAGATCAAACAGGGTCGGCAATACACCGTCGCCCTTGCTCGCAAGCCCGACCCGCATCAATGAGTGATCAGACCCTTATCGACAGGCGGACCGCCGCGCCCGAGACGCTGTTGGGACCAGAGGACCCGGCTCCGTTTGAAATCGTCAATCGGGATGGCAGCGCGCCTTTTGTGCTGCTGTGTGACCATGCCCACAATCGCATTCCGACCTCCCTGGACACGCTGGGATTGCAGAGCGCTGATCTGGAGCGCCATGTGGCCTATGATATCGGCGCCGAAGCGTGTGCCCGATATGTGTCGGAACGATGCGACGCTATCCTGGTGAAGGCCAACTATTCGCGCTTGATCATCGATCCCAACCGCCATCCTCGCTCACCTTCATCGATACCGAAAGCGAGTGAGGATTTGGTGATCCCCGGCAACCACGACCTCGGCGAGGAAGCCGTGACGTTACGGGAGGCCACTTTTTTCTGGCCCTACCATGAAACCGTATCGCAGGTGTTGGAGGGCTTTCGTGCTCAGGGGCGTATTCCGGCCCTAGTCTCGATCCACAGTTTCACACCCGCATTCTTGGGATTCGAACGCCCCTGGCATGTGGGCGTGCTCTGGCACCGGGACGATCGCATTCCCGGCCCGCTGATTAAACGACTGGCCGCAGAACCGGACATCTGCGTCGGCGACAACGAGCCCTATTCAGCCCGCAGTCCCGAGGGCTACAGTGTGGAAACCCATGCGGACAATCACGGCTATCCAAACGTGTTGATCGAGATTCGCCAGGACTTGGTCGACACACCGGCAGGCGTAGCCCAGTGGGCGGCCCTGCTCACCCGCATGCTTCACGAGATTCTCGCCGACCCCACCATTTTCAGCGTAAAGAGGTTCGATGCCCATGTCTAAGGAACCCGAGTTCACGGTTGGCATCGAGGAAGAGTACCTGTTGGTTGATCGGGAAAGCCTGGACCTCATCCGGGAAACGCCGCCCGGTATGTTCGAGGAATGCGAGCGTCGCCTGCAGGGAAGGGTCACGCCGGAGTTTCTCCAGTGCCAGATCGAGGTGGGGACCGGCGTATGCGGCTCCATGCAGGAAGCCCGGGATGATCTGGCCCACCTGCGCGGCACCGTATCCGAAGTGGCCGAGTCCCACGGACTTGCGCTGATGGCGGCATCGACCCACCCGTTCGCCGACTGGGAGGGCAAACGCCGAACCGAGAAAGACCGGTACGACACCATCGCTCAAGACCTTCAGGAGGTGGTACGCCGACTGATGATCTGTGGCATGCACGTCCATGTCGGCATTCCGGATGACGATCTACGCATCGACCTGCTCGGCCAAGTCAGTTACGTGCTGCCTCACCTGTTGGCACTCAGCACCTCATCTCCGTTCTGGCAGGGACACGACACGGGACTGAAATCATATCGACTTGCGGTCTGGAACGAGATGCCGCGCACCGGCTTCCCGGAGCGCTTCGACAGCTATCGGGAGTATCAACGCCACCTGGATGCCCTGGTCGGGGCCGGGCTTATCGAGGACGGCACCAAGCTTTGGTGGGACCTTCGACCCAGCGCACGTTTCTCCACTTTGGAAATGCGCATCGCGGACGTCTGCACCCGACTGGAAGACGCACTGTGCGTTGCCGCCATCTATCGTTGTTGGTTGCGCATGCTCTACCGCCTGCGGATGAACAATCAGCGCTGGCGCGAATACAGGGTGATGCTGCTGAACGAAAACCGATGGCGCGCCCAACGCTATGGTATCGACGAGGGTCTGGTGGACTTCGGCCGCGGTGAAATCGTGCCCTATGGTTCTCTGTTGGATGACATCCTGGGACTGATTGCGGAAGACGCAGAATACCTGGGATGCACTAAAGAAGTGGAACATGCACGTACCATTCTGGCCCGGGGCACCAGCGCCCACTGGCAAAGCCACACTTATAAGGCTGCCATAGCCGATGGGGCCGATCCGCCGGAGGCACTCAAGAAGGTAGTGGGGATGCTGGTGAAGGAAACCACGGCGGACCTGCGCTAGACAGCGTTCCGGTCAAGGTGGCGGCCCGGTGCTGAGACGCCAGATCTGGCGTTCAGTTTTTTGCGGTCGATGCAATAGGCACCGATTCAGGTAAAGGACGTAACCCACAGAGCGCCGCTGAAGATCACCGGCTTTGAGCGGTTGTCCCCCTTGCAGACAGGTCGCGATCTCTGCCGAGCGCGTCAATACGCTGTCTGCGGAACCCAAAATGACTCGGCACCGGAGTGCCGAGTCGAAGCGAAGAGGATCTGGGGAAAGAACCACAGGTAAAGTTCCCTGCGGCTCCTCGCTACATCCATGTCGCGAGGACACCTTAAGTATTGGCCTGCGCCCGGGTGAAGAAAATACGTGCAAACACCTACCCGCTGACCAGGTCGATATGTCGGCCCCCCTCAGAACCGCCCGTAGCGAGTATTCAGCACCAACGACTGGGCGCTCAGATCCGACGGAACCTGATCCCAGGTGAAACGCCAGCGCCAGTTGCCCTCCGCCATACCCGGTAGATTCATTCGCGCATCTGCACCGAGGTCCAATAGATCCTGCATCGGGACGATGGACAGCAGCGAGACCGACGCAAAAGCCGTCCTGACCAGTTCCTGAGGTAACCGCTCCAGTCCGCAGCCCAGGTAATCCGCCACGTTCTGTTGCTGATGGGGCGCCAATGATTCCCACCAGCCACGCAGAGTGTCGTTGTCATGGGTGCCGGTATAGACCACCGAATCGGGCACCAGGTTGTGGGGCAAGTAGGGGTTTGCGGCACCACCATCGAAGGCGAACTGAAGAATCCGCATACCCGGAAGATGGAAATCGTCCCGCAATCGCAGGACCGCAGCCGAAATCAGTCCCAAGTCCTCCGCCACCAGAGGCAGTGGGCCGAGACTGCGCTTCAACGAGCTCAACAGCGCCTCACCCGGCACCTGAACCCAACAGCCCTGCAATGCCGTATCCGATTCCGCTGGAATCTCCCATACCGCATCCAGCCCTCGGAAATGATCGATGCGCAACAAATCGAAGCGATCGATTTCGTGAGCGACGCGTCGCGTCCACCACTCGAAACCGGTTTTCCGATGCACTTCCCAATCGTACTGAGGATTGCCCCATCGTTGTCCAGTGGCCGAAAAATAGTCTGGTGGCACGCCCGCCACTACCTGCGGTTGGCCCCATTCGTCCAGCTTGAACAGAGATCGGTTGGCCCATACGTCAGCGCTGTCCTGTGCCACGAACAAGGGCAGATCGCCAAACAGCTCCACCCCTCGTTCCCCAGCCCGGGAACGCAGCCTTCGCCATTGGGCATCCAGCAGGAACTGCTCGAACGCCACCTCTTCCAGAGCAGCGGCATTCTCTGCGCCGATCTTGCGCAGCGCATCGTCGTCCCGATCTCGGAGCGGCTCAGGCCATTGCCACCAGGGTATGCCGGCAACAGTGTTCCGAATCACGCAAAACATCGCGTAATCCGTCAGCCAGTGGGCAGCACGACTGCGGAATGCGTCGAACTCCCCCGCCAGATGCGGCGCTGCCCGCAGCACCGCATCACGGAGCGCACGCCGGCCAGCGATGGTCGACGTGCCCTCGTCAATTCTCTGGTCCAACCATCCGTCCGCATACATCTGTTCCAGACTCAACAAGGCCGGATCCAGAGCGAATGCCGATTGGGCCAGGTAGGGTGAGCGATCATGGTGCGGCGGCCCCAGCGGCAATACCTGCCACACCGAAAAACCCCCGGCCACAAGAAACTCGATGAAATGCTCCGCGGCGGATCCAAGCGTCCCGCCGAGCCCGGGCCCCGGCAGCGAACTCAGATGAAGCAGGACACCGCTTCTGCGCCGGCTCAGAGGTTGGGTCTCGCTTGCCATCGCTCAGCCCGGAGCAGCCCCACTGACGCGGAATTTAGTGCGACTGACACTGCACCGATCGCGGTAACCCAGCGAATGCATATGCCAGCCGATCAAGGTCTTCAATCGTCGATCATCGAACATGATGGGTCTCCTGGCCAAGCATCTCCGGTACCACCAGAACAACGCCGCCGTCGGTGACCAGGAAGCGATTGGCGTCCGCAACAGGATCAGCGCCGATTACTGTACCTGCGGGCACCACACAGCCTTCGTCAAGGATCGCCTTGTGGATGCGGCAGTTCTCACCGATGGTGACGTTTGGCAATACCACAGCGCAATGCAACTCGCTTCCGGCGCGAACCGTTACCTTGGAGAACAGCAGGGAGCGGCGCACAAGAGCGCCGGACACGATGCAGCCGCCGGAAACCATGGAATCGACCGCCATTCCTCTCCGGTCATCGTCGTCAAACACGAACTTGGCCGGCGGCAACTGCTCCTGGTAAGTCCAGATAGGCCATTCTTCATCGTACAGATTCAATTCCGGGCTGACGCTGATCAACTCCATGTTGGCCTCCCAGAAAGCGTCTACCGTTCCCACGTCGCGCCAATAATTCTGGCGCGACGTCTGCACATCCACGAACGGGTAGGCACAGACTCGATAACGCCCGATCACTGCCGGCAGGATGTCATTGCCGAAATCGTGGGTGGAATCCGGCGTGTCGGCGTCTCTTATGAGTTGCTCGTAGAGAAAATCGGGATTGAACACATAGATGCCCATGGAAGCCAAGGCATGGTTTGGACGACCCGGGACCGGCTCCGGGTCTGCAGGTTTCTCAATGAATCGGAGTACGCGATTGCGTGAATCGACCGAAACCACGCCAAAACCGCTGGCCTCTTCCCGGGTGACCTCTACACAACCAACAGTGACATCCGCTTTTTGCTCCACATGCTGTGCAACCATAGGGCCGTAATCCATCTTGTAGATGTGGTCACCGCCCAGAATCAGGATGTACTCGGGGTTGTGGTTGCGGATAATGTCCAGGTTCTGGAATACCGCGTCTGCGGTACCCTGATACCAGGCGGAGCGGACACGCTGCTGGGCTGGGAGCAGTTCGACGAACTCGCCGAACTCGCCCCGGAGGAAGCCCCAACCCCGCTGGATGTGCAGAATAAGAGAATGGGCCTTGTACTGGGTGAGAACCGAAACCCGCCGAATCCCGGAATTGATGCAATTGGACAGAGCAAAGTCGATGATGCGGAACTTGCCGCCAAACGGCGTCGCCGGTTTGGAACGCCAGCTTGTCAGCTGTTTCAGTCGGCTTCCCCTGCCCCCTGCGAGTATCAGGGCGAGGGTGCCACTGGTGAGACGACTGACGTACCGGGGCGTCCCTTCGAATCTCATGACAGTCCCATTCCTAAAGGTGTTGGCGGCCGCATCCATCATGCCGACTATATAAAATCCATAATACGGGCTGGTGGATGACAATCTCCACTTAATAGCTCAAAAATCGCCCCTCAGGGACGCAATGACTCAAATCAGGCCTTAAGCACTCGTGAAGACACCCACCGAACCAGCGAAACCAAGCGAGCCGATTCGGCGCCTCATCGACGGCCGCCACCATGACCCCTTCCAGGTTCTGGGACGACACGGGGCTGGAACTGGACGGGTTTACCGTGTGTTCAACCCACATGCCCGCCAGGTGCGCATAGCGCAGATCGGCGTGGACCTGGAACCTCAGGGATGCGATGGCCTGTTCGAACTCCGGGGAAGCGATTCGGCGCTACCTGACCACCCAACCCTGGAGTTCATCGGGCACAACGACGCGCAGTGGGTGCAAACGGATCCCTATGCGTTTCCACCACAGATCGGGGATCTGGATCTGCACCTGTTTGGCGAAGGTCGCCATAGACACGCCTGGCGCTTTCTGGGCGCCCACATGCTGTCGGTTGACGGCCATCCCGGGGTCTTGTTCGCAACCTGGGCGCCGAATGCCGAACGGGTCAGCGTGGTCGGACACTTCAACCAGTGGGACGGTCGCTGTCACCCCATGCGGGTGCGTGGAGACAGCGGAATCTGGGAGCTGTTCCTGCCGGGTGTGAGTGTCGGAGACCTGTATCGATTCGAACTCCGTCATCGAAAAAGTGGCGCAGTGGTCACCAAAATTGACCCGTACGGCCATCAATTCGAGCTCCGACCGGCCACTGCCGCCCGTGTGACGGCGCCGCCGGCGCACGTCTGGCAGGACCGGAAATGGATGGATGATCGAGCGGATTTTGATTGGCAAGCACAACCCATGTCGGTGTACGAGGTACATCTCGGTTCCTGGCGACGAGGCGAGGACGGGGCTCAACTGAGTTACAGAGAAATTGCGCCGCTGCTGGTGGAACACGTCCAATCCCTCGGCTTCACCCACATAGAGTTGCTCCCGGTGACCGAATACCCGCTGGACGAGTCCTGGGGTTATCAGGTAACCGGTTTCTTCGCCCCCACTGCCCGCTTCGGCACCCCGGACGACTTTCGATGGCTGGTCGATCATTGTCATCAAAACGGTATCGGCGTGTTGTTGGACTGGGTACCTGGCCATTTCCCGAAGGATGAACATGCCCTGGCGCGCTTTGACGGCCAACCACTGTATGAGCATCCAGACCCCCGCCAGGGAGAGCACCGGGAGTGGGGTACCCTGGTATTCGACTACGGACGCAACGAAGTGCGCTGTTTCCTGACGGGCAGCGCCACCTACTGGTTGGAGACCTTCCACCTGGACGGACTGCGAGTCGATGCCGTGGCCAGCATGTTGTACCTGGACTACTCGCGAGAACCCGGGGACTGGCTGCCCAACCGATACGGAGGCAACGAGAATCTCGAAGCCATCGAGTTTCTGCGGGCGCTCAACGAGTCGGTGCAAACCGATTCGCCCGGCATACTGATGATCGCCGAGGAGTCCACTTCGTGGCCACAGGTTACGCGGCCACCCTGGGTCGGCGGCCTCGGATTCACCATGAAATGGAACATGGGCTGGATGCACGACACCCTCACCTACCTTTCATTCGATCCGGTTTACCGCCACTTCCATCATCAGAATCTCACCTTTGGACTGCTCTACGCGTTCAGCGAGAATTTTATGCTGCCGCTGTCACACGACGAGGTGGTCCACGGCAAGGGGTCGATGCTGTCGAAAATGGCTGGCGACCACTGGCAAAAGCTGGCCAATTTACGTCTGCTGTACGCCTACCAATGGACTTATCCGGGCAAGAAGCTGCTGTTCATGGGCAGTGAATTCGCCCAGGAACGTGAATGGAGTGAGGCCAGAAGCCTGGACTGGTGGTTGCTCGAGCAAACCGGACATGCCGGGTTGCAGCGTTTGATCGGAGACCTCAATGCGGTCTACCGCGATCGCCGATCGCTGTACGCACGGGATTTCGAATCTTCGGGATTCGAATGGGTGGACTGCAACGACACTGCCCAGTCGGTGCTGAGCTACCTGCGCCTGGATGGCGACCAACTCACCCTGGTGGTGTTAAATTTCACCCCGGTGGTGCGCCACGGTTACCGAGTTGGCGTGCCGGTGGCCGGGGCCTACCGTGAACACATCAACACCGATTCGGTCCACTACGGTGGCAGCAACGTTGGCAACCAAACTTCGATCCGTACCAGCACGCAAGCATGGATGGGACATCCGCACAGCCTAGCGCTCACCCTGCCGCCTCTGGCGGCTCTGATTCTGGTGCCGGAACCCACACGATGAACAGCCCGACGCGCGCCGCGGCAGACCCGGCGGCCCGGGTGTTGTTCGTCACGTCTGAACTGCATCCGCTGATCAAGACCGGCGGTCTGGCGGACGTAAGCGCCGCCCTTCCGGCCGCTCTGGGTGCGCTTGGCGTCGACTGCCGGGTGCTGATGCCAGCCTACCCCGGCTTGATCCAAGCGGTCGATGCGGTTCCCAAGTTGGACGGTCTGGCGCCCTTTAAACAGGGCCCACGATGTCGAGTGCTATCGGGGCGAGTACCGGACACAGGCGTACCGATTTATCTGCTGGATGCACCCGAGCTGTACCACCGCCCGGGCAGCCCTTACCACGACGAATTCGGGGTCGATTGGCCCGATAACGCACTGCGATTTGGATTGCTGTCTCGTGTCGCGGCCCAACTCTGTTTCGGTGAACCGGCTCTGCAATGGCAACCGCAGATTCTGCAGGCCAACGACTGGCAGTCGGGCTTGGCGCCGGCCTACCTCAAGCTGAATCCAAACAACACAATCCGCAGTGTGTTCAGCGTCCACAACCTGGCGTTTCAGGGTAACTTCAGCCCGGATTGGATGCCGCGTATGGACTTGCCCTGGTCACTGTTCTCGATGGAAGGGCTGGAGTTCCACAACTGGCTGTCATTTATGAAATCCGGCCTGTACTACAGCGACCGGCTCACCACAGTCAGCCCCAGTTACGCAAAAGAGATCCAGACGCCCGAACTCGGCCTCGGGCTGGACGGTCTCCTGCGGCATAGACACGAAAGCTTGAGCGGCATCCTGAACGGCATCAACCCCAGCGAATGGGACCCGGCGATCGATCCGCATATCGCGCAACGCTACGATCGCGAACGGCTGGACAAGAAGACGGCAAATCGAAGGGCTTTGATCCAACAGCTGCGGCTGAGCGTTGCCGACGATTCCCTGCTGCTGGGCATGGTCAGCCGAATGACCTATCAAAAGGGCAGCGATCTGGTGCTGGACGCATTGCCGGAATTGCTTGAGCGCCCGGTGGGTTGCGTGGTTCTGGGCAGTGGCGATACGGAGTTGGAGCAGCAATGGCGCGACTGGGCTGCTCGGCGCTCGGATCGGATTGCGGTGCATATCGGCTACAACGAAGCTTTGGCTCATCAGATCGAGGCCGGCTCCGATGCGTTTTTGATGCCGTCGCGATTCGAACCCTGCGGCCTTAATCAAATGTACAGCATGCGCTACGGAACACCGCCCATCGTCCGCCGAACCGGCGGTCTGATCGATTCCGTGATCGACGCAAACACATCGACCCTGGCCTCCTCCACCGCCACCGGCGTGATGTTCGACACGGCCAGTCCCGGGGCACTTGTCGAGGCGGTTGACAGAACCCGGGCTCTTTATAATCAACCGGAACTCTGGCGCCGAATGCAGATCGCCGGCATGGGACGCGAATTCAGCTGGACGCAAAGCGCAACCGCCTATCTTGATCTTTATCGGACCCTGCTGGCGTGACGGTTCACGCATTGAAAAGGCTGGCTACCGCGGACGGCTAGTGGGCCTGATTCAACTCATGGGCACCGCAAACCAT
>Ga0316187_10005629_pt1 | contig 10813 bp, 9 predicted proteins | sample CroRivburrow1_MG_FD_204927 | JGI IMG/M metagenome (GOLD analysis project Ga0316187, IMG submission 204927) | Coastal sediment microbial communities from Maine, United States - Cross River worm burrow 1 | ecosystem: Environmental > Aquatic > Marine > Coastal > Sediment | place: USA: Maine...
CGCCTCGATCCGATCGTAGAGCTTGAGCAAGACGGCCAAACCCTCGAGGACAACCAACCCCAACTCATCGTCCATGCGCTTGATCGGACAACCAGCGAACTCCACCTCCTCCTCGATGTCCCCGGCGGCACCGACCCACTCACCCTGATCGACTCAAACACCCAGGTCAACCCCTACGACCGCTTCGAATACCGCCACATATTCGATGGCGCCCTCGATGAGGGGCTCCATGAGGTCACCATGGTCGCGATCGAGCAATCCGGGCGTGCGGGTGTCTCGACAGCCACTATCATCATCGGCGGACTCACCTGCCCGGCAGATCTTACCTCTGACGGTGAGCTCGACTTCTTCGATGTCTCAGCATTCCTCACAGCATTTGGGATGCAAGACCCAATCGCCGACTTCACCGGCGATGGTCAATATGACTTCTTCGATGTCTCCGCATTCCTTACCGCATTCGGAGCAGGCTGCCCATAAACAAAGGATGACCGAACGCGGTCGCATTGGTGCGATCAGCTCGAAACAAAAAAGAAACGGGGCCGGATGAATCATCCGGCCCCGTATTCGTTTTGTATTCGTTGACGCGAAGGTTTAGCGACGACGGCGTCCAGCAACCAGACCGCCAAGACCAAGCAACGCCATCGCGGACGGAGCAGGTACGACGGTGTAGCTCAGGTAAGTACCCGAAGTGGAGCCGGTGCCCCAGTCTGGAGTGGCTTCGCCAGCAAGACTCAGGTGATCAACACCTGGATCGCCACCGCCACCAGCGGTCGCAACGACATCAAAGTCGAATGAGTCGCCAATGGACAGACCAAGAGCTGCGAGCGATACAGCGATGCGTTGCACACCTGCAGCGTGACCGGAGTCATCACCAAAGATGTCAACACCAGCGGCGTAGGTCGCATCGGTCAAACTCCACGCACCACCATTGAGGGCGTGCAGTTCGCCGCCTACGCCAGAGCCACCATCATCAGCCCAAGTGCCGATGTAATCGGTGACCCCTGAACCCCAATCGACATTGCGTCCCCAAGCGCCAGTCGAGGAGCCGGGCTCGCGTCCGGTATCCATACCAACGAGGTACTTGCCCCAGTTGGTTGCATCCAAGTCAGCAGCGGTGGTGATGTCAAAGTACAAGAAGCTGGCATCATTGGTCACCTCAACCTGGACGATGTCCAAGTGTGGGAATCCGCCAAATGTCCCTGGATTAATATCACCAACACTGTCAGAGTACACATCCGCACTCGCAGCACCAGCCAGCGAGGCGATGGCCGCAGCCATCAGTAAGTTTCTCATATCTATCTCCCTTTACTCCAGTGAAGCCACGACTCACACAGAATGAGCGAATGGCGTATTTCCAACCCAAAGTGTAATGCCTCAAACTCTCCATCGCAACCCTGAAATCTGCTATTTCAGTGAGAATTCATCGAATAGTTGAGTTCTATGTCCTGAAAGCCAACCGGTTATCGGGCTAAATATCAAGATCCGCAACAACCATCGCATGGTCAGAGACCGCCAAACCACTCTCACGATCAATAAAGCACCCAGTCATCCGATTCCGTGCCGCTTTGTTCATAAGCAGGTAATCAATCCGCCACCCACGATCCAGAGCCCGTGCTTGCCCACGATTCGACCACCACGAATACGGCCCGTCCACATCCCCGCTCGCCTCCCGTACGACATCCGCCCACCCCATCTCAATCAGATCCCCCATCCACGCCCGCTCGTGAGGTAAAAAACCAGACGACTTCTGATTCCCCTTCGCATAAAAAATATCACGCTCCGTATGGGCAATATTCAGGTCCCCGCCAAGCACTGTCGGAATCCGGGACTTGAGCATCGGCTCGGCCCACTCCCGGAAGAATCCCAGCCACCGATCCTTTTCTTGCTGCCGATGCTCGCTGGATGACCCCGACGGTAGATAGACGCTTACTACCCGAAGTTTCCCGACCCGCCCAACAATCACGCGCCCCTCTGGATCCGCTACCCCGGCCCCACGCCCTTCTTCCTTGAGCCCACCCCCCACGCGCGACCAGATCGCGGTGCCCGAGTACCCCTTCTTCTCTGCCGGGTGCCACAGGCAATCCCATCCCTCCGGTTCTTGCCACTCCGCAGGTAACTGCTCGGGCAGTGCCCGCACCTCTTGCATCAGGAGCACTTTCGGATTGATCCGATCCAGATGCTCCGCCATGCCTTTCCGCAGCGCGGCCCGGATCCCATTGACATTCCATGTTGCGATTCTCATGCACCCACTCTAGGTCTATGGTTCACCATGGCAGAGAACAACAAGAACCACGCCGTCGTACTTGCGGGCAGCCCGCTCACCAACTACGCCCTGTACCACCGGATCCGTTTCTCGGTCGGGGATCCTACTGCTCTGATCGAACTCCCAACAGACAACACCCCGCACCGCCTGCTCATGATCCGAAACATCGAGATGGATCGCGCGAGAAAAACTTCGCGTGCAGATGAAGTGGTTTGTCCCGAAGACTTCAAATCACCAAACTGGCAAGCCGGCGATCGGGAACTTGAAACAGCACAGTCCGTAGCGGAGTGTTTGCGCCAGAAGAGCATCACCAGCATCACCGTGGACCGCACATTCCCCGCGATCTATGCCGACTACATCACCAATGCGGGGATCACCATCGACTGCGACCCGAACCTAGGCGTGCTCGACCGCCGCTCCAAAGACCAGGAAGAACTCAACCACCTCCGCAACGCCCAAGCGATCACTGAAGGATGCATGCGGATGGCATGCGAAACCATCGCCAATGCGAACGCTGACGCGAGCGGCCAACTCCTGCTCGACGGCTCCCCGCTCACATCCGAACGCATGTTCAAAATGATCGATGTCTGGTTCCTCGAAAACGGCGGCTCCACCCCACACGGCTCGATCGTTGCTGGTGGACCGGTCGGCGCCGATTGCCACGACCGGGGACATGGTCCTCTGTTTACTGGTCAACCTGTCATCATCGACCTCTTCCCATTCATCCACACAACCCACTACCACGGCGACTGCACCCGCTGCGTCGTCCACGGCGATATCCCCGACGAAGTCACCAAAATGCACGCGACCGTTCTTGAAGCAAAGTCCGCCGCAGAAAGGGCAACGAGGGCAGGTGTCACCGCCGACGCAGTACACGCCGAGACGGTCAAGGTCATCGAGGCCAACGGATATGCCATGGGACTCCCCGCCGAGGGCGCTCCAGACACCGCATGCAACATGACCCACGGCACCGGCCACGGCATCGGTCTCGATGTCCACGAACCCCCACTACTCGATGTTGGTGGCCCAACCCTCGTCGAGGGAGATGTCATTACCATCGAACCCGGTCTCTACTGCAAAGCCATCGGGGGCATCCGCATCGAAGATATGCTTGTAGTTACCAAAGAAGGCGTCGAAAACTTCAACACCCTCCCCACCGACCTCACTTGGGCGTAGAACAGCACGGGTGCCACGGCTTGATCGTCTTCGGCAAGCCGTGTCTTACTTCGCCTTCCCCTGAGCCGCCACAGCAGCCATCGCAGCTTCCACAGCCGCCGCATCACCAAGATACCGCTTCGAGATCGGCTTGAGATCAGCGTCAAGTTCATACACCAGCGGCATCCCGGTCGGAATATTCACCCCGACAATATCCTCATCCGAGATCCCATCCAAGAACTTAACCATCGCCCGCAGCGAGTTGCCGTGGGCCGCGATGATGAGCCGTTTACCAGCTTTGATCTGCGGCGCAATCTCTTTGTCCCAGTATGGGATCACCCGCTCAACCGTGTCCTTGAGGCACTCGGTTGTAGGGATATTCTTGGGATCAAGCCCCGCGTACCGACGATCATGCCCGGGCCAGCGTTCATCGGAAGTCTCAAGAGCCGGCGGCGGTGTGTCGTAGGACCGTCTCCACACCTTCACCTGATCCTCGCCGTGCTTCTCCGCGGTTTCTGATTTATTCAATCCCTGCAGAGCCCCGTAGTGCCGCTCGTTGATCTCCCACGCCCGCGTCACTGGAAGCCACATCAAGTCCATCTCTTCCATAACATGCCAAAGGGTCCCGATCGCCCGCTTGAGCACGGAGGTATACGCCAGATCAAAGCTGAATCCTTCCGCCGCGAGTAGTTTTCCAGCAGCGGTCGCCTCCTCGTGTCCCTGCTCACTCAGCGGCACATCCTTCCACCCCGTAAACCGGTTCTCTTTATTCCAAGTGCTCTGCCCATGACGAATAAGAACGAGTGTGTACACGCGATGCTCCTTTTTGAAGTTCGTACACTCGATTCTAGCCCCCGATTAAGCGGTTGCTTCGGGGATCGTATTGCGGAACCACCGAACTCGAATCGATCCGGGCCGCATATTCGATATCTGCATCCAGCCCTAGATTGATGAGCCGCCGACCATGAAGTGTTGAACGGAGCGCACGCTCAATCGAGCCGTGATCATGGATCAAGCTGTTCGTGCCCTGAGCGACAAGCAACGCGGTCTCGCTGGTTTTGTGCCCCAGTTCAACCATCCGATTCACCATAGCCCCCGCCGCCAAGCAATCATCCAGCGACACCTCGCCGAGCGTCCCCGCACACACGATCGTGACATCTCCATCCTGAACTGCCCGTTCGCACACCGCATCACGATTCGTAACTGCTCCGATCAAGACTGTAGATGAAGCGGAGACCATCGCCAGAGCCCGAGTTCCGTTGGTCGTCGACAGCACCAACTCCCGCCTGCCAACCGCATTGCTCGTGTATTCCAACGGCGAGTTCCCAAGCGTGAACCCATCCGGAGGCAACCCGCCCCGCTCCCCGCACAGCATGGCTTCAGGATTCTGCAATGCATACGCGCGGGCATCATCAACATCTCGCATCGGGACCACACTCGATGCCCTCGCATCGAGCGCAGCAACAATCGTGGTTGACGCACGAAGGACATCAACCACGATCAGCGTATCAGTCTCTATCTGACGCTCGCTGAGATGCTCAGGAAGCAGAACAACATCAACACGAGCCATCAACGAGTCTCCCCATCAGTTTTTCGCCCATTGCGAATGAAACTGGAGTTTGTCCATCGTCCTGGGGCGCACCATCTCAAGCAGTTCGCTCTGCGCCCGTTCGATTTCAAGCGGGGTAAGCTCGAGCAACGCAATCCGATCAAGCACGAGCCCGATCTTGGACATGAGCACATCAACCTCATCCTCATCACCGATCGCCAATCGCTGAGCAATCGTTTCGATCCCAGGACGCATTCCAGTCTCCGTATTCCGCTGTCCGAACAGCCCAACATACGAATCAACAAGCCGCGAGACGCTGCGAGGCGAGAGCCGGTCGATGATCACAGTCGGTGCCGGATCATTGCTGGAAACCGCATACCGCTCAGCCCCAGTTGTTATCCCATCACGGATGACGCCATCAGAAACATCAACCGGCCCAAGCCCGAGTTCGGTCAGCACCTGCCGCTGCGCGAGGTACGGGTCATCATCTCGGAGCCGCAGGATGTCCTCGTCAACAAGCGCCCCGCCGAGATTCGCCTGTGTTGTTGGAGGATCAAACGATCGGTAATCCCCCATAGTCAGGTCGTACGCATAAACCTCACCGGCACTCGTTGGCATCGTGCCAGCAAAGTTCGCCAGCGAGACCCCGCCATCGAAGATCTCAATCGGGAGTCCAAGCGTTGTGCCTGCCCCGTTGTTGTTTGCGAGCACCACAGACTCTGCCCCGAGCAGTGCGCCCGACGAATCCGTATTGAGTGTCCCCGAAAGGAACATGTCGCCCGATGCGATCAACTCCGCTGCCTGTTCGTCGTACCCGCCGCCCGTGCGGTCGGCCTCGTTTTCAACGCCGTGGATAAATCCGCCAAGGTGCCCAAGCAATGTAATCTCGCCCCCAGCTTGTCCCAATGACAAAATCCGCAAATCCCCGAGCACATTCACATCACTCAGCTCGATCGTCGTCATTCCCCGGCTCTTGGCACCGAACTGAATAGACCCCATCGAAGTAATCTTCTGACCACGGCCGGCATAGATCCCCTCCGTCGCCGACACAAAGAAACGGCTCGAAAGATCAATCGCCGACGCATCCATCAAGTCCAGCCCCTCAGCCGCAGCATTGGAGAACAAGAAACTCGCCGCAACAATCGATTCTCCAGCAACATCGCTCCCGAACCGGATATTCCGGAACGCCCCCTGATTTGGAATCGTGTGGAGCGGGGGTGGCGACCCAATACTCCCCCGGAACTTGAATGGCGTCCGCCCCTCACCAACACCCGTCCAGACCTCCCCGTCGTACAGAAACGCGACATCCGACGCCCCACGAATGTACGAATAGATATTTCCGCCAAAGAGTGCCGATCCCATCCCTGTGTGGAAGGTTACGCTCGGTCCACGGATCTCGGTATACCCAAGCAGTGTCATCCCATCACGCGTTGAAACATCACCAAGATATGAGGTGAGCCGTGTATCGATATCCAAAAAGCCCAGCCGCTGATCGCTTGATGGATCAACACCGACCGACCCGCCAAAGTATGCGTTCCCATTGGGAGCGAAGACATTCAGCGTATTGAACTCCCCGGACTCAGAATATAGGTCCCCGCTGATTTTCGTGTTGCTAAACGCGCCGGTGCTCAGCAGCGACACACTCTCCGTCAGCCGAACATCCCCGATGAGGAATGTCCCCGCGCCGGTCGAATGCAAATCAGCTCCAAGATCTATCACCCCACCAGGACCAGAATAGAGCGTGATGATCGAACCGGTAATCGGAACACCCCGCGATTCGAGATTGCTCGTTACGATCACATTGTCGCCCCGAACTGTCAAGAACCCATCATTGGATGCCCCGGTCGCATTGATCGATCCAGAGATCCCAACATCCCCTCCCTCGGCCTTGATCACAACATGGTCACTTGTGATCGAACCAGAGTTCCAAGCCGCGATCGAGTAGATATCACCCGCCGCGAGTTGCAACGATTCATCCTCGACTGCAAGGGCCGCCTCATGATTCTGCAATGGCACCTCGATCTCAACAAATCGACTCCCCAGATGTGTCCCAATCAGCACCTGCTCGCCCGCGGCCATAATAACTGTCCCCTCAGGCGCAGAGATGGTGCCCAAATTGGCAACCTCTCCGCCAAGCATCGCGATCAGGTTCCCCTGAAGGAAACCACGGTTGACCACCGAGCCATGCATATCCGTAAACCGATAGGTCTCAGAGATAAAGTCTGCATTGGAGATGTTTCCCGCAGCCGCATACAGACTCCCCGCATTGACCACCGCGTTCTCGCCGAACACGATGCCCGATGGATTGACGAGGAATACTTGGCCATTCGCCATAAGTGTTCCGTCAATAGTGGTAGGAGCCGCACCGCTGATCCGGTTGAGCACCCGCGAACTCGCATCGGGCATAATAAACTGGACCGTATCCCCCACGCCGATATTGAATGACAACCAATCAAGAATGGTCATGTCACTCGTTGTGATCTGGAGCAGATTCCCATTGGAATCAAAGATCGCGGTACCCGCGACGATTGTCGCATCGTCTGGATCAGGATTCGCATGAGCGGCCGAGCATGCAAGACCGGTCGACAGCCCCGCTGCTGCAACAAGTGCGAAGCCAAAGCGTCCACGCCGGGTGTTCATGTCTTCAGTTGTCATCGACCCATCCTCCAGTCTTCAGTTGTCAGAACACAACGGTCGCTGTGAAATGCAACCGCGAGTCCCCCACATCAGTGACCGTCGAGGCCCCCGTCCCGATTCTGGTCATCGCCATCCCATAGTTGAGACGGAGCGTGAGGTTTCTCTTTAACTGTGCCTCGATTCCAACGCCCACGCCAACCAGGGTCTCATCATTTTCAAAGAACAGGGCGTCCTGTACGGTCACCCGTCCTATATCTACGAACCCCGAGAAGATCAGATCCCAATCCGCCCCTCCATACGGCCGAGTTCGTGCATTACGGAACTGAGAGCCGAATAAATTTGTTGTTTCTGCAGTGATCGGGGTCGCTTTCCCAAGGTGGTACCGGTACTCCAATGACCCGATAATCGCGCTATCACCCACCGCGACCGATTCTTTGTACCCCCGGATACTCGACGCTCCCCCCGCGACTGACTGGAAGTTCGGCACCAATCTTGACCCCAAACTGCTCTGCCCACGCACCGAGATCACCATCTCATGCGCCAGTGTCATGTCATCCATACCACGCTCACCCCGGAACCCCGACTTGTCAAAGATGGGCTCAAGGAAAAACGAATGCGTAAGCTGCCCCCGCACCGTCGAGAACTCGTTCTCCGCCAGCGGCCGACCCAACGCCCCGATCGTGTTCTCACTTGTACCCGCAGCGGTTGCCCAGTTGGTCTCAAACCGAACCTCACCATACGCCGTGTGCAACGGCGTGCTTTTCTGGTACCGTAATCCCGCGAACGGCAACAAAAAATCCTCGTCCCCCTCGATCAGCAACACCTTGTTATTCACATCGATATGCTCGTAACGCATCCCCCCAAACAGATCCACAAAGCGAGGCCCGTCCTGCCAGATGTTGGTCGAAATCTCCGCCCCAAACTCGTAGCCCTCACCCTTGAAGCTCTCAAACCCAAGCCCGACATCCGATGCGGTGTATTGATTCCATCGCCCATTGATCTTCGCCCTGAAATCTGGCCCAAGATCAAACGCATATGAAGCCATGATCGCGTGCGACGCATCAAAGCCCGCCGTGATGTAGTCAAGCTGAAAGACATCATCCTGACCAGTCAACTGCCGATTGATGTACCCAAACCGCTCTTGCCACTCGTTGGTGCTCCGGGTCCCGGTATTGGACACACTCGCATACACCGACCATTGTTTCGGTTCTGATATCAGATAATCCAATACCACCGCGCCTTGCTCAGCCGAGGGCGCGATCGAGACATCCACACGCCGCCCCGGGTGCCGATTCAACTTGTGAATCTCGTTATCCACCCCGTCTTTGGTCAACAAATCCCCCGGAGCGATCTCAAGCCGCAACCGCTGGCGTTTGTGCGCCGAATGATTGATATTCGAATCCTCATCATCCCCCTCGCGTTCGGCGATCCGATCCCCCCGAGCAACCGTCCGAACCTCCCCCACCTTCGCAGGCCAAATCAAAATGGTCAGCGGGTGATCCCCATCCCCACGCAGATCCTCCTGCGTCGTCTGAAACGCGATCTCCCTTGGCGAAGGCGTAACCAAGTGCCCAAGCATCCCATGCCGCGATTCCATCTCATCACGCACCCCACGGATCATCGCCGCAAGCGCACTCCCATAGACCATCACTGGCTCTTCCACCCCAATCAATCCGATTGCCACCGCCACCGTGTCCCCGCCTTCGACAGCGCCGATGTATCCGCCATCGACACGGCTCAACATCACCGTCAGATCCAGCAGGTCATCCAGATCAGGAAGATCCGGATGCTCAAAGACATATCCAATTTGGATCCCCTGCACCCGATACCCAACCCCATCGCGTGTGGGATCTACCTCGCCCGTTGCGTTATCGGACTGTTGAGGGCCATCCCCATTTGGCTGATGCACGGTCGCCGCCTGTAATCCCGTAGAAATCCCAGACAGGGCGACAAGCAGCCAAGCAGCTCGAGCATAAGGAGTTACAACACAACTGGGGACACTTCGCGGCATGATGCACTCCATGCATAAATAACAACACCACTGTCCCTACTAAAAAAATACTTCAAAAGACCTATAAAAACCTCGATATTCAAAAAAACTTGTGGTATTTGTATCCTTATCGACAGATTGACAGCGCAAGGTTGATCCCTCTCGTCGCGACTCTGGAATGTCGCCCAACTCTGCACGCGATCCGTTCGATGGGGACATCATGCGCTACTCGACCACACCCACCGCCCGTGCGGCGATTCTCGTCGCGATCACAGCCTCAATTGGCTCTCTTGGTGCCTGCAGCCCTCAACGCACCGCTGAACTCAAGCAGTCCGAACAACTACTCGTTCTCGAAGAAATTGGACTCGGATCATCTCTCACTGGCTACGAGGAAACCTACTCCCCCACCACTGGCCCATCCCTGATCGCAGGCGATTGGATCGCCATCCAGTGCGCTCAAGCAGGTGGTTCTTTCGACACATACGACTGGACCCCGGTCTACGCGAATGTCATTACAAGCAGTTACGAGTGATTTGACTCACAGATCAATCCTGAGACGGATCAATCATCGGACGCATTCGTCCGCTCAGACATATCGCGGAACATCACCACATCGTCCATGTTAAAGATCCCGTCACGATTCACATCCCCGTACGGCTCTTTGTTCCCGTACGCCTCTGTAAACCGCTCGTAGTCACTCGTCCCCACCTCCCCATCGCCATTGGTGTCGTATCGGCGCAAGAAGCGATCAAGCTCCCGCTGCTCGATCATCGTGTTCATCGCCTCAACCCGTTCGTCGGCATTGAGGTTCCCATCCCCATCCTCATCAAACTGCACCGCAAACTGATCCATCTGCGATCGCCGATCCGCGAACTGTTGCTCCTGCATCGCGAGTGTTTCTTCTGGTGACATCACCCCATCAAGGTCCGTGTCGTATTCGCTGACAATCTCAGCCATACGCTCGGCTTCGCGCTTGTCGATCTCCGCGTTCATCGCGGCGAGTTCCTGCTCATTGAGTTCCCCATCCCCGTCAGCGTCAAAGTCATCACGCATCCGCTGACCGCGTGGGGAGTTGAGCATGAAATCGCGCCGGGCCGCAAACTGCTCCTCAATGCTCACCATGCCGTCCCCGTCGGCATCGAACCGATCGATCATCCGCTGACGCATGGATTGAGCCATCGCGTCGCGTTCGAGTTGATCGAGAATCCCATCCCCGTTC
>Ga0316187_10005631_pt1 | contig 10810 bp, 8 predicted proteins | sample CroRivburrow1_MG_FD_204927 | JGI IMG/M metagenome (GOLD analysis project Ga0316187, IMG submission 204927) | Coastal sediment microbial communities from Maine, United States - Cross River worm burrow 1 | ecosystem: Environmental > Aquatic > Marine > Coastal > Sediment | place: USA: Maine...
CGCAAACACCGCCACCCGGAACTCCTGCACCATCCAGAACAACTCCTCGAATGCACCCGCAACCGCATCATCCGTATCCGCCCCCTGTGACCGAAGTTCTTCTACACACTTCACCCATGGCGACACACTCCGCATCATCTGCTCGTCCCGTTCCGGTCCGCTCCCCCGCATTCGGATCAGCCGAACCTCCATCGCCCGCACATACCTCGGATAGCACCACAACCACCGCGTCGGCGTATTCAATATGTACCTGTCGATAGTCAGTACATCCATCTGCCTTTGTAAATCGAGAACAGTATTCCGCCACGCCGATGGATGCTTTGCCGTTGCCATCGATCGACCCTGCAATACTGAGTCGTACACCTTCGATAGATTCGTAATACTCCCCTGCACCGATCGCAAACCATCGTCGAGAAAACCCAGGATCCGACCCTCGTACTCCTCTTTGGACCGAATAACCCGCTTCCCATCAATCCCCGCGATCATCCCAGCACGCGCCAGCATCGCCGATTGAATCTCATCGGGTCCGAGCCCGCACGCCGCCGCGTTGACATTCATCGGGCTGTACCCCGGCATCTGCTGTGGACGGATATTGAGTTCGCTCTTAAGCGCGATCCCAAGCAGCAACCCCTGCGCCGCACGCGTCTCACGCTCGGCGATCCACCTCGAGGTCCGCACGCGAACATTTACACCTTGCCCATCCACCACCATCGTCGGATACCCCAGCACCTTCCGCCCATGATCCTCGAACTCGATCTGCTCGTCGAATGAATCCAAATCCCACGATCGAAGCCCATCCATGTGGAAGTCACCCGCCGCCTCATCGATCGCTTGGTGGGTCTGCTCCTTGAATGCCTCCTTGATCTCCCGCAGTTCCCGCCCGGACGCCAGTTCCTTGCCCTTCCCATCAAGCACCACAATCCTCGGCGACAAATACCCGGGCACCTGATCCTCCCGGAACTGGTCCGCCCGGATCGCAACACCGGCTTTCGCTGAGAGCAACCCCGCGAGCTGCGAAGCAATTGTCCCCTTCTCCCGATCCAGAATCGGCATCAACTCCCGAGCCAATGCCGGCGCATCAAACTGCCTGCGATACTGCTTGGGGAGCGACCGGATCATCGCCTCGACCCGCTCCACCACAAACCCAGGCACCGACCACTCCAGCACATCCCGCGACAAATGCGGCAGATCCTCCACCCGAACCCGCACCGACACCCCATCAACATCCTCCCCAGGCTCAAACCGGTAACTCAGCCCCGCATGCCTCGATCCCACCGCGACCGAATCCGGGTGCGTTTTACCCGTCACACCAGCATCTTCTGCCAACACCAGATCCCGCTCCGTCATCAACAAGCACGATCCGTTGTCCTTCGCCCACTTCTCGAACCGTTGCCCGTTGTAAATATCTGCTGGAACACGCTGGTCGTAGAACCTGTAGATCGCCTGATGATCCGCGATCAGGTCTCCACGCCTCGCCTTAACCTCCAGCGTCCGCATCTTGGCGAGCAACTGACGATTCTGCCGAACCTGGGGGCACTGAGTCCGCATCTCTTCCTCGACCAGCGCGTGATGAAGAAACAGCTCGCGCGACACGACGGGATCAATCGGTCCAAAGTGCACCGTCCGCCTCGGCACAATATCCAGCCCATACAACGACACCCGCTCATCGGCGATTACCCGATTGTTCTTATCCTCCCACCGTGGGCTCGTGTGCGACCGCTTGATCAGGTGTGCCGCAGCGTCCTCGACCCACTTCGGATTGATCTTCGCAACCGTCCGCGCATACACCTTGGTTGTCCGCACCACCTCCCCGGCCATCACCCACTCTGGCCTCGATTCAAAGACCGATGACCCCGGGATGATCGAGAACGCTGAGTTCCGAGTCCCCTTGTATTCGTGCCGCTCCCCCTTCTTCCCGAGATTTGTCAAGAGCCCCGTCAGCAACGCACGATGCACCGCGTCGTGATCCGTGTGCATCACCTTGGGATCAAGCTTCATTTCAAGACACATCCCCCGGAGCTGTCGGTACACCTCACGCCACTCATCAATCCGGCGCACCGCCAAATACGCCGACTCGCACGCCCGCCCAAGCTTCCGGCGTGTCAGGTTCTTGTGCTGCTCGTGGTACCAATCCCAGATCTTCAGGTGCGACAGGAAATCCGAACCCTCCACCGCAAACTGTGCGTGTGCTTCGTCGGCGAGCTGCTGCTTTTCATGAGGCCGGACGCGAGGATCCTGTGTTGACAACACCGATGCGATAATCAGCACATCGTTCAGGCAGTTCTCCTCCTGCCCCGCGAGGATCATCCGCCCCACCCGTGGATCCACCGGCAGCCGCGCCATCTTCTTCCCGATCGCTGTCAGCTTGTGGTCATCATCAATCGCCCCCAACTCATGGAGCGTCTCGTACCCATCCCGCCATTGCCGGCTATCAGGCCGATCCAAAAAGGGGAACTCGTTGGGCTCCCCCAAACCCAGATCAATCATCTGCAGAATCACCGACGCAAGATTCGAACGCAGCAACTCCGGCTGTGTGAACTCATCACGCCCCTCAAAGTCGCCCTGTTCATACAAACGCAGACACACCCCCGAAGCGATCCGACCACACCGCCCCGCCCGCTGATTCGCCGACGCCTGCGAGATCGGCTCGACCTGCAACCCGTGCAGCTTCGTCCGGGGGTTATACCGCTTCAAACGCGCCACACCCGGATCAACCACACCCCGAATGTTTGGCACCGTAATTGAGGTCTCCGCGACATTCGTCGCGATCACAATCCGCGATCCGCCCGTCCGCCCACTCTTGAACACCCGCTGCTGCTCCTGAGGAGACAACCGAGCATACAACGGCAAAATCTCCACATCATGCGGCAAGTAATCCAGCTTCTTGAGCTCATGCGCCGTTTGACGAATCTCCCGTTCCCCAGGCATAAACACCAGCACATCCCCATGCCCCTCGATCATCAACTGCGCCGCCGCTTGCGCCGCCGCCTCAGGCATCGGCATCCCGTCCATCACCATCGAAGCATCGAACCGCTGCTCAACCGGATACATCCGCCCCGACACTTCGATGATCGGTGCCGGCCCATCACTCGTTCCGAAGTGCTCCGCAAACCGATCCGCATCAATTGTCGCCGAGGTAATGATCACCTTCAGATCACGACGCTTGGCGAGCAGGCGATGCAGGTATCCCATCAAAAAATCAATATTGAGCGACCGCTCGTGCGCCTCGTCCACGATGATCGTGTCGTACTTCCGAAGATCAGGATCACGCCGAGTCTCGGCAAGCAGAATCCCGTCGGTCATCACCTTGATCAGTGTGTCATCACTCGTCTGATCCCCGAACCGCATTTTGTACCCGACCGCCGTCCCAAGACCCACACCCAGTTCCTCAGCCACCCGCGCCGCGACATTCCGAGCCGCGATCCGTCTCGGTTGGGTGTGCCCGATCATCGCCTCGACCCCGCGTCCGAGATCCAAACAAATCTTCGGCAGCTGCGTCGTCTTCCCCGACCCCGTCTCGCCGCACAAAATCACCACCTGATGATCCCGGATCGCCGCCGCGATCTCCTCACGATGCTCACTAACCGGCAACTCCTCCGGATATGAACACACCGGTCGATTCCGGACCCGCCGCTCATACCCCTCGATCGCCCGCGTCAAATCATCCCGGATAGAGGCTTCAATCTTGACCACCGCCCCCCCAACCTGCCCCTCCTTCCGCCGTTTCTCCAACCCCCGAACCCGCGCACGAAACAACCCACGCATCGATTTCGGTGCCTTCTGAATGAGGGTCTCAAGATTGGATTCCGATCTACCCACGCCCTGCCTTGATCATCTCCGCCGCCCGTTTGGGGTCCACCGCGTTCTTCCAGTACCCATCCCCCTTGATCCACGACCCCACAATCAATGCATCCGCATACTCACTCAAAAGCGTCACATTCTCCGGCGTCACCCCAGACCCCACAAGCACCGGGAGCTTCGTCGCCCCCCGAACCGCCTTGACATCATCCAAATCCGCCGCCATCCCCGTCGTCACCCCGGTCACAATAAACCCGTCAGCCCCGAAGAACTCCCCGCCGTGCGCAAACTCCGCGATGCTCAGATCACCAGTGATCGCATGCGATGCGTGCTTTTTCTTGATGTCACAGAACACCTTCACACCCTCGGCCCCGATCGACCGCCGATACCGCAGCAGCGGCCCGGCTTCGGCCCGCTCCAGCAGCCCCTCATCCGCAACATGCGCAAACACGAAGTTCTCGCACCGGATATACCGACCACCAATCGAGCTCGCCACCGCGAGCGCGTGCCGATTCCCGCCGGACAGAATCTGTACTCCCACCGGAATCCCCACCGCCTTGACCACCGCATCACAGACCCGCGTCATCCCGGCCACAATCTCAGGCCCCAACTCATCCCCATGCACATACGGCGAGTCGTGCATGTTCTCAACAATCAACGAATCAAAGCCCGCATCCTCGATTATCTTCGCCTCGACGACCGCCTGCTTGACCAAGTCCGCCACCGACAACCTGGCCATCGGCGTCCCAGGCAGCGCGCCCACATGGACCATCCCGATGAGCTTGGTCGAGTCGCCGGGCATGATGGATGTCAGGTTGGGATGCATGAATAACCTCGTGATTCGTGTTCAATCTGAGCGATGAAAGAGACCTACCGTCGATTCTTGCCTCCAAACTCACATAAATGCACCCAACCCCCACATTTCTCCCACTCCCGGCTTGTGAATTCTCCCGATTTCGCATACTTTGTGTATCCAAACAACCCATACCACGCCCCACCCAGAGACCAACCAACTCATGTCCGAACGAAAATACCTCACCGCCCCGGACCCCGACCAAAAAAGCTTCCCGAGTGGCATCCCATTCATCATCGGAAACGAGCTCGCCGAACGCTTCAGTTTTTACGGCATGAACGCAATTCTCGCCGTCTTCCTCACGGGCTATCTACTCGATGCCAACGGCGACTCCGCGTACATGAATGATGAACAGGCCACAGAACTTGTCCATCTCTTCAAAGCAAGCGCGTATTTCTTCCCAATCATCGGTGCGATGGTTGCCGATATTTTCTGGGGCAAATACAAGACCATTTTGCTTATAAGTTTAATGTACTGCCTTGGGCATGGATCACTAGCACTCATGGATCTTGGGCCAGAAACCGGCATGTGGGATATGAAACCATTTCTGTACGCTGGGCTTATCCTCATCGCAGTGGGTGCAGGCGGTATCAAGCCATGTGTCTCAGCACATGTCGGTGACCAGTTCGGCGAGGGCAACAAAGATCGACTCGCCCAGATATTTAACTGGTTCTATTTTTCAATCAACACAGGTGCCGCAACCAGCATGATCGCAACGCCGTGGCTTCTCGAACACACTGGTCCAGCACTCGCCTTTGGTGTCCCAGGTATTCTAATGGGCATCGCAACTCTGATGTTCTGGCTCGGCAGAAATCGCTTTGTCCATGTCCCCGCCTCGGGCTGGACAAAGTTCAAAGAAGAAACATTCAGCCAAGACGGTAAAAGAGCCATTAAAAATCTTGCTCCCCTATTCCTTATCTTTGTAGCATGCTTTTGGGCGATCTTCGATCAAACTGCATCCACATGGGTACTCCAAGCCCAAGAAATGGACCGATGGATAGGCGACTTCGAAGTCCTGTCCTCACAACTCCAATCAGTCAATGCATTCCTCATCATGGCATTGATACCTGTATTTGCGTTCATCATCTACCCACTCATCAACATAGTCTACAAACTCACGCCTCTCAGAAAGATCGGCATCGGACTCTTCCTCGGATTACTCGCAGCCGTAATCTCAGCACTCATCCAAGTCTCTATTGAAAGCAAATCGCCAGCGGCCGCCGCAGCGTTCATTCAAGCGCTCAATGACGCAGGCATTCATGCGGAAGGGAGTCTCGCTGAGATCGCGATCACCGCACGTGATGCTGGGTGGACGAATGTTCAAATCCGCCCATACCTCGCTGATATGCCACACATGATCTGGCAAATTCTTGCCTATGTTGTGCTCACCAGTTCAGAGATCATGGTTTCGATCGTTTGCCTTGAGTTTGCCTACACGCAGAGTCCACTCAAAATGAAAAGCTTCATCATGGGTGTTTACTTCCTTGGTGTTTCGTTTGGCAACCTCTTTGTTGCAGCGCTCAATAAGGGACTTGATTCGTTCCGTGATGACAGCGGCAATACACTCCTCGAAGGGGCCAGCTACAACTGGTTCTTCGCGGGACTCATGGGGCTTGCAACGGTAGCATATGTCTTGTGGGCAAAGACTTACAAAGGCAACACTTACATACAAGGTGTAGATAACATCACCCACGCTATTGCGGAAGCAGAAGGCACCGACGCTCGATAACAACTCGATCTAAGCCACACCCCTAACACCCCGTACACGCTGCGGGGTGTTTTTACTTTGTGTCCCTACGCACCAATCCCGAGTGCAAAAAATACTCCATCAGATCCGCACCCGGATCAATATGAAGATCCGCCTCCCCCGCCTGCTTCTCCGTCAGCACCCGAGGCACCACGCTCCGTACCCACGCCCCCGCCATCGCAAAGGGCACCGGCGTCGCGTCGTGCTTCCGCGTGCTGCACAATGTGTAATGATCAGGCAGCACCAGCACCCGCCACCCCTCGGCATCTGAATCCACATCCGGATCGCCGTACTTCTCCAGCGCCTGCATCACAGGCCCAATGATCTCCCGATCGATCGCCTCCAGCGACGCCACCTTCGTCACATGATCCGCTTGGTGCGATGCCTCGTCCGGTGCTTCGACATGACAGCACACGATGTCGTACTTGCTCAGGGACTCGATCGTCACCTTTCCCTGCATCGCGTAGTCCGTATCGTGGTAGCTCGTCAATCCCGAGCACGGGATCAAGTCCCATCCGATCAGTTTCGCGATCCCCGACAGCAAATCAACAGAAGTAATCATCCCGCCCTTGAGCCCGAACCGTGATTCAAAGCTCGGCAGCTCGGGTTTGGTCCCCTGCCCCCAGATCCAAGCCATATTCGCCGGACGCAGCCCCTGCTCCATGCGAGCGAGATTGACCTCGTGCCCGCTCAGGTATTCATGCGAGAGCAGCATCAATCGGCTCAGCACCGCCCCCTCGTCCGTATTCCCGCCGCTCGGGAGAGCGGGCCCCCAAGGACGATCAGGGATCTCATGCGGCGGCGTACATTCAACATTGCTGTAGACCCGATCCGATCGGTCCACCAGAATCGATCGATAACTCACCCCAGGCGTAAGCACAAACGAACTCGCGATCTCAGGAGCACGCTCCGCCCAGAATTCTGCCAATCCCTCCAGCAGCACCCTCGCCTCCGGATCAGGAATCCCACCGGCTGAATGATCGAGCATCAAGCCCTCTTGGTCTGTCCCCGCACTCCCCACCGTCACAAGATTCAGCCGAAAGATCCAGTCGGTCGCACCCGCATCCACGCCGATCGCCGCCGCTTCGAGCGGTGCCCGACCTGTGTGGTATTCCCCCGGCTCATAGCCCAGCAAATCCATCGTGCACACATCAGACCCCGCTCCAAACCCCTTCGGCGTTGTCGCGGCCGTCCCGATGCGTCCAGATTTGGCGAGCCGATCAAGATTTGGTGTGTCGGCGGCCTCGAATGGTGTCAGTCCGTCGAGTTCGTCAAGTGGCTTGTCCGCCCCGCCATCCGGAATGATGATCACATACTTCATGCACAATCATACACGCGATCTCAGCTCATAGATGGGAACAATAACCCCTGCGCAACCTCAACGATCCCGACTACCAACGCACCCGACACCAGCACTACATAGTTGATCACAAAGATAAAGAAGAAAATGAAGATCCCGAGCCCAACCCATTGCCCATTCTCAGACTGCATCAACCGACGATACGCCGGCCAAATATCCATCAAAATCCGCCCACCATCAAGGGGCGGCGTAGGCAGCAAGTTAAACAACATCAGCACAAAGTTCAGGAACGCCCCCGCTTTCAGAAAGACATACAGGTTCGTTTTCAATGGCTCCTGTATTGTGATCGACGAGATGATGTACCCATCGGCCAGCGGGTCCCAGAACACCAACAGCGTCAAAGCGATCACCCCCAACGCAAGATTCATCATCGGCCCCGCGAGCGACACCAGCGTATCGGCATACTTCCCACGCAACCGAGAAGTATCCACAGGCATCGCCCCCCACGCGATCCCAATCAGCAACAAAGCCCCGAGCGAATACGGCCCCATGTGCACCATCGGGTTCCAGGTCATGTGCCCGCTGCGGATCGGCGTGTCGTCACCGAGTTTGATCGCCGCCCAGCCGTGCGCGAGTTCGTGGAGCGTGATCGAGACCACAACCCACACCAGCCACGATACGACAAGCACCTTGCCGTTTGGGTTTGCCAAAGAATCGGTTATCCACCAACCGCCCATTCGATTGCTCCAAAGAAAATGCCCGGCTGCCAAGACAACCGAGCATTGAAACTTATCTACTCAAAACACTCAACCGGCTTTCGCTGGGACAGCCGTCGATGCCTTGACCGCCTGCTCGACCAAGCGATCAAACAACTTCGGATCCTCGATCGCGATCTGCGAGAGCATCTTGCGATTCAGGTTGTTGCCCGACATCTTGAGCCCGTTGATGAACAACGAGTACCGCGTCCCACGCATCTTGCAGGCAGCGGTGATACGAGTGATCCAAAGAGCACGCATTTCACGCTTGCGGGCGCGGCGGTCGCGATAGGCATAACAACCAGCACGCCGGACAGCGATCTTGGCTTGGTACTTATGGCGTGACTTGCTACCAAAGTAGCCACGCGCCTGACGAAGAATTCTTTTGCGTTGTTGTGCTCTAGCAGCACCCTTGCGTACACGAGGCATAGCTCGATCTCCATGTTTGTCTGACGGGGCCGGCAATCAAGCCGATCTTGTCATCCCGGCAAACGGGGTGGAACAACCCGAGCCGTCTACATCGACGACTCAGAAAGTAAATCAATCACTCAATCCTTGGCAGCGGCCTTCGCGGCCGCACGCATCTCGCGACGCTGCTCAGGAGAAGGGCTCCGACGCAATGAAGTCCGGGGCTGGTTGCGTCCACGCAAACGGCGGAACAACAACTTCTCGAAACGCTTGGCTTCAGACGAAGACACATTGCGATCCTGACGGAGTTGACGCAAACGCTTCGCGCTCTTGCGAGACGACAAGTGCTTGTGGTATGCGGTCCGGTGACGAACCTTCCCAGTCTTGGAAACGCGGATTCGTTTGGACAAACCTTTATGGATTTTATTCTTCGGCATAACGCTCTCCGGCGCAGTGATATCGACTTGAAACACCCCGATCAACGAGCAAGGCAGGAGGTGAGGATAGCCCCCTTATCTGCCACAAACCAACAATTTTGCCCCCAAGCACCCCCAAACCCACAATTCTCAGCCCCTCTCAGGGTCCCACAAACGCATCATTGGGTCCTGATGGGAGTTCATTACCCTGGATGATCCCCATCCGATCACGCGCAGTGTAGATGATTTGCTCAATCTGCCGCGGGAACCAGAGGTTGTCCCCCTGCTCCAAATTCGGATCCCGATGCCAAACCGAACTCCCGTCGAGCCCCAGTACATGCTGCCCGGCATGGTCATGATTCGGCGTATTCTCTTCCGGACGCACCGCTTGTCCATTGACGATCCGCCGCACCACTGGGCTCCGGTCCGCGAGAATCACCACACGAACCGGCTGCTTGGGGGCATGGATCTTTAACCCGTCCTGAGCCATGATCCGGTAGCTATAGGAAATCTCATCAAGCGACCTCCAATCTTGCTGTACTTGCCCCCCAACATTCCCGTCTTCCACCAAGGCATCGGGATTCGTAGGACAAGCCAGATCGGCCAAGGTCACATGATTTGTCCGCACAAGCATGTACAGATTCGAAGAGTTGGACCGCTCAGGAGTCGTCCCCACATCCATCCATGTCCCCCCAGGACTGGATCCAAACCCCGCCGTCGCCATCGGGAGCAGATCCCGATTCGACCCGGCATAGGACCCAAACGCCCGTCCGGCGCTTGCCATGTTGTCCAGACACTGCGCCTGCATCGACCGCGATCTCATCCCGCCAAGCACCGGAATCGTCACCGACGCAATCAGCAACAGCGTCGCCGCCAAAGAAACCAGATCCGCCAAACGGAACCGACCGCCCGGCGAAAGAGGCAAATCCATGATGTACCGCTTCTCAGACCGATCAATCTCATCCTGAATCATCCCCAGCGTCCGATCCACGAGCGAATCCCGTTCCTGCTCGCTGTAGCCAGCCCCGGAAGTGATCATCTGAGCCATCTGCCTGTGCACGCCGTCGCGGTCCGTGATCGGTTCCTGATTATCCATCCAGTCATCAACCGACGATGCAGAAGCCGCATCGAGTGCTGGCTCAGCATGCTCCGCAGCCATCCGCAGTTCCGTCACATCAATCCGCGCCCCCCGCTGCCCATCATCCGCCATCGGCGTATCGAGCAGCCCCAGAAGACGATTTACACGATCCAACCGATCGGCATCGCCAGCAGTCCCCTCAAAGAGGGCATCCACCGCCGCCTTATCCGCATTACTCAGTTGGTATTCCGTTTGATCGTTTGACCCGTTTACATCATCCATTGACAAACTCCACACCCCCCAACCACGAACTACTCATCCCTCGCATCGGGCCGAGAAACCCGCTGCCAACTCCTCGCAAATGCCGCGACCGCGGCATGCATCCGGGACTTGACCGTCCCGAGCGGGATCCCCAAATCCTCGGCGATCCTCGCATAGCTCAAACGCTGGAAATA
>Ga0316187_10005635_pt1 | contig 10805 bp, 9 predicted proteins | sample CroRivburrow1_MG_FD_204927 | JGI IMG/M metagenome (GOLD analysis project Ga0316187, IMG submission 204927) | Coastal sediment microbial communities from Maine, United States - Cross River worm burrow 1 | ecosystem: Environmental > Aquatic > Marine > Coastal > Sediment | place: USA: Maine...
TTGCGGCGATGCCGATTCCCGGGCGCGAGAAACGCAAGTTGTACAAGATGCTGTCGTTCGAGAGGAAGGCGGCCGAGCGCAAGCTTCGGGCGTCGGTCAAAAGATGGCGAACCGTGAACGTTCACGGACACCCAGGGTCTTGGAAGGAGTTCTTGGGCGTACGAGCGGCGCGCGGCGATGAGAGGGCGATCCGCCGTCTCACACGGCCCTTGCGAGGCTTGGCGATCAAGAGCGGTGACAAACGCGTTCGCCCGTTACCGTCTCGCAATTCGCGCACGAGTCGGGGGAGCATCGTTCACAACCTGCCAGGAGGCGTACGGCTCCGAGAGTCGGCTGGATCGATCGAGCTCCTCGGCGAGGCCCGTGATAACGCGCTCGAGCAGCTGGTGAGCGTCGCCAAGCAACGATTCGAAACGAAGGAAGTCACGCTACTCGGATCGAGGCGCGCACAAGAGCGACTGGCTGAACTGGCCGCCGAACAGGGGTTGGAAGTCGCTGAAGAGCGTCAGCGGTGAGACACACGCTGCGTTTCCGAAGAGCCCCACTTCACCGCCCAGCGCGCACCTTTCTCACGTCCCTGTCGACGATACGGAAGAAGACCTCAGGCAGCAGACCCTTCAGTCGGAAGAAGACGCGGCTCTCGAAGCCTGGGATAATGTAATACTTGCCGCGATCGACACCTGTGAGAATCGCCTCAGCCACCCTCTCCGACGGGATCGCCTTGATGGTGCCCGCGATCGCGTCTGTCTCGGGCGGTCTCAGCTGTCGCTCACGCTCGAGCGCGGGAGTGTTGGTGTCGGGCGGGCAGACGACCGAGACCGCCACCCCGTGCGGCTTCATCTCAAAGCGCAGCGCCTCCGTGAAGCCCATAACCGCATACTTGGCTGCCGCGTAGCTCGTGTACCCGTAGACGCCGAGGAAGCCAGCCACCGAGGAGACGTTCACGATGTGGCCGGAACCGCGTTCGATCATCATGGGCGCCAGCACCCTACAGGGATGGACGACGGACCAGAAGCCCGAGTTGATGTTGGACGCGAAGTCCTCAGGTGACATTGTCACGAACTCGCCCGGGACGATCACGCCCGCACTGTTTACGACGACGTCGGGCGCGACGCCGTCATCTAGCACCGCCTCTATCGCACCACGCGTCGCGTCCGCATCGCAAAGGTCAGCGGCGTGGGCGGAGACGATGGTTTCCGACTCCCTGCGCGAGGTGCGCACTTCGTCGGCGGCCTTCCCGAGCTTGTCTTCTGTCCGTGCCACCAGCCCGACATGGAAGCCCCGCGCGGCGTAGAGGCGCGCTGTGGCGAGGCCGATGCCGCTCGACCCGCCGGTCACGATGACACCGCGGCGATCGGCCGCGTCAGGCTCGGACGCCTCGGACAGATGATTCAAAGGACCTCCTCGTGGGGCGCAAAGGCGACGTGAGAAGTTGTACCACGCAACTCGCGGGCCGAGCCACCGAGCACTTGCGGCGTTCGGCTACTTCTTGATGAACAGGGCGTCGCGCGCGTAGCCGATCTGACTCTTGACGATTTCTTTGGCGATGCCAATGGCGTCGCCTTGTCGAGCCGACGTCCGTTTGAATAGTTCTCCAGTCTCGTACAGGCGCCGGGTTTCGTTGCGGCGCAGCTTGCCGCTCGAGGTCTTGGGCAACACCCCTGCATCGAGATCCACCACGTCGTCGATGCTCAAGCCGGTCGCCTGCCTCACCGCTTTGCGTACCTCGTTCTTGACCGCCGCCCGCGCATCGCGGTCGGTGACGCTCGTCTCGAAGACCACCACCACACGCTCTCGGTCGTCGAGCGGCCTACGAGTCCCGAAAGCGATGACGTTACCCTTACGAACACCGTCGATGCTGCTCGCTTCCCACTCTAGATCTTGTGGGTAGTAGTTGCGGCCGTTGACGATGATGAGCTCCTTCTGCCGGCCACAGATGAAGATGTCACCATCGACGATGTAGCCCACGTCACCGGTGCGCAGCCAATCGCCAGCGAAGGCCTTCTTGGTGAGCTCGGGCTCGTCGAAATAACCCGACGTCACGCTTGGCCCGCGGACGCGCAGCTCGCCGACGACCCGATCGGGCAACAGGTACTCACTCGCCTCGTCCTTGGGGTCGAAGACAGCTACATCGTGATCTTCGAAAGTCTTACCACAGTTCACGACCTCAATCGCACCGCCGCTACCAGACTCGGCACCGTTGGCTTTGAGCTCGCCAGCCAGACCCTCAGCGTCCACGGTGTCGGTGCGCACGCCCTCGCCGAGGCGGGGGAAACTGATCGCAAGGGTTGCCTCGGCCATGCCGTAGCAGGGCAGCACCGCGCGGTGATCGAATCCGGCCGGAGCAAACCTGTTGGCGAAAGCGCGGAGGTCGCGGGCGCGGATCGGCTCGGCACCGCAGCCAGCCGCTCGCCAGGTCGAAAGGTCGAGCCCTTCGATGTCCGCATCTCGAACGCGTTTCACACACAGCGCGTACGCGAAGTTGGGACCAAAGGAGATGGTGGCACGCAGACGCGAGATGGTCTCGAGCCAGCGCACCGGTCGCTTCAGGAACAACATAGGCGGCAGGTAGGTGATCGTGTTGCGGTGGTAGAGCGGGCCGAGCATGAAACCGATGAGGCCCATGTCGTGATAGAGCGGCAGCCACGACACGCCACTGTCGACGCCGGCCTCGACCTCGAGGCCTTCTTCCATGAAGCGGCGGACGTTGGCGGCGATGTTGCCGTGGCTGACGATGACGCCCTTGGGCGCTGAGGTGGACCCACTAGTGAACTGCAAGAAGCAGGTGTCATCCAAGCTGATCTTCTCTGGCTCGAGCGGCTCGCGCGAATTGCGCATCGGCTCGATGGCTTCGATCCGCTGAAGATCAGGTGCGCCAGATTGCACGGTGCCCAGCAGGCGACGGATGGAGCCGTCGGTCAGCACGACTCGAGCGCCGCTTTTGCGGACGATGTGCAACGTGTTTTCGAGGTAGCCGCCGAGCCTACGCAAGCCGGCGGGCGGGTAGATGGGCACCGGAACGATGCCGGCCCGCAGCGCACCGAGGAAGGCGAATACGAAGTCCTGGTTGTTGGGGAGGATCAGCGCGATGCGATCCCCCTTCTTCAGACCCATCGCCTGCATCGCGCCCCCGTAGCGCGCAGTGACACGCTCGACGCCGCTGTACGTGAAAAACGGCTCGGATTTCTTCGACTCCTCGATGAACCGGAAGCCGGTGTGTGCGCTCTCGGCCGCGTCCTCGAGCGCCTGAACGACCGTGCGCATCGAATCGCTCACGGCGATGCCGTCTCCTTCAACTTGTCGTCCGCCTTGAGGCGGATCTCGATGGCGGCCACCACGTCGCCGAGCGTCGCCACATCCTGCAGCTCGGACTCTTCGATCGTCATTTCGAATCTGTCTTCGACGTCTGCGACGACCTCCATCACCCCCAACGAGTCGATTCCCAAGTCGGCAACCAACTCGCTCTTCTCAGTGATGTCGGCCTCAGCTTCCATGTGCTCTGCCACCACGGAGCGAACCTCGTCCACCACCTCGGCGTGCGTCCAGCTCATTCCGAGCATTTAGCAGGGTGACCGGCGTTTTGCTACGCCCGACGGCCACCATCCAACGGACACTCGGCCTCGGACCCCTGAGCAATCATGCACCGGCCAAGGAATGGTGATAGAAATTGCTCCAGACCCCGTCACTCGACCAGTGATGCGATCGAGGCCGCGACGTGACTACACAGAAATCCGAGCTCCAGTTGGCGCAACTGCAGTCGTTCGTCGCGCCATACGAGAAACCCGATTGGGGGCGTGCGATCTGGCAGATCGCAAACTCGCTGCTCCCTCTGATTGCCGTCTGGTACCTGATGTATCGGAGCCTCGATGTTTCCTATGCGATCACGCTGCTGCTAGCACTTCCCGCCGCAGGATTTTTCATTCGGATTTTCATCATCCAGCACGACTGTGGTCACGGCTCCTTCCTCCCATCGCAACGAGCGAACGACTTCATTGGGAGATGCTGCGGAGTATTCACACTCACACCGTACCGCTACTGGCGTCGGTTTCATGCCGCACACCATGCGACATCGGGGAAGTTAGACCACAGAGCCGGCTATGATATCCCGACGCTGACGGTCCGAGAGTACAAGGCGCTGTCATCGTGGAGCCGGTTCAAGTACCGCCTCTCCCGTCATCCACTACTGTTGTTCGGACTCGGATCGACAATCCACTTCGCACTGCTGCAGCGGTTGCCCTTCTTGCCACCGAGGACGTGGACGCGCGAGCGAGCGAGCATCTGGTGGACCAACGTGGGGATCGCAGCAGTCTACGGCATGCTGATCTATTTGCTCGGGTGGCGGGCCGTGGTGCTGATACAGGCCCCGATTACAGTGATAGCCTCTGCGGTCGGCCTCTGGCTCTTCTACGTTCAGCACCAATTCGAGGATACCTACTGGCAAAGCGATGCGACATGGTCGTTTGCCGCGGCCGGCATGGTGGGCTCCTCCTACTACAAGTTGCCCGCTGTGCTCCAATGGTTCACCGGAAACATTGGACTGCACCACATCCATCATGTGTCGGTACGGGTCCCCAACTACCGCTTGCAGCAGTGCCTCGACGAGCGGCCCGTCTTCAGCAAAGCCCCGCTGACGCTGTGGACCAGCCTCCGCTGTGCGTCGCTGAAGTTGTGGGACGAAGAGAACGAGCGCTTGGTGCCGCTCAGAAAAGCGTAGGTCGGTTGGACCACGTGCGACCAGCCAGGGCTGATAGCCGAGACGAACGCCCTCTTTCCGGTAACCGAATGCCAAACCGAAGTAGACGGATAAGGCGCTCTGCGAAATTGGGGTGCTGAAGAAGACCGCCCAGCCAGCCCCGGAAACCTCAGTCCCAGTGATACCCGTTGAGCCAATCGAATCGTTCAATCATCTGCTCGACGACCGCGATAGAGCGGGGCGACCACCGAATCGAGTTGCGGGTGATGCGCGTCTGATCGAAGACGATCGAAGCGCAGCGATTAACCAAGTCACGATCTGCTTTCAGCCCAAGCCAGCTGTAAAGGTGGCCGATCACCGCAACAGGACATTCTACCAGACGCTCGAGGTGAATATCCAAGACATCATAGCCCAGGGCTTTGATGCGCTCCACTGCCACTTCCCGTCGTCCGCAGGTGCGTAGAGCCCTGCCAAGTGTCGTGTAGTAACGTCGCTTGTGGGTGGTGATCGCGTCGTAGGGGTTGCGGACCGCATGGACGAACTTGAGCCTCAGGCCCGACATCGTCTTTTCGAGCTCGTTGAGCAGCTCGAAGTCGTTTTCGGCTAGTCTGTCCGTATCGGGGCCCGCGTATTTGTCGCCGATGACGCGAATGGGGTCTGCCTGTCCTTGCCACGTTCCGGGAATCGCGTAGCGATACTGATAGTGGGGCTTCCCTTTTCGATAGTGCTTGCTCGAGGTCTTCGCGATCTCATTGAAGAGCTCTTCTCGTGAGAGCTTTCGCAGTCTGCGAATCGCCTGAAGCTGATGCGAGACGATGGCGTTTGGATGCGCGTCGATAATGGCGGCTATGAGAGACGTCCCGGTCCGACCGTTGCCGATGAACGTGACGTAGGTGTGCACATCTTTGTAGCGATCGGCAGTCATCCCTGATCTCCCGGAACCAGAACCCGCACCCCCTCAGGCACGATCTGGGCGTCGAAGCTGCCGAGGCCGATGCTCTCCCCATCAGACTGAAGGTTGATGTCACTCTCGAATCGAGCCTCCGACCAGTACTGAGTCCAACCCGGGCGTGGCTGCGCGGTGGAAATACCGACCGTGAGACATCGTGCATAACTGTATCGAGTAGGTGTTGCGTGCACTTCGGATGCCTAAGGAGCTACAGGAGGGACGCTGCGTCAGCTGTCATCAGTTCTCCCCAAAAACAGTCTTTCATGATCCATAATGGATTGCTCGAAGCACCGCCGCTGGTCACCGGAGCGGATCGACTCAATCTGGGTTCGGAATTCGCTGCTTACGACGTATCTGGGAACCAAAGGCAAGAGGGTGGCGAGCGTCTTCAAGATTTTGTCACGCTTCCGAATGCGTTTCGTCGCTTGGCCCCAGCGTTTTCCAGTCTCGATGTAGTCTTTGCGCCCGTTCGACGAACCGATCAGCTTGAAGTAGGGCGAAGCGGCTTCGAGGATTTGCGACTTGCCGCTGGGCAACCAGGAGCCGGGGTAGAAACTTCGCAAGCGAAACAGTATGCGTTCGGCTGATCCTTCCGGCGCATCGCGCGTACATTTCGCTGGGTCAGGCACTGCGTCTCCCCAAGTCATTGTCTGTAAGAACAGGACAGCACCTGCCGGAAGTAGGTTCGCGCAGAACCTAAAGAAGGCCCGGTAGATATCCATCTGCTTTCCAGCGACGTATTCGTCGATGGAGCAGAAGTGCTCGAATGCGCCAATGCACACTATTCCGTCAAACATGCCAAGGGTATCCGTGTCGGCACGCTTCCAGTCCAGCAGCCGCGCATCCAAGCCGCGGTCGAGACAGTAGCGTGTTTGCGCCCGAGACAGGTTCAGCCCCACTGCAACGCCGCCGCGCTCTGACACCGCCTTAAGAATAGGTCCCCACCCACTGCCAACATCAAGAATCCGGGACCCTTCCTTGCAGCCAAGAGTATCGAGCACCCAATTGTGTTTGTCCGTCTGGGCCTGCTCGAGTCTCTTCGAGAAGTCGCCGTCGAAGTACGCGCAGCTAATGTCGGCACAGTCGCCTAGGCGATGATGTTGGAAGTTGTCGAGCCAGTCGTACAGCCTCTCGATTTCATTTTGACTAGCCATTTCTGCTCCACCCGATGTGCCGCGCTAGCGACCAGCCACTCAACTGCGAACGATCAGATAGCCGACGACCAGAAGCGCGACGAGCAGCCAGCCGATCGTATCCACGTATTTCCGCAGTACCCCTTCGAGCTCGGCTCCGCCCCAGTACAGCAGGCCTGCCACCAGAAAGAAGCGGGATGCACGGCCTGCAAACGAAGCCAAAGCAAACGGTGCAAGCGGCATGGCCATCGCCCCTGCTGCAATCGTGAGCACTTTGTACGGTATCGGCGAGAACCCCGCTGCCAGCACCGCCCAGGAGCCCCACTCGGCGAACCATGCCCGCGCGCGCTCGTACGCTCCCATGTAGCCGAGCGCCTCCAACCAGGGAATGATTGCGTCGATAAAAAGAGCGCCCAGCGCAAAGCCAGCAAGCCCGCCGGCCACCGAGGTTACCGTAGTAATAGCTGCAAGCCGCCACGCCTTGTTCCGGCGCGCAATCACCATGGGAACCAGCATGACATCCGGGGGAATCGGGAAGAACGAGGACTCGGCGAAACTCAGCGCGCCGAGGTACCACGGTGCGCGGGGATGCCGTGACCAGCGCAGCACCCGGTCCATCAGTCGGGAAAACAGTTTCATCAGGAAGTTCCTTCTTCCCCGCCTACAAGCATCGGTTCACGACGACGCGCGTCGCACGAAAGGACGGTTTCGTTGGTCAGACTCACGAGAGAAACACAAGCATCAGGCGGGCCAGTCTCGACCCATCGCGCTGCGCTCGCTGAAGTTGCCGAGGATTGTGTACTTCGAACGCGACACGACTGGTCATGGTATGGCATCTGTCGTAGCCTACGCGCGAGGAGTCGGCGCCAAAAAGGGGAGGTTTGTGCGAGTTTTGTTGATCAGTCCAACCGCGTTGGACAGCCAGGGGAAACCCATCCGTCAAACGCGAGTCTACCTGCCAGGTCTTACGCTTCCCATGCTTGCTGCGGTCACTCCACCCTACGTGAAGCTGACACTTCACCACGACACCCTCAAGGAGGTCCCGTACGACGAACACTGGGACCTCGTGGGCGTGACCGGCATGGGGACGGGCATCGTCCGGGGATGGCAGATTGCCGACGAGTTCCGTCGCCGTGGGGTGCCCGTGGTCGGGGGGGGCATCGCAGCGAGCCTCGGTGACCCAGAGCTCTCCCTGCAGCACGTGGACAGTCTTGTCATCGGCGAGGCCGAGGAGGTTTGGCCCCAAGTGGTGGACGATGTGGCGGCAGGGCGGCTGCAGAAGATCTATCGTGCGCCTCGTCAACCACCGATCGACTCGCTCCCCTGCCCGCGCTACGACCTGATGCGGAAGCGAGACCACGGCTTCTGGCGCCCCGTCCAGGCCACGCGAGGGTGCCCCTTCCAGTGCAACTTCTGCTCGATCCGCGAGTTCTACCAGGATCGCTATCGCAAAGCACCAATCGAGCAAGTCATCCGCGACGTCCGCGCGGCGAAGCGTGGTGGCTTCCGCCATATCGCGTTCGTCGACGACAACATTGGAGTCGACTTCGACTACTCGGCGCGACTGTGGGAAGCGCTGATTCCGGAGAAGGTCACCTGGATCAGCCAGTGCAGTCTCCACATCGCAGACCGCCCCGAGATGCTCGAGTTGGCGCAGCGAAGCGGCTGCCGCCTGCTCTCCTTCGGCATCGAGTCGACGAACGAGGCCACCCTCGAGTCGCTGAACAAGAAGTGGAATCGCCCCTCTCGGTACACAGAGGCCATTGCGCGCATCCGCGAATACGGAATCGATGTCTCCACTGAGATGATCATTGGCGGAGATGGGGACGATGAGCGGATCTTCGAGAAGACGTTCCGCTTCATCATGGATCATCGCATCACGGTTCCACGCGTGCATATCCTGACTCCAATCCCGGGGACCCCGCTGTGGGACGCCATGAATGACAGCGGACGAATTACCTCCACCGACTACGAACGTTTCAGCGGCGGCAAGGTCGTCTTCGAGCCAAGCGGGCTTGATTCCAGCGCTCTCTCGCGTGGCTATTGGCAGCTCTACGAGCAGCTCTTCACTTGGGGCTCCATTCGCCGGCGGCTGTCGGGGAACCCAAGCAGCCTGGGGCCACTCATGCGGAGCTTCATTTTCGCAGGCAACGTACACTATCGGCGGCATATCCAGCGTAGGATCTGCCCCGGGATCGTCTAGAGGTGAGAGATGCGCGTTCTTCTGGTCCGTCCGCCCGTACCGCCTAGAACCATCGGGCTCAAGAACATCATGATCTGCGAGCCTCTCGAGCTCGAATACGTGGCCGCCGGCCTCGAGGGCCATGAGGTCCAGATCATGGACATGATTCTCGAGAAGGGCTTCGAGCGACGTCTCCGCGCATTTCAGCCCGATGTCGTCGGGACGAGCTGCTACATCACGGGCGTCAACGAGGTCAAAAAGCTGTGCCGCACGGTGAAGCGCTACTCACCCACCTGCCTTACTGTCGTTGGAGGCGTTCAGGCGGCGAAGTGTCCCGAAGACTTCCTAGACCCATCAATCGACTGCGTAGTGCTGGGCGACGGCACGACCACGATGCCGCAGATTCTAGAGGCATTCCAGGCAAGGCGACCTTTGACGGATGTCCCCGGCATCGCCGTTAGAGATGGAGACGGTCTACGTCGCACCGCAAGCGCCGCGTACATGCCTCACCCAGACACCCTGCCCTTTCCTCGGCGCGACCTCGTCGCTCACCTTAGCCACCGGTACTACTACCTCTTCCACCAACCCGTCGCTCTCATGAAGACGACCTGGGGCTGCTGGTACAAGTGCAACTTCTGCTACACCTGGCGAATCACGGACGGGAACGTCCACTCGCGCAGCCCCGAGTCCATCGCAGACGAGCTCGAGACGATCGAGGCTAAGGACGTCTACATCGTCGACGACATCTTCCTCATCAACCGGCGACGCCTATCGCGGCTGGCCGAGCTGATTCGCAATCGCGGCATCCGGAAGAAGTTTCTGGTCTACGCGCGTGCCGACTTCATTTGCGACAACGAAGATGTGATCGAAGAGTGGGCGTCCCTTGGGCTGCGCGCCGTGTTCATCGGGCTTGAGGCGAGCACGGATCAGGAGCTCGTCGCGATGGAGAAGCACTGCACCGCCGACAAGAACCGCCTGGCCATCGAGGTGCTCCGCCGCCATGGGATCGACACCTACGGCTCACTCATTCCACACCCCGAGTATGGGCCAGAGGATTGGGAGCGGCTTTGGCGCTTCATCGAGGAGACGGGCCTCTACTACGTGAACATCTCACCGATGACGCCCTTCCCGGGCACGTCCATCTGGGAGCAGTACCGAGACCGCATCACGGTGCCGCGTAGCGCCCACGAGCTCTGGGACCTCAGTCACGTCCTGCTTCCAACCCGCATGCCTCTGCCCGACTACTACAAGCAGCTGATCAAGCTGTACGCCAAGACTTGCCTCGACCCGCGGCGCGCAGCCCGACTGGCGCTCAGCACGCGCCCACCAATTTGGTCACCGCGCTATTTGCGCCTATTGCTTGGCGCGGGGCGAATATACCTCCAGTTCGTCCGCGCCCACCGGCACCATGACCCAGATCACCTGGCCGAGGCCATGGACTTGGGACCGGCGGTCGTCCCCGTCCCCAAACCCATCGGATGGGCTCCGCCTGATGCGGAACCAGTTGGCCAAGCCCCGGACGTTCCTCTCGAGCGACTGTCCGTAGGCCACGGATCCAGCGGAGCCCCGATGCCGATCAAGGTGTCGGAGGGAGGTGCAGAATGAGAGCGGAGGTAAGACCGCGCGTCCCTCAGCAACACGCACCCTCGATCGGACAGCAAAGCGGACCAGACGTAGGCAAGGCACTGTTCGCGGAGGAGCCCCACTTTCGTCCCGCACCCGATGGCTTGGTCCAGGCACGCAAAGGCGACCCTCTCTTTGACGACCTGGCCTGGGGATATGCGAACGGCACCTACCCTTACCAGAAGACGATCGCCGGACGGTCAGGCCCAAGAGTGCACGTGGACG
>Ga0316187_10005638_pt1 | contig 10802 bp, 9 predicted proteins | sample CroRivburrow1_MG_FD_204927 | JGI IMG/M metagenome (GOLD analysis project Ga0316187, IMG submission 204927) | Coastal sediment microbial communities from Maine, United States - Cross River worm burrow 1 | ecosystem: Environmental > Aquatic > Marine > Coastal > Sediment | place: USA: Maine...
GGCGACGTCGAGCAGTTGTGGGCCAGCGCGATGCATGAAAACTGGCAGGTTCGCGATAACGCCATCGAGGCGATCGGCAAATCGGGCAACCGTGAGTCCATGACCGTACTCAAGAAAGTAATCGACAAGTGGCCTGAGTCCTCAATTGCAGTATTGCAGGCGGTGACTGAGCTGGGACACGCCAAGGGTCTGGAGATTGCCTTTGCCTGTCTGCGCATGCCGGAAGCGCTGGTGCAGCGCGAAGCGCTGGAATCCATCGGCAAGCTGGCCAACAAGCGCCATGCCAGGGCGGCGCGCGATAAGTTGATGCAAATGGTGCCCTCGCTGCAAGCCACCGTGCGTGATACCGCTGGCGAAGTCGTTTCACACCTGACCCGGCAATATAAATTGCCCGCGCTAAATGTCGACCAGGATACCTATTTCGATACCCGTCTGATCAAGTTTGATGATACGGGTGGGTTCGAAAGAGGCACCACGCAATCCCAGTCCGTGGCGGCGGGGAAGCCACAGTATCAAAATATCGAGGAGTTCAAAAAGGGCGACCTGTGGCTGGGTCGCTATCGAATTGACCGCGAAATTGGCCGTGGTGCAATGGGTCGAGTGATGCTGGCCACCGACGAAATGGTGGGTGAAAATCTGATATTGAAATTCATGCATCCGGAACTGACCGCGGAGGAAGCTTCGCGCGAACGGTTCCTGCGCGAAGTGCGCTATTCTCGCAAAGTCAGCCATCCCAACGTGATTCGAGTTCACGACATGCTCTTCGAGGATAATCTGAGCGCGATTTCGATGGAGTTTTTCGAGAGTCGCGGCGTCGACGAAGTCCTCAAGGAGAAGAGGTATTTTGAGGCCGAGGAAGGCCTCAAAATACTTTTTCAGATGGCCAATGGCGTGGGTGCGGCGCATGATCAGAAAGTCATCCATCGCGATCTGAAGCCGAGTAATGTCCTGATGAACAACAAGGGCCTGGTCAAAATCGTCGACTTTGGTATCGCCTCGGCGGAATCCAAGTCGGATGCCACCTTGACCCAGCTAGGCTCGATTATCGGCACCCCGGCTTACCTGTCGCCCGAGCGTGCACGCGGCATGGAGGCCGATCATCGCAGCGATATTTATGCGCTCGGGGTGATTGCCTATTGTATGTTTACCGGTAAGTTGCCTTATGTCGGTGAGCCCATGTCGCTGTTGTTTCAGCACATCGAAGGCAAGGCGAAAGCGATGCATGAAATCCGCGATACGATAAATCCGCGCATCAGCCTGTTAGTGCAGAAATTGATGGCAGTGGACCTGGATGACCGCTTGCAGTCCATGGATGAAGTGGCCGAAGCGATTCGCGAAGTACAAAAAAAACTAGGCTAACCAACAGGCAGAAAACACATGTCGATGCAGACAACAATTGAACAAAAACTCAGCGATGAATTTGCAGTCGACTACTTGCAGGTCGAAAACGAAAGCCACCTGCATAGTGTCGCCCCCGGTGCGGAATCCCACTTCAAGGTCACTATCGTCAGCAACGCGTTCGACGAGCAGATGTTGATCAAGCGTCACCGCAAGGTGAATCAGGTCCTGCAGCAGGAGATGAAGCAAATACACGCACTCGCCCTGCACACCCTCACGCCGCAGGAATGGCAGGCACGTAACGGTCAGGTAGCGGCTTCACCGGCATGTCGGGGTGGTGGTAAAAACCAGTGAAGCGATTAGCTAAATCAATCCTCCTCCGACCGGATTGGTGTTATAAATCACGGATAGGATCGGCATAAAATCAATCCCCAGCTGGGTGGAAAGCTCAAGCGCTGCCTGCAGGTTGGAAGTCATGTCTCTTGCAGCCGTTTTGCCGCGAACGCCGAAAACGATCTTGTTCTCCAGTCCACTAACCGGCAGGCACAGGGTTTGCTGTTGAAATTGCCGGCGCACCGCAAGATTGAACAGCCTGAAATCATGATCGCTGTCGATGAGCAGATTGAGTGCCAGGGCGCCGTTATCGTTGAGCAGGTCATGAAGTTGCTGGATGCTCGTTTTTTCGAGCAACCAGGGTGGTGACTGGACACCGTTGAAGACGTCGACGAGCACCAGATCGAAATTGGCTTCGCTACGCTTGATAATCTGCTGTGCGTCGTCGCAGATATAGGTAAGCCGGTCATCGGCAGGTGGCAGAATATCGAGCTTCAGTAGTTGTTCGATCAGCTGGTTGTCGATATCGACAGCGGTAATGTCAGCTTGCGGGTAGTGATAGCGCAGGAAGTGCAGCAACGAGCCGGCGGCTGTTCCCAGCATCAGAATGCGTCGCGGTGCGGCCATGAACAGCAGTACCGACATCAGGTACTCGAGGTTTCTGAGCTCGAGGTGGTGGGGTTTTTCGAGGTTGATGACGCTCTGCAGCGATTTGTCATGACTGCGCAATTCCAGCCGCCCCTGTCGATAGACAAGGTGAATAGAGTTAAAAGTTGTTTCGATCTTGAAATTTTTCGTGCTGTCGTCCATATACCTAGCTTATAGCATTTCTTTCTGGCTGGAGGTTTCAATGCAATTTAGCAAGCCTTTATTGATTACCAAACTGAAAGCTACAGCAGTGCACCTGTCGATGAGTATCGCGGTGTTCATATACCTGGCTTACCAGATTTACTACAACTGGTATCCCGAACCCTATTTTACTGTCGATGGAGGTTGGCAGGGCATCCGCCTGGTGGGCGCGGTGGACCTGGTGCTGGGTCCGTTCATCACCTTCCTGATCTTTGATCTGAACAAAAGCCGCAGGGCGATTCTGTTCGATTTGGTTACCATCGCTGTCATCCAGATTGCCGTATTGACCTATGGTATTTATTTGACCTACAGCCAGCGCCCTGTGGCCGTTGTGGTGATGGATCAATTCGTGTTATCGGCGACCATGGAACAGTATGGTGGTAAGCTGGGGTCGGCGGACGATCTGCAACGCTTTAGCGACGAAAAGCCGCCGATAATATATTCAGATTTCCCATTGGACCGTGAGGGCATTGACGAGGTCCAGCGAATCAAAATCGAAGACAAGGTGCTCGAGCTTGCGCAGCTGCAACTTTACCGGTCCCGGTCGGAACTGGCGGTAGCGCTGCAAGAGCGTCAGCAGGCGGCCCGGGAGCTGCTCGAACGAGATGGCCCGAGTCCAGCCTTTGTCGATTGGTTGCAGCAAAATGGAAAAACAGCGGACGAAGTGTTGATTCTGCGTTTCGAGGGTCGTTACGGCCAGGCCTGGCTGGTTTTCGATTTTGCGGGTCGTTTGCTCGGGTATTTCTTATAAAGACCGTGATGCAGTGGAAGTAATGTTCTCGCGCAGGTGCGGGGTTGTTGGAAAATAGGCGATACTATTATAAAATCCTGTGCCTTTTCGGGTATGTCGGAGTCCTGCTAGCGCGGACGCTCAGGCGAAATTAACGGAGACAAACATGCCAATTTACGAGTACGTATGCAAGGACTGTGGGCACGCCCTCGAGGCGCTGCAAAAGATCAGTGATGCGCCGCTGCTGGTTTGTCCTGCCTGCGAAAAAGAAACCTTGAGGAAGAAGATTTCGGCGCCTGGTTTCCGCTTGAGCGGTTCTGGATGGTATGAGACCGATTTCAAATCGCAGAATCAAAAGAATCTTGCCAAGGGGGATAGCGCCGATAGCGGTAGCTCCAGCAAGTCGGATAAGCCTGTGAGCGGCGGATCCAGCAAGTCGGACAAGCCTGCGAGCGGTGGGTCCACCAAATCCGGCGGCAAAGAGGCCGCCGCCTGACGTCGGTCCGGCTTCTCGTCGGACCTTAGCAAACAACTCTATTCGGATCAGTCGCTATGCGGACGCATTATTGTGGTGAACTCAATCGGCAGCAAGTCGATCAACAGGTTAGTGTGTGCGGTTGGGTTAATCGTCGGCGCGACCACGGCGGCGTAATCTTTGTCGATTTGCGCGACAAGAAAGGATTATTGCAGGTAGTTTTCGATCCCGATGATGCGGCCATGTTTGGCGCGGCAGAAACCCTGCGTAATGAATACGTAATCCAGGTGGAAGGTCGTCTGCGAGTGCGCCCCGAGGGCACCGAAAACTCGGAAATGGGCACCGGCGAGGTAGAGTTGCTGGCGCAAAAGCTGCAGATACTCAATGCTTCGGAAACCCCACCATTCCAGCTCGACGACGAAGATGTACACGACGATAACCGCCTGAAGTATCGCTATATCGACCTGCGCAAACCGGAAATGCAGTACCGCATGCAGTTGCGCGCGCGTGTCACCCACTATTTACGTAGCTGGCTGGAAAGCCATGAATTTCTCGATATCGAAACGCCGATGCTGACCCGTGCCACGCCGGAGGGTGCACGTGACTACCTGGTGCCGAGCCGCACTCATCCGGGTGAGTTTTTCGCCTTGCCGCAGTCACCACAGCTGTTCAAGCAATTGCTGATGATGTCGGGGATGGACCGCTATTACCAGATCGTGCGCTGTTTTCGCGACGAGGATTTGCGTGCCGATCGCCAGCCCGAGTTCACCCAGCTCGATATCGAAACTTCGTTTATGAACGAGGAGGCGATCATGGAGATGATGGAGGCGATGATGCGCGGCCTGTTCAGCGAGGTATTGGCGGCCGATGTCGACGCCGCGTTCCCGCGCATGAGCTGGGCGGAGGCGATGGAGCGGTTTGGCTCGGACAAGCCCGATCTGCGCATCAAGCTGGAGTTGCAAACCATCTCCGATGTGCTCGAAGATGTTGAATTCAAGGTTTTTTCCGGCCCTGCGCGCGATCCTGACGGCCGGGTTGCGGCGCTGCGCCTTCCCGGTGGCAATACGTTGACGCGTAAGGAAATAGACGACTACACCGCATATGTCGGGCTTTACGGAGCGCGCGGTCTCGCTTACATCAAGTGCAACGACGTCGCCCTGGGACGTGACGGCCTGCAGTCACCGATATTGAAATTTTTGCCGGACGAGGCCATCGCTACCATTGTTGAGCGCACTGCTGCTGAAAATGGCGACCTGATTTTCTTTGGCGCCGACAAGACCCGGGTGGTCAACGAGTCGCTGGGCGCATTGCGTATCAAGCTCGGGCACGACCGCGGCCTGGTGGAGGAGGGTTGGCGATTCCTGTGGGTAGTCGACTTTCCGATGTTTGAGCACGACGAACGTGAAAATCGCTGGAATGCCCTGCATCACCCGTTTACCGCACCGGCAACCGAGAATCCCGAAGCGCTTGAGGCCGACCCCGGCAACATGTTGTCACGCGCCTATGACATGGTGTTGAACGGTACTGAACTGGGTGGCGGCTCGGTGCGTATCCACAAGATAGAGATGCAGCAGCGTGTTTTCAGCCTGCTCGGTATCGGTGAGCAGGAAGCCGAGGACAAGTTTGGCTTTTTACTGACCGCGTTGAAATATGGTTGCCCGCCCCATGGTGGCATCGCCTTTGGTCTAGATCGCATGGTCATGCTGATGGCGGGCGCGAGTTCGATTCGTGATGTAATGGCGTTTCCGAAGACTCAGTCCGCCGCCTGCCTGTTGACCCAGGCGCCGGCGGCGGTCAGCGAGCGCCAGTTGCGCGAACTGTCGATCCGGCTACGCAAGCCGCAGGTCGAGCAATAGATCCGCACCTATGGTTGCCGGGCTAATAGGTTTGGCAGTCACTGCTTCTGGTGATAGACTTTTCGATTCGTCTTACAAATACGAGTAATCATGGCCGCTACAGCAATTGACCTGCAACCCTATGCATCGCTAAACGATGAGGATTGCGAAAAGCGAATCAATCGCGCCAGGCAGATACTCGGTGATCGAGTTGTTATTCTCGGCCATCATTACCAGCGCGATGAAATATTCAAACACGCCGATTTCTCCGGTGACTCGTTGAAACTGTCGCGCCAGGCGGCCGATTCAAAAGCCGAGTACATCGTTTTTTGCGGCGTACACTTCATGGCTGAAGTGGCTGACATCATTTCGCGCCCGGAACAGGTGGCTATCCTGCCGGATCTGTCTGCGGGTTGTGCGATGGCCGATATGGCCGATCTCGAACAGGTGCAGCGCGCCTGGCGCGAGCTGAATAGTGTCCTCGACGCGGACGCCAGCATCACCCCGGTTACCTATATCAATTCGGCGGCGAATCTCAAGGCCTTTTGCGGCGAACACGGTGGCATCGTGTGTACCTCTACCAATGCCCAGAAAATCCTCGACTGGTCTTTTGAGCGACGTGAAAAAGTCCTGTTTTTCCCGGATCAGCACCTGGGCCGAAATACCGGTTACAAGATGGGTATCCCACTCGAGGATATGGTCATCTGGGACTACGACATGCCGATGGGCGGTCTCAGCAAAGAACAGATCAACAACGCAAAAATGATCCTGTGGAAAGGATTTTGTTCGGTGCATCAGATGTTCAAGCCGGAGCAGGTCGAAAACTTCAGGCGCGAACACCCTGATGGTTTTGTTATTTCGCATCCCGAAGCGAGTTTCGAGGTGTGCCAGATGTCGGATTTCGTTGGTTCGACCGAGTACATCATCAAAACCATAAGCGACGCGGAACCCGGTACCCAGTGGCTGGTGGGCACCGAGTTGAATCTTGTCAACCGGTTGCATCAGACGCTCGCCGGTGAAAACAAGACCGTGCAATTCATGTCACCGATGCTGTGTATGTGTTCGACCATGTTTCGTATCGACCCCCAGCATCTCGCCTGGGTTCTGGAAAACCTGGTCGAGGGTAATGTCGTAAACCGGATTTCAGTTCCGCTCGAGGTCGCCAATCACGCACGCGTGGCATTACAACGAATGCTCGCAATCTAGCACAGGGCGGTTTGATCCCGGGACCACAAGAGACATTTGATGGCCGACGAAAAAAACGCTTATAGTTTCACTACCTCCGCCACGCAGCAGATCACGCTGCGCTTCCCGGGTAATGAAGGTTTCAAGATGTGGCGAGGTGGCCGGCTCGCCGAGGTAACGCTGGCTTACGAATCCTGGGGTGAGTTGTCTGCCAGTGCCGATAACGCCATCATCGTATTCACCGGATTGTCGCCGAGCGCTCACGCTGCTTCGTCATCGCAGGATGATTCCCCAGGGTGGTGGGAGCACATGATCGGGCCCGGCAAGGCGATCGACACCGATCGTTTTTTCGTGGTCTGCGCCAATTCACTCGGCGGCTGTTATGGCAGTACCGGACCGATCTCGATAAATCCCGATACCGGTAGACGCTATGGCGGCGACTTCCCCGACGTCACGGTCGAGGATATTGCAAGTTCGGGCTATTACCTGATGCGTGAGCTGGGTGTTCACAAGCTGCATGCCGCGGTCGGATCATCGATGGGTGGCATGTCATCGATCGCCTATGCGATGCAATATCCAGGGGAGATCGATTACCTGGTTTCGATTTCGGCGGCTGCCGCCGCGTTGCCACTGACGATTGCCTTGCGTTCATTGCAACGCGAAATTATTCGCAACGATCCGGCGTGGAATAATGGTCAATACGACGATGACCACAAACCACTGACCGGTATGTCGCTGGCGCGTAAGCTTGGGCTGGTGTCCTACCGTGCTGCCGACGAGTGGAATTCAAAGTTCGATCGCGCGCGCCTGCCAGCCGATAAACTCACGGGTAAACGCTTCGAGCGCGAATTCGAGATCGAGAACTACCTTGAATACAATGCGCAGAAATTCATCAACAGTTTTGATCCGAACAGTTACTTATACCTGTCGCGGGCGATGGACTGGTTCGATATCGCCGAACACGGTGGTTCACTGCAGGCCGGGATGTCGAAGCTGGATGTGCGCAAGGCCCTGGTGGTAGGCGTGACCACCGATATCCTGTTTCCGAGCCGCCAGCAACGGGAGATTGCAGATTTGATGCGTGGCACCGGAACCGAGGTTGATTATGTCGAAATTGACTCAACAAACGGCCACGATGCTTTTCTGATCGACGATGCGCAGTTCTCTCCCGTCGTCAAAAAATTCCTCGACGAGTCGCTATAAGGTCACCATCGAGTTATGCCCAGGTGATGATTCGCTGCCTCGGCTTGGATGACTTCAGGACATTTTCAGGTGAGAGACTTTTGATCCCGTGAGCGCTGGAATCAAGCCTTTATCGATCAGGTCGTGATAGCCGTGCACTGCGTTGCGGGTCGTCGCCTTGCAGTGATAGAGAGCGGCGTCGGCCTGTCCGATCAACTGGTCCATGGAAAGATGTTTGTCGAACAGGGTGTAGCCGATGCTGACCGTCACCTGGCTGACGCCCGGGAAATCGTAGCTGGCGATTTTTTCACGGAAGCGGTCGAGCGTTAACTGCGCCTGCTCGGTTTCAATGTCCATCAAAACCATTGCGAATTCTTCGCCGCCGTAACGAAACAGCAAATCATTTTCACGAAACGAATAGGTCATCTGCTGCGCCAGCAACAGCAGTACTTCATCGCCATATAAATGCCCCCGGCTGTCATTGATCTGTTTGAAGTGATCGATATCGAGCATCACGTAAATCGTAGGGGAAAAATTGATCGCCCGCCGCTGCTGGTTGTCAGAGCGATCCAGCAACTGTGTGATTTTTTCATTGAAGGCACGCCGATTGTAGAGGCCAGTCAGCGCGTCACGATAAGTCCCCTGCAGCATCTGCAACTGGTGGCAGTAAAAGTGAAACAGGAATTGCAGATAATCTTCTTCGATCAGCTTGTCGGGGTCGCTGGATTTGACCAGTAACACGAAGTGTTTGGTGGTGAGCGGTTTGTAGCTGCAAAACCAGCCTTCGATTGCTCTTTCATAGTACCAGCTGCCCTGGTCCGCGGAACCGAACCGCCTATCGAGCACGGCGAGGGTTTCGGCATCGATGTTGAGATCGAACCCACCGCTAGGCGTCAGTTTTTTCCACAGCTGGTCGCTGTGTTCAAAGACTTCGATCTGTATCTTGTCGGCATGGCCGGGTGCGATCTGTTGCTGGAATGCTTCGTATAACAGCTCGGGATCATTAATCTTCGCGAGCGCGTAAAACGAATAATATTTGCATTCAGCCATATTGCCCTTCACTCAAAACGGCGAACTGTTGTACCGCCGTGGTGGGATTCCGCAAGCGGACAAAAACCGATTCTAGAGATCGCCCGGGTTAAAGTCAAAATGGCGGTCGACCGTGGCGAGCTCAAACCAGCAAACCGGGCTAGCGTTCGAGATATTGCAGTTTATCGGCGACGCCTTCCCATTCGGCCGCGTCATCAGGCGGCGGTTTGCTCGCGGTGATGACCGGCCACAGCTGTGACAGTTCCTCGTTCAACTCGAGAAATTTTTCCTGCCCCTCGGGGATGTCGTCTTCCGAGACGATCGCCTCGATCGGGCACTCGGGCTCGCACAGCGTGCAATCGATGCATTCCTCCGGGTCGATGACGAGGAAGTTCGGACCTTCGTGAAAACAGTCAACCGGGCAGACGTCGACACAGTCCATGTACTTGCACTTGATACAGCTTTCTAGAACGACAAAAGTCATTACTTACCTCTGAAACCGGGATTTGACGGGACGCAGTCTAAATGAGTCATATTAATCAACCGCCTTATCGTAATACTGTTTCACGATTTGGCAAGACTTTTCAGGTGGTAGAGCAGGTCGAGCGCCTGTCGAGGAGTCAGTTCGTCGACGTCGATCGCCTCGAGTTCTTCCCGCAACAGGTCGGGAGCAGGTTGTTCGACCATGGGTAGGCTGCTGAACAGGTCCGGCTGCGAATGCGTCGACTGCTGTTCCAGCAACTGTAGTTTCTGCCGTGCCAGCTGAATTGCCTGCGCGGGTATCCCGGCCAGGCGCGCCACCTGCAAACCATAACTCTGGTTGGCCGGTCCTTCCTTGACGCTGTGCATGAAGATGATGTCATCGCCGTGCTCGATGGCATCGAGATGTACGTTGCGGATACTGGAAAATTGCTCGGGCAGCTGGGTCAGCTCGAAGTAATGCGTTGCGAACAAGGTGAAGGCACGGGTTTTCTGCGCCAGGTGATCCGCACAGGCCCAGGCCAGGGCGAGCCCGTCAAAGGTGCTGGTGCCACGGCCGATCTCATCCATCAATACCAGGCTGTTGGCGCTGGCATTGTTCAGGATATTCGCCGCCTCGGTCATTTCGACCATGAAGGTCGAACGCCCGCCGGATAAGTCATCGCTCGCACCGATGCGGGTAAAGACCTGGTCGATCGGGCCGAGTACGGCCCTGCGCGCGGGCACATAGCTGCCCATGTAGGCGAGAATGACAATCAATGCGGTCTGGCGCATATAGGTCGATTTACCGCCCATGTTGGGACCGGTAATCAGCAGCATGCTGCTGCGTTCGTCGAGGCGCAGGTCGTTGGCGACAAAGGGTTGATTGAGCACCTGTTCGACCACCGGATGCCTGCCGGCCTCGATGTCGAGCAGGCGCTCATCGCAGAGCTCGGGTGCACTCCAGTCATGCCTGTGTGCGGTAATTGCAAAACAGTTGAGCACGTCCAGCTGGGCCAGTGCGAGTGCACATTGCTGTAGCGGGGCGAGGCTGTCGCCGAGTTGCCTGAGCAGTGCCTCGTAGAGATATTTCTCACGGGCGAGCGCGCGCTCGCGGGCGCTCAACACCTTGTCTTCGAACGCCTTGAGTTCGGGCGTGATATAGCGCTCAACTGCTTTCAGGGTTTGTCGGCGCACGTATTCGGTCGGTACCGCCGCGGTTTGTGCCTTGCTGATTTCGATATAGAAGCCATGAACCCGGTTATAGGCGACTTTTAACGAATTAATGCCGGTCTTCTGTTGTTCCTGCGTTTCCATATCGACGAGGAATTGATCGGCGTTGGCCGAGAGCGCGCGGAGCTCGTCGAGCTCGGGATCAAAGCCGGTC
>Ga0316187_10005639_pt1 | contig 10801 bp, 9 predicted proteins | sample CroRivburrow1_MG_FD_204927 | JGI IMG/M metagenome (GOLD analysis project Ga0316187, IMG submission 204927) | Coastal sediment microbial communities from Maine, United States - Cross River worm burrow 1 | ecosystem: Environmental > Aquatic > Marine > Coastal > Sediment | place: USA: Maine...
TAGATTGATTACTAAAATCAAGATTATTAACTTTGTGGTGCATAAGTGATAGAATTAAATTGTTCGGAATTGGTTTATTCTTTCAATTTAGTAAACTATTGCTTATGCTTTTCAAACATACGATCTGTAAGAATCTTCTATGCGATGTAACATAGGTTTCATATTAAGCAAGATCCTTAACAGGATGACATTAGGCAGGGAATGAAAGCGTATAAATTATAAGAAGATGACTTCACACACGTTGTCATTCTGTAAGAATCTACCACGCTATCGAACAAGGTTTTCATATTAAGCTAGATCCTTAACAGGATGACATTGAATGGAGAGAAAATGCATATAATTGATAAGAGTATGACTTCACACACGATGTCATTCTGTAAGAATCTTCTACGCGATGGAACAAGGTTTTCATAGTAGATAAGATCCTTAACAGGATGACATTATGTAGTAAGTGTCAATAAAATGTGTCTCCGAGAACTTAATAAATGCAACCTCTTTTTTGTTAATCTGGCTGTCAATTAGATTTAATAAAAAAAGCCCTCAAAAATTAATCAAGGGCTCCTTTTGGTGATCCATTCAGGACTCGAACCTGAAACCTACTGCTTAGAAGGCAGTTGCTCTATCCAATTGAGCTAATGGACCATAAATATGCAACTCATAGTCAAGGCTGATAAAACAATACTTGATCAGGAATGTGAATGTAAACTGGATATGACCACCCTACCAGCAAATACCTGCCTCGACTACAGGTCGCAAAAGTACACGAATTCTTCAAATATTCACAACTGGAGGTTGATAAATTACTTGTAAATGATACACCTGATTATTCCATTGTCTGAATAGCAGGCAGGATAACATTCAAGAAACATAAATAGATATCTATAATGTTTAACTACCTTGTCAGGAAACAGCAAAAAGTAGATATTTTTGTAATTGAAGATAGTAATCAGGGAGTAAATTCTGAAGATAGAATAATATAAATAATGACTCCACGAGAAAATCTCTTAAAATTATACCACCGTAAAGGATACGATAGTACTCCTGTAGGTTTTATCCTTTGTAAAAGCCTGGAAGAAGAATTTAATAAACGTTACCCAAACGCTTCCAGCTATCAGGATCAGTTTAATTTTCCATATCGTATCATAGTTGATCCGGGCTTTTCATGGAACTTTGATAATCTAAATATGATTCCGGAACAACTGGCTGTCGATTGGAAAATATTTTATCCGGAAGGATTTGAATATGAAGTAAAATTCGACGGCTGGGGGATTGCTCATGAGTCCAGTCCCACTTCGATGCACATGACCAAAATGCATCATCCGATGAAAAACTTTACTTCATTGGAGGAAATGAAAGATTACCCACTACCCGATTATACAATGGTTGATTTTTCACCATTAAAAAAAATTATGGATGAAATCCATAATAAAGGATTAGCCGTATTTGTCTGGCAGGAATGTACTATTTGGGAAACAGCATGGTATCTGAGAAGTTTGGAAAATCTGATGATGGATATGCTTATGGGAGATGAGAAAGCAAGCTGGCTGCTTGACCAAATTACTGAAAAGTCATGTTACCGGGCCGAAATATTTGCACAACAGGGAGCCGACATAATCGGCCTGGGAGATGATATTGGAATGCAGGATACCATCATGATGCCCTTGGAAATGTATCAAGAATGGTTAAAACCACGACTTGCAAAAGTTATCACTTCCGCAAAAAATATTAATCCTGATATTTTAATAAGTTATCATTCCTGTGGTTTTATTGAGCCATTTATCAACGAGTTAATTGAGATTGGAGTTGATATACTAAATCCAGTACAACCGGAGTGTATGGATTTTAAAGAAATACACGAAAAATATGGCAATAGAATTTCTTTCAATGGAACCATCGGTACTCAAAGATTAATGCCGTTTGGAAGCCCGGAAGAAATAAAAAAAGAGGTGAAAAGAAATTTAGATTTAGCTGGTCAAGCCGGAGGCTTGTTCTGCTGTCCCACACATTTACTTGAACCTGAAGTCCCCTGGGAAAATATTGAAGCATATGTTGCCGCTTGCAATGATTATAAATATAGATAATGCTGACTTCAAAAGAACGTGTTTTAAAAGCCATGCAGCTCCAACATCCCGACAGAGTTCCTTTGATGTGCCAGTTTAGTTTTGGCTTCATGTATCAGCAAGTAAAGAACTCAGGGATAAGTCCTATGGAGGCCTGGATGGATGTGTATAAATATGCTGAAGCTCTTTTAATCCTGAGAGACCGATTTAATTTTGATGGCATCCTGGTTTCTGTTCACGGCCATCATGAAAACTGGAGGTCACAAATAGAGAAAATAGAAAGGATGAATGGCATCGAAGTGGCTAGCTATAGCAATCGTCGTGAAACTTATAAGGATGATGATTTGCCTTCAGCAGCATATTTTGATCGTACCATTCCGAATATCCAGACCCTTGATATCAATAAGCTCCCGAAAGAAATTGACTTCATTCCTGCTTCACAGGATTGTCATGGATTTATTGATTTGAAAAATCCATTTCTGGTCTTTGACATTATTGATGAAAAAATAAAGGACAAATACTCTATTCACGGGGAGATTACTTCCCCTTTTGACTATCTCCTTGATCTACTAGGGTATGAAAATGCATTATTGGCCCTTCTACTAGAGCCAGATAAATGCAAATTAATATTACAAAAGTTTACGGATGGATTAATCCGCTTACTTGATGGTATGTGTGCTAAGAATATAGATGCTGTGAAAATATCATCCCCATTTGCTGGTATGGGATTCATATCACCATTACAATACCTTGAATTCGAACAACCTTATATAAAGCAATTGGCAGAAACAATCACTGGTTATGGAAAGTTCTCCTATATCCATACTTGCGGCCATATCGATGACCGGCTGGAGTTTATGAAAGAAACGGGAACCAATGGACTTGAATGCCTCGATCCACCCCCTATTGGAAATGTAAGCCTGTCAGATGCTTTTGAAAGAATTGGATCCAAACTATTTATAAAAGGAAATATTGACCCTGTCAATACGCTGCTCGACGGTTCAAAAGAAAGTATTACATCGGATATAGTTGAACGGCTGAAAATAGGAATGAAAAATCCGGGATTCATCTTAAGCAGCGCCTGCTCCATTGCACCAAAAACACCAACAGAAAACATCGGCCTACTCTATAATCTTATTGAAAAATACGGTTACTATTAAGATAATCTGCGGGTCAAGAATCTTTGATTAATTCCTCTTTTGTATTTCTTCCAATGTCTTCCAGGCCGTTAACCTCCTCTGCGAATACATTTATTATAGTTGCGGTTGTTGACCATGCAAATTCTTTTCTAATTGATTCATCAAGCATTCCAACTGCTGATTTTTTATCCTGTTTCGTTTTCGCTGCTGGTTATTAGCCATTAATCATGAAACTAAAGTATTAAACGACGCTATGAACAGCGGACACCTGCATGCTCCCTAATCAATTCGTTGCCCATGTTGCTGTCTCACTTCAGTGTCGGTATAAATTGTTACAGGTTTCTGCCCATTAACCTCCTTTGCAAAAGCATTTACTATAGCTGCAGCAGTGGACCATGCAAATTCTTTTCTAATGTCTTCCCCAGCTTCAAAACTATCTGAATACATTACGATATAGTCCACCTTGCCGGTAGCTTGCCACACACTCTTTTCATTCTCTATGTCAATCAAGTTCGCTTCATAATCGGTTCCAACTATTGCTTCGTAGCCATCATCACGAGTACGATAAAATGGTTTAATGTTTATGCGCAGTATGGCCTCAGGCATGAACGCCTCTGCTTCCTTGCCATTATCTGAAAGGTTGGTGGATTCCGTCGCATTAATTGTAACAATCGATTCTATACCATTCATTTCAAAGCCTGATACAAGGCTATGTTCAAAGGAGTGAGCAAAAAAGGATACCAAAGGCTCTTCTACTGTGACAATTACTTCCACTTGATCCGCCTTTTTGTTATAGGAACTATCCTTTTCGGTAGTAATGTAACTACCGTCTCCCTGCAGGCCCAAAAATAACACGAAAACGCCCACCGGTATACAACTAATTAGTGCGGTGATAACAATATTATTACGCTTGGTTTTAGCTTGTTCTCTCCCTGCTTCCATTATTTCTAACTGCCTGCCCCTGGTTAATACCCAATAAACCAGGAACAAAAGACCATTAATGCCCATTACAATAAAGTACGGATTGGTAATAAGATCCGACCTCATTATAAATAGACAAATAATGCCGCCTGCCGTAATCAACCCTCCTAATCCTTCCCACTTCCAGGCGATTGCCAAACCAATCATGGTACCTACAGGGAAACAAAAAATGAAGGTAAGTATTTCGCCAACTGAATTAAATCCACCATCGCTGGCACCATCCGGACCAAAAAGAGTTCCAATTACATGTGCGCCAACAAAAAACAATAAGAAAAGTAAGATCAATGAACCCCAAATTCTTGCGGTCATTCGGATAATAGTTGCAATTCGTTTTGTGTTTTTCATTTTACTTGCTTTTGGTTTTAAACAGAACTCTACAAGGTGATAAACTTAGGGTCACCCATTCCGATCTTATGATGAAATGAGAAAATATCTTTGAAAGAAAACTTTGTATAACCTGGCTTATTTCTTCGTGAAAAGTAATCCAATTTCTTTTAATATATTCATTCATCGATAGGTTGTGTTTGATTATGATTCGAAATTTTGCAAGAGTGTATCAAATATCATAACCAAACTTTCATCATATCGGACTTTTGAAAACACAGCGTATGTCCTTATATTTAGCTTGTATAATAATTTCCAAAACCAAATCCTGACTTTTGAATGTCTTATGGATACCCTGAAATCAATTGTAAAAACCATGAAGTCTCAAGAAAAAAAGGACTTTCGTACCTTTATTCACAATCAAAAAAAACTTGAGAAAAGAAAGGACCTTAAACTATTTGATTTAATTACAAATGGTGAAAAGCAACAGAATCCGGAATTAGCTTTATACGGAAAACCTAATAAAGTAGCCTACCATGCACTAAGAAAAAGATTGACACATAAATTGACAGATTTCATCGTTTTAAAGCGATTAGAAGAAGACACAACCTCATCCAGTTCATTAATGGGTCTAATATCGCTTGCTAAGTATTTTTTTGAAAGACGATCTGAAGAATTGGGATGGGGATATTTGAAAAGTGCTGAAACAAAAGCTGCAACAACTGAGCAATTTGATTTATTGAATACAATTTACCTCCTTCAAATAGAACATTGGAATGCAGATTTCGACGAAAATATACATGCAATTATTGAAAAGAGGAGTGAGAATAAGCTGCTCCTTGATGAAGATGAAAGGGCAACAATTGCTCGTAGCCTTATAAAAAAGGAATTACAAAAGACTACATTAGAGGGTAAAGAGGTTGATTTTGAAGGTATTACTAAACTGATATTATCTTCATATAATTTGTCTAACGCAATAATTAAGCGACCTAAACTTTTATATAATATACTTTCGATTGCCCGTAGCACAATCCTGGCCAAAAAGGATTTCTTTTCTTTTGAGCCTTATTTAATACAACAATATAATCATGCAAAAGAACAGTTTGGATTTTCACGATACAATCATTATTACAAATTGAACCTCGTATACATGATAAGCCATGTACTTTACAGGAATCGAAAATTTGAAAGGGCAGCAGAATATCTTACTGAAATGAAAGAAGATCTTTATGCGTATAATGGCAGCCATATCATGCTTTTTTATTCTAAATACGTTTTATTGACCGCAGCTGTAAATTGTTACCAGGGGAATTTACAAGACGCCATAGATTTATTGGTAGAAGCCTATGAAGATGACACGGGAAGGTTTTCTCCGGAAGAAAAAGTTAAACTTCAGATGAATTTGTCAATATATTATTTCATGGCTGGTGAATTAAAGAAGACTATAAAAACCGGGATGTCCTTTTCACGTTCGGATAAGTGGTATGAGAAATTTATTGGCAAAGAGTGGGTGTTCAAAAAACAGATCATGGAAGTTATTATCCAGGTAGAACTAGACAATCATGAAATAGCCTTAAACCGAATCAGGGCCTTAGAGAGGGTGTCTGCAGGACTTTTCAACCACCCTTTGTACTCGAGGGCTAAGTCTTTTTTAGAAATTATTAAAAAAATGATCAATGATCCAGGCAATTTCAGAAGTGATGAAACACAAAATAAGATTGATAAATATCTGATAGTAATCCCTGAGGAAAAAGAAGATTTGCAAGCGATGACATTTTATGCCTGGCTGAAGGCAAGATTTCTCAATCGTAATTATTATGAAGTTTTGTTAGAGACGGTAAAGTCAGATTAGGGCCTTTTTGAGTGTGTAAAGAATTGAATTTATTAATAATTTGCAGTATGAAAAAATTTGAATACTATAAAATCGGATTTGCGCATATAGAAGAAGTTATATATGTAGCTGTTGAAGAACTTCATTATGAATATAATTTTGTTATGAACGGGTATTGCCTATTAAAAAATTCTAAAGGTGATGAATTTGAGAAAGTCCTACCCTTCAGGCAAAACCTTAAAGACAGGGATATTAAGGAGATGCAGATTAAACAACTTAAAGAGGATATTAAAAATAAGGCCATTGCAGAATTTAAGAATAAGTATGGAGATAGATTTGATATGAATATTAACAAACCATACATTGAGTACTTCAATGATATAAATCAATTTAGTCCTATTGGATTTAAAGATTCAATATATGAAGACATATCCACTACAATAATTTCACCTGAATTAAGAGAAAGGTTTTTAGAAATGAAAAGCTCAAAATGAAGAATTACAAGGAAAATTAATAGGATGATCGAGCGATGTAGTATTTTAGATTTTTGTTCATCTCAAGCTCTTCGGAGTTGTGCAACAGCTACCATTGTTAGCGGTTGGTTTATTGTTGGTATAAAATCATTAGCCGATTTTATTTCGGATAATGGAGATCATTCCAAATCCTGTTATCAATCCTAATATTGGACCACACCCGAAAATAGCAATCATATTAATCGTAACCTCTATAGTTCTTCCCAAACTCTTTATATAAGGAATGAAAAGAACAGATGCGATTAAGGTACAAGAAATCCAAGCTCCCAAAGAATACCAAATCCAACTTTTTGCTTTGGAAGAGCGCGAAATAAGGTAAAAGCGATATTGCAAATAACCACTTAAAAATCCTCCTAAACACCAACCAATAAAATAGTACCATTCTTTCAATCCCAGAAATAAGCCAAGTATGTCAAAAAGTAGAAAAGGAATACATAGACCAACAATGAAGAGCATAATCCATTTAAAGGAATTCTCAAAATGTTTTTTTAATTCAAGCCATTGCATCGCTCCAATACCCAAGCCCATTGATATTGCAATGGGAAATAGAACATCAATTCCAGTGTATTCAATAAAAGCGACAAATAATAGTATAAATACAATACCCAAAATAAATCCAGTACTAGTCAAAAAGACCCATTTAGAAACTGAAAATGATTTTTCTGTTTTCATATCTCATTGTATTTAACTAGCTGTTAGCGAACAAGGCTATGTGCAGAGCCGTACAGGTTTTTTGTTAAGCATAAGTTATCTAAAATAGATGAAGATGTCAAATTGGGCTTGAGGTTTACATATTGGATGATTGTATGGCCTGGAGCCCTTTGTTGTTGCTGTTTTTATTGTTTTTCATCTTTCGGAAATAAAATTTTTCATGTTTGACATATGGAAACAACACAGAGTATTATCTCCGTATAACACTTGCAAATGATTGAAATCTTTGATTTTGAAAAAAAACCGATTTCTTTTAATGATATTTGTTTAGCATAATTCTGATAAGAATCGAATGGAAATTGTTATCACTATAATTATATGGGCGGCAATAATTCAAGGCCTACTGTTAGGTGTGATTTTCATTACTTCCAGGAAACACCGAAGCTTTGCAAACCGACTGCTGGGTTTCTTTTTACTTTCCTTCGTCCTTGTAGCCTTAACAGATCTCTTACCTTTCAATGAAATAGGGAAATATTCCATTTCAGGATATTTCACTCTGCCGGAGGTAAAATTGTTTTTCCCTGTCTTATTTCTGCACTTTGTACTTGAGAAAGTGGGTAGGACATCCTCCTATCAGCCGTATCTCAAAATCCATTATTTCATTGCTTGCGGAATAGTAGGCCTCACATTAGTTAATATCTTGATGTTCCTGTTTTCAGGCCATACACTGTTGGAACAGTTTGGCTGGGTATTACTTGATCGTTTTTACATGGGACATCAATACTATGCATTTATATTAACTGTGATTGCATTTGTAATTGCCCTACGTGAAACATGGAGGTATCGGAATATGGTTAGAAATGAATTTACAGATCTAACCATGATGGATATCAATTGGTTATGGCAGTTTATATTTGTACTTGCACCAATTATTCTGTTCTGGGGAGCTGAGTTAACCCGGATAGTCTTCGGAGGAAGGGGTCAATCTGAATTAACGATGGCAGTCTATTTATCCATTGCCATTTTCAATTATTTTGTAAGTTTTAAAGCTTTTACTCATCAAACCCTGTTTGAAGGATCCGTCGATTCATCGCGAGCTTTAGTTGCCAAACCTTTAATGCCTGATAAATCCAACAAGCCAGCAGATGACGAAATTTGCAATAAGATTAAAAGTGAGATGGAAGCAATGGAATATTTCCTTAATCAAAACCTCACGATCCACGACTTTGCCAAAGAGATACAAATATCAGCACGAACAATTTCATCTTGTATAAACCAAAGCGTTGGATATAATTTTAATGAATGGGTAAATAACTATAGAGTTGAAAAAGCTGTGTCCATGTTATCCGACCAAAACAGCAATCATTTATCCATTGAGGGTATTGGTATAGACTCGGGATTCAGATCCCGATCGGCCATGTACGCTGCCTTTAGAAAAAAAATTGGCAAAACTCCTGGCCTTTACCGATCATGACAAATAATAATATCTTATACGATCGCTTAGTCCTCAAATGCAACTATTACCTAATATGGGTGTCTTTTTATTTTGGTTGTAGTTATGTTGTTTAGACGAAAATGAAATGGAGAGAATGAAATTTGACAAATTTTTAATACTTATAACCTTGAGCTTGATCTTTCTGACAAAAGTTCAAGCACAATCAGATAATCCTAAACTTGACAAGTTTCTCATTAAGAAGATGAATAAGGCTGACCTCATTGGTATGCAGGTAGCTTTCATTTCAAATGGGGATTATATCTGGCAAGGCAATTATGGTGTCAAGGAATATAGTACAAATGATAAGGTTGATGAAAACACCCTTTTTATGATTGCTTCCTGTTCAAAACCTGTAACAGCTTTTGGTATTCTAAAACTTGTAGATCAGGGAAAAATCAAGCTGGATGATCCGGTCAATACATTTTTGCCTTTCCAGGTGTCAAACCCAAATTTTCCCGACGAAGTGATCACTGTAAGGATGCTACTGGCACATGTGTCCTCTATCAAAGACAATTGGCCTGTACTCACTCCACTTTATACCACTGAACAGGGGGGCGACTCACCCATTCCACTCGGTGAGTTTCTGAAAGAGTACCTGGTGGCAGGAGGAAAATATTATGAAAAGGAAGAAAACTTCTGGAAAGAGGAACCTGCCACTATTTTTCAATACAGCAACGTGGGTTATGCTTTATTGGGATTATTGATAGAACAAGTCTCTGGCATGACATTTAAAGTGTTTATGCAGAAGGAGATTTTTGATCCATTAGAGATGAACGAGTCTTATTGGTTTCTTGCCGATATCCCACATGACAATATTGCCCGACCTCATGATATGCCCAATAAAAAAACAAATTTCAAAGAGCCTAAGGTTTTAAAGCACTATGGCTACCCTGACTATCCTGATGGCCAGTTAAGAACAACAACTTCTGATTATGGTCGATTTCTGAAGGTAATACTGAACGAGGGCACTGTTGATGGCAATCAATTTCTTAGTAAGAAAACAATGGAAGAATTTTTAAAGGTTCAGTATCCTGAAGTTGCTAAATGGCAGGCAATATCCTGGAACTATAATGAGTTTGACAATTGGATTTACTATCTTCTTATGCCCAGACTGCCCTCCCATACAGGCGTGGATCCTGGTGTAGCTACTGTCGTATCATTTGATCCAAAGACCAGGACTGGAGCGATCATATTCAGCAATGCTCTGCCTGCCACATTTATCCATCAAAAGATTTTTTACCAGGAGATTATGAAAAGGCTTCTTAAGGAGGCTAAAGGCCATAGGTAGGTAAATGGCAATGGCGTGTAAGTGGAGTTGAACCTTCAGAATGGATCTCATGGCGACCAGATGTTCTTTCAATAATTCCTCAATATCTGTGGCATTTAGTGGTTACCTCACCTCACTTTAAAAAAATAAAAAACACATTTTATACATCATCATGTATGTTTTATGTCCTGATATCAGTATCTGATACAAGCCCATAATCCTAAAATGCAACTTCACCATCTTGATTTAGTCTGATACTATATACACCGAAAGACGGTGGGCCACATTAAAACGAATTTATAGATGATTTTCAGACAATTAATAATTTTAATAACACTGAGTATCCTAAGTGTCTTGAGCCTACATGCGCAGACAGACAATCCTAAACTTGACAATTTTCTAGTTAAAAAGATGAAGAAGTCTGGTAGGATAGGAATGCAAGCCGGCTATATCTCCAATGGGGAATTAACCTGGACAGGAAGTTATGGCGTCAAAACATACCAGACCGATGATAAGATCA
>Ga0316187_10005640_pt1 | contig 10801 bp, 9 predicted proteins | sample CroRivburrow1_MG_FD_204927 | JGI IMG/M metagenome (GOLD analysis project Ga0316187, IMG submission 204927) | Coastal sediment microbial communities from Maine, United States - Cross River worm burrow 1 | ecosystem: Environmental > Aquatic > Marine > Coastal > Sediment | place: USA: Maine...
TATTTTCCCTTCCTTACCCGTTGGATGCAAAAGGTGCATTTTTCAACCACTCCTTTGGCCTTTGGCCTGTTTCCTAAATAATCGGTATCGGTGTTAATCTCATCAGCGGGCAAATAAGGGTCTGCCCAGTTAAACTTCCTTGCACCATAAGGGCAGGCGGCCATGCAGTTGCGGCATCCAATGCACCAATTGTAATCGACCACTACAATTCCGTCCGGTTCTGTCCAGGTAGCTTTCACGGGGCATACCTTTACACAAGGAGCATTCCTGCACTGCTGACATTGGACCGGCATGTAGAAGTGACCCTCCTCGGGAACTTGTTCAGGGTCATAATAAGGGTTGGAATGTAGGACATCCACGCCCTTGTCTTTTTCCATTTCAAGAACCTTGATGTATTGAACCTCAGGATTTCTTGACAGATTGTTTTCCTTAACACATGCATGAACGCACTTTCTGCAGCCTATGCATTTTGAAAGATCAAGTCCGTATCCGAAAACAACACTTTCTATGGGAGGAGTTGCACTAACCTCAATATCTGTATTATATTGTTCTTTGTATTGCCGTTCAAGGCGCTCCAAAACCTCCTTCAACTCCTCTTCATCCAGTTCCTTAAAATGATCCTGGAAAAATGTGTTAATTTTATCACTGTTGCATGATGAGAGAACCGATAAACTGGCTATGGAGCTTGTCCCTACAGCCATCCATTTCATGAAATCGCGTCTATCAATGCTTTTATGGGGATGTTGAATCTTTTTCCTGGCTTTCATAGATAGAATCAATAAAAATATGTTCAGGTTCTCTTGGAGCTGGTAAGGGCTGCATGCCTTTAAACTTCGGTGAGTGGGGATTGTGACAATGTACGCATAGCAGATATTGCTTATTCCCATTCCATTCTCCGGTACGCTTGCCATGGATTCCAAGTTTCCAATCCCTGTATTTGGGACCATGGCACTGTCCGCATAATTTGTAAGATTCATTAAACCCCAGAAGTTTACCCCCGGCTAGTACAAGAGAATCCCTATCGAAGGTATTATGACAGGCCAGGCACCACCTGTTTTCAGAATCATGGTCGAATTCTATATCATCGTGCATATCGATAAGCTCGCGTCTCAGAGGATTTGGTTCCAATTCACTGTGGCAGTCACTGCAGGGAAAATAATCCATAGAAATGGCTTCAACCGGAATTAATATGCTAGAATCGATCATAAGGTCGGAGCCTTCAATATGCTCAATGATAGAATCCGGGATATCTTCTGCATCTGATTTGCATCCTGTGAACTCAACAAACAGCAGGCAAACTATAATACAAAATGGAATATTCTTCATCTCATATGCGCTTAACTTGTTGTTCAACAATTTAACTCATTATTGCTTATGTTGGTAAAGATCAGTGCACCTATGACAGAATTAATAATAAATCCAGATAAGAGGTCAGCCAGTCCGGGTTCAATCCGCTTGCATTTATACTTGCTGATGAATCAAAGTTGTTTGTTCATCAGACCCAGAGCAGAATCTATAATTCTTTGTGTACTTGGCAGAATTTGAATTTCTTGCTGATGAGAGTAGGGTATGGACTGTTCCGTGCATACCCGTCCATACTGAAAATGGATAGAATTTTCGAGAACTATTGCAGCAATTTCGCCCGATAAGCCAAATTGTTTATAGTCTTCATCAACTACAAGTAATCGGCCAGTTTTGGATACTGACTCACAGATGGTTGAGGTATCCAGGGGAGCAACCGTTCTTAAATCTATCACTTCAGCCGATACATTCTGCTCTTCCAGTCGTTTTGACGCTTCCAATGAGCGGTGAACGCCCACTCCGAGGCTTACGATGCTAATATCGGAGCCTTCCTTTTTTATGCTTGCCTTACCAAAGGGGATGGGTGTCCATTTATCAGGAATCCGCCCTTGTTCACCATCCCGGGGTACATTGTAATCCTGGTTTGACCTTCCTCCACTACCCAGATAATCGCGAAAGTATTCGGCTAACAATTTGTGCTCCAGATAAACAACCGGACCATCATGTTCAATGGAAGCTGTCATAAGTCCTCCTGCATCGGCAGGATTCGAGGGAACTGCAATCCAAAGTCCAGGGATATGAGCAAGCCAGCCCCAGAGCGTCTGTTCGTGTTGTCCGCCATCTCCATAACCCCCTCCACAGGACGCCCTGACAACCAATGGCACCTGCCATTGATTTCCAGAAAAAAACTCATTTTTTGCAGCATGGTTTAATAAAGCATCGATTGCGACTCCAATAAAATCAATCAACATGATTTCAACTATGGGTCTCAGGCCTGCCATGGCCGCTGTAACTCCGGCACCAAGGAAAGCGCTTTCGCTAATGGGTGTATTGATTATTTTTTCTGACCCGAATCTTGAGAAGAGGTTTAGTCTCAACATTTGTACATCTTCGCCCAAATAAATGATGTTTGGATCCTTACTCATTTTCTGAGCGATGGCATCATCAATGGCATCGGCATAGGTCATTGTTCTCATGACTCGCTCCTTTCCATGTAGATGTTCAGAACAGATTCAACGACTTTTTCTATCTCATTAATCACCTCCGTCTCCAGATCTTCTATTCCCGAAGATTCTTTTACCAAGCGAGCTCTCAATAAACTCACCGGGTCTCTGTTGCCAGATTTTCCGGATTTCATGGTTTTTCCAAGTAAGGATGTTACCTTCTTCAAGCTGCTCATGCGCTGCTTTAGCGTGGCACCTTTATACTTAGTTACGGATTTTATTAGTGGCCCGCTTATTTGGGATAATTCTTTTAGGGGCTTTTCACTGATTCTTAGCAGGGGATCGCCAAGAAAATGTCCCTGCGGGCGATGGCATTTTGCCAGAATGAAGGCCGGGCCTTCCCCCATGCGTATTCCTGAAATCATTTTTCCTGATTCCCTCCAAACAACTGCTGCATCAGCTCCATCCAGCTCCAGGGAATGCATTCCAAAGGACTGGGCCCGAGAGATCAAATTTCCACTCGTCACTTCAGAAGATTGGGTGGTTATGGCCATTCCATTATCCTTGCAAACAAATAATACGGGCAATCTGAGAGCTGCGGCCATATTAAAAGATTCCATCATCATCCCCTGATTTGCAGCTCCCTCACCAAAGAATGAGAGTGCGATTTTTCCTGGTCTTAGATGTTGCGCAGCCAAAGCAAAACCTAAAGCTGCCGGTCCCGATGCTCCTACTATGCCCGATGAGGCCAGTAAGTGAGATTTTGAAAAAATGTGCATGTGCCCGCCATTGCCAGAGCAAAGGCCGTTTTCATGTCCCAAAAACTCGAGGAGCAAGCTTTTCGGATCCACTCCTCTTATGATGGATGGAGAAGTAGTTCTATGATCAAGTGCCAGTGCATCTCCATCTGCAAGGTGATCAATAAGGCCTGCATAAATCGCCTCTTCGCCAATACTGGTATGCATTTCCCCTGTGATGAGTCCGTCATTCCATATCTGAACAACGTGTTCTTCAAATAGCCTGCTCTTGAACATCAGGCTGTACAGATGCAAAAGATCTGGATGTTCCATATTGTATTTAGCTTGGGGGGGGGCATATCAAAAATAAAGATTTTATATGCCAATGTCAACGGTGCCCCAAGAGCTACTATCAGATACTAAAATTTTAAGTGGAAGCTTGATCCATCGCTGCCAATATCCTTTCCGGTGTCATAGGGAGTGTATACACCCGGGCTCCGACAGCATCGAAAATTGCATTGGCAAGAGCAGCGCCTACTGTCGTGATAGCCGGCTCTCCGCAACCCTGGGGTGCTAATTTCGGATTATCGATCAGCACAATATCAATTGGTGGTGCATCGGCAAATCGGGTAATCTGATAAGAATCAAAATTTTCCGTCCGTATTCTTCCGCTAATGAATTCAATTTCTTCGGACAGCGCAGCGCTAAGCCCCATAGTAATCCCACCTTCAATCTGTAATTTTGCGCCCTGCGGGTTAATAATCTCACCCATGTCCTGGGCACACACAAGGTGTTCTACTTTCACCATTCCGGTGGATTTATTTACAGATACCTGTGCAATTGTTGCCACGTAGCTATTCAAATAATTCGTACACGAGATACCGTATCCCTTACTGCTGGGACTTTTGCCAAAATTGTGTCCAAATTTATCTGCAGCTGACTTGAGCACACGAATCATACGTTCGTCGCTTAAGTTATTCATGCGAAATGACAGCGGATCCAATCCTGCTGCCTGTGCCAGAATATCGGTATGCGATTCCATGGCAAAAACGTTTGTATTGCTTCCCGGACCTCGCCATGCACCCGTTCCGAATGGATGTACATTGCCTATGTTCCGAGTTTTTACACTAAAATGCGGGATGTTGTAAATCGGTTCCGAACTTCGCGAACCGGTAAACAGGAGATCACATTCCCAGAAGGTAATATGGCCTTCCGCATTTAATCCAGATTCCAGTTGAACAACTGCAGCCGGACGAAACGCGTCATAAAAAAACTCTTCTCTTCTGGACCATGCAAGTTGAACGGGACGCCCGGTAATTTTGGATAATTTTACAGCCTCGCTGATTTGTTGGCCCGATTTTTTACCACCAAAACCACCTCCCACAAAAGGTGTAATAACACGAACATTCTCTTCAGGTATGTCCAAAGTCCCTGCTACTGTTCCCCGTACACGGAAAGGAGCCTGCGTCGATGCCCAAACAGTAGCCTGTTCATCCTCAACATGTGCCAATACCGTATAGGGTTCCATGGGGGCATGGGCAACATAGTGATTATAAAATTCCGATTCAACTCTCTGTTTCGCTGCAGCATGCCCTTCAGGGAGGCTTCCTTTTTCATCATAAACACGGCCATCGGGTGCAGATTTTTTAAGATAATCGAAGAGGGATTGGTTATCCACTTTGGGCTCAGGTACATCCCATTTGGCGGAAACTAATGCAAGCGCATAAGCTGCCTGATCTGGTTTTTCATGCAACACGGCAATCAGGTCCTCTTCCTGGATCACAAGAGCACCGACGATATTTTTAGCTTTGGAGACATCCGCCGATGCCAGGGTGGCATCATGGGCTGGCGGCCGCAGGACCTTGGCGTGCAACATACCCGGGAGTATAATATCGCCTGCGAATTTCGCTTCGCCCGTCACTTTTAGCCTGGCATCTGTTCGCATGGTTGGTGTACCGGAAACAGTATGTTCGGAAATAGACTTTATGGGTACTGCTGATAAATGCCGGTCGATCTGCTTTCCCTTTACCAGCTCCGCGTATGTCACTTTTTTTGCCGCATTCGATTTATCGCTGACTACACCGTTTTTAACAAGCAAGTGCTCAGCCGATATATTCAGTTGTTCTGATGCCATTTGCAGTAATATTGCCCTGGCTTCAGCTCCTGCCTTTCGAAGTGGCGGTCCATAAAACTTCGTACTGCGCGAGCCAGTTGTGCCACCATCCCATGGGCACAGCATGGTATCGCCCATTACCATGTCTATCGAATCGAGCGCCACATCAAGCTCCTCTGCCAGCATCTGTGCCATGGATGTTATGATCCCCTGTCCCATTTCAATTTTACTACAAAACAGAGACACCCGGCCATCGTCACCAATTTTCAGATATGCATTGAAGTCGGTGGGATAAGTTCTACCGCGTTGCTGCAGGGGAACCCCACCGAAAGCTCCTGCTATAAAGAATATAAAGACACCACTGCCAGAAGTCTTCAGGAAGTCCCGCCGAGAGATCTGCCGTCCAGTCGATCCGGCATTATTACTTGCCTTTGAGAATTGTTCTTTTTTCATATCAAGCTTCCTCCCTTAAAACGTTTGCAGCCGATTTGATTGCTTGTACGATTCGTTTATAGGAACCGCAGCGGCACAGATTACCATCCATTTCTTCCACGATCTCTGCCTCAGAGGGTGTTGGATTTTTGTGAAGCAGGGCTACAGCTGTCATTATCATTCCCGGTGTGCAATAGCCGCATTGTAAGGCTTCTTCGTCGATAAATGCCTGCTGAACCGGATGCAGACTGGCCTTGTTCGCAAGACCCTCAACAGTGATTACAGATTTACCATTTACATCCGCAAGGCTTAGATGGCAGGATCGCTGCGCCACATTATCAACAAGTACTGTACATGATCCGCAAAGGCTTTCACCGCACCCATATTTTGTACCGGTGAGGTCAAAATCTGTCCTCAGCACCCAAAGCAGTGATCGGTCTCTATCTGCTTCGAGAGTGACGGATTCTCCGTTCAATGTGAATAAGATAACTTCTTTCATATGCCAATCTTAATTATCTGAATAATGTAGGAGCTTGCTTGGCTAAAGTGAATAGATATGCCATGTATATGCACCTCCTAAATTAGTGCATATAAACATCCAAGTCAATGGAAGTGATGGAATTTCAAGGAATCCTGACCGATATCCCCACCCTTCACCACATTAACCCCTGAAACCAAATCTTTACTATTATGAAATATGGAGTAAATCGGGTGACCCTCGTTGGAAACGTGGGTGAGGTACCCAGGGTGTCGGAACGGGACGGGGAGGCTTTTGTAGCTAATTTCCCCCTGGCCACCAATGAAGTGTGGCGTGATAAGGAAGGCGAGGAAGTTCGTCGCACCGAATGGCACCGAATTGTAGTATGGAACAAGGCCGCCAATATTGTTAAGGAGCATGTATCCAAAGGAGATGCCCTCTATGTGGAGGGGAAGATCTCTACTAATTCCTGGGACGATAAAGAGGGAAACAAACACTACAGCACCGAGATCGTTTGTGACAATTTCCTTTTCCTATCACGAAAGAGTGTTGAGGAGCCGGTGGAGTAAGCAAAGAATATTATTCGGATTCTTCTTTCTTGCTTTTCTGTCGTCTGGAGTAGAAGATAGAAATACCCAGTGAGATGGCGGCAATAAACATCAGGGCTACGATGCGGTATCCCAGGCTGATGTTGCTGAGATCCACAATGAAAAGATAAAAGACCGTGACCACCATGGTGATGATGGCCAGCCAGCGGTATTTCATGTTCCTGATCACAACGCTCAGGATAAAGAAAACCATGGCCGACAGGGTCCAGGAAAGGGTCACGAAATTGGGTGGTACTGCCTCGTGAAGGCTGAAAAGGACCATGATGGCTCCTGTGAACAGGAAGAGGTTTCGGATCAGTTCGGTCCGGATTTCCAGGCGTTGCTTTCTCCAGTTCAGGATCCTTGCAGTTCCAAGTGCCACAAGTGCAAAGGAGAAATTGATCCCAAGGAGGATTTCTCCCGTGACGAAATAAGCAATCAGCAATCCCACAAACAGGATGGTATTCATAATCACCATGAACCTGGAACGGAACCACAATGCCACTATGACCACCAGAAGACTCTGGATGGAAAGAAGTAGGAATCCCAAGGGGAAATGATAGATCCCGGCAATGGTAATACTGAGGGCTACGAAACTGTATAGGGCATACATGGCAGCAATGGGTTTCCATGTCCCGCGCAATTGAAGCCAGACGGAGTAGCCTATGGCAAATACTGCAATCAGGCCGAAGAGTTTGAAATAGCTTTCGGTGAAAAAAGCCAGAACCGTTAGCGTAATGAGGAAGGAAAAGCCAAGTCCGTTCAATACAATGGAAGGATTCAACTGATTCTGGCTAAGCCTGTCCGACGCGGGCAGCATGGCCAGAAGGGAATAGGCAAGAGCGCTTGCAAGAAGATACACATGTCCCCACTGGTGTATAGAAATAATCCCAGCGGACTTACTCATAATAGGGTTACCCAGGATCCACATCAGGTAGATAAAATAGGAGAAGAAGATGGAGACCATTAGTCCGGTCCACCAGGCTTTCTTTACGGTAAAAAAGATGGCAGAGCCGCATATTCCCAGCATTAAAGGAAGCATGAAATGAGTGGACCCATCTGCAATGGCTGTAATAACAAGCATGAGCCAGACAATGATCGCCAGCACCTGGGAACTGTTCCTGTATGCCAGGTAGAGCAAGGATATGAGTACCAACAGGACCACAGCATGACCCAGGAAAGAGTTTTCAATGATCTGACTGCCGGGGAAAAGACAGATCCTCATGGCCTGGATATAGAGAAGCAGATGGCCGTTGTAAGAGAAAAGCCTGGACATATAAGGGAGTGAATTCCTGGTAAGGTGCCCCATCAGGTATACGAGGCCCACCGAAACGAAGCCGAATACCAGGGAAATTATTTCCTGGTTGTTATTTTGTAAGTATTGCGAAAGGAACAGAATGCCGAAAAGAAGAACCACATTGCCCATCCATGCCATGCCATATTCTCCAACCTTCGATTCCATGGAATCACCAGCGGAGGCCTCCTTCTCCTGGATGACCTGTTTGCCTGTGGACTCCTGGTAAAGAAATCTACCCGCCCTTTGAATTCCTGGAGAAACAGCAGATTCTTCCATGCGGGTCATCCGGTCCTCCAGATCTGAAATTCTTTGTTTCAGTTGATCGAGTTCTCCGTTCTCGGATTGAGTTTTATTTTTCATTACAGCTCATTATTCAGGTCACCTCCTGCTTCTTCCAGGGAGGCAAAAGCCACAGTAAAAACGCCAGAATCACAAATGGGAGGATCATCCACATGATTGCCATAAACAAACCTTCCGAGCCCACTAGGCCCAGTTTGAAATTGGTAAATCCGTGGAATCCTTTTGAGAACAACTGTCCGCCGATGACTACATTCCAGCGCATGAAGAAGATGCCAACCAGAACCAAAATGCCAGTCACCAGGTATATGATCTTTCGCACCTGTTCCCTGACTTTAAATACTTGTATAATACCAATACTGATCATCGGGATGATCATGCCCGAAAAGATCTGAAAAATGAAGAGAGTAATATTCAGTCTGCCATTGACAAGCATATGCAGGATATCGAATGATTCTTCTGCTTCATAGATCCTGTGTACCTGATCCAGAGACTCCAGAGTAAAATCCAGGATAAGCATATAGAAGAGGTATTTTGCGATCGTATCCAGGCAGGCCATATCAATTTTCACCTTCCGAATAAAGGAGACAGCCATATACAGTACCATAATTAGAGCTATGCCGGATACCATGGCAGAGAAGATGAAGATCACCGGCATCAGTACCGTGGACCACCAGGGATTGGCTTTTATAGATCCAAAGATAAATCCCACATAGCCGTGAAGGAGGAAGGCAGACGGTATGCCAATCACAGTAATTATGTAGCCGAGACGATCGTCCAGTTTTACAGCCTTGGGTGAAATATCTTTGGTTCCCAGGCTTAAAACTTTATAGACCCCCCGCATGATTCCCTTCTTTTCTTTTGCCCATATCACAAAATCTCGACGGTAGTCGAGCCAGATTTCCAGGTTAAGTACAGCCAGAAGGTACCAGAGATAAATGAAACCAAATATGGCCATGGCCGAGGTCCCGTTCGGGGTAATCATGATCTCATAGGCTCTGAGTGGTTGGCCTAAATGGGATATGAGGGTAAACGGGGCAACAATCAGGAAGGAAAGAGCCGTAATTAAAGCGAGCTGATAGGTTGGACCAAGAACTTTAATCTTGAAAACCCTTTCAAGGGATGCCAGTATAAATGCACCAGCCACCAGGCCAGTCAGGTAGGGATACAGGACAATAAGAATTCCCCACTGAAGCTCAATTTCATTGGGATAAACATATCCTTCCACTTTGGAAAGCATCTCGTATAAATGCTGTGTATGATCTTCCATATTAGCTTATTTCTGCGCTGAGACCATTGTAATATAGTTTTGAACCAGTATTAAGATGCGGTTTCAAAACCTGGTAATCATGCTCACGTAAAAAATTGACAATCTCACTATCCCTGTCTCTTAAATTCCCATATATTCTAGCCTTGGTTGGGCATACCTCCATGCATGCCGGATCCAGACCCTTTTTCAGACGGTGATAACAAAGTGTACATTTATCGGCCACTTTCTTTTCCGGGTGGAAATACCTGCAACCATAGGGACAGGCCTGCACGCAGTAGCCACATCCTATACAGTATTTCTCATCCACCAGTGCCACTCCATCGGGACTCTCAAAGGTCGCTCCTACAGGGCAGACCTGTGTACACGGAGATTTTGAACATTGGTTACACATTTTAGGAACGAAAAAGGTTTTGAAGATTTCTTCTTCCGGTACGGAATGTTTAAATCCATCGATTCCCCCGTTAGGGGATTCAATTTTTACTTCACCATTATTTAATACGGTGTATTGTTCCACCCAGGTACGAAAATAAAAGGGTTCTTCAGGAACATCGTTCTCCACTTTGCAGCCTCGGGCACAAAGACCACATCCAATACATTTAGTGATATCTATGGCAATTCCCCACCATGGGCCCTCTTCAGGAGGAGGATCAGAGGCCATAAGCAGCACATCGAATGGCCTTGTAGCCGATGACAGGACCAGAGTACCGGCTGCGGCAATTGACGCTTTCATGAATTTTCTACGCGATGATTTCATTCCATTCCCTCCCATAATGTATGTGGATTATGACATTCAATACAGTTCTTTTTCTCTGTATGATGTGAAACAATATCAACCTGAAATACCACATCAATGGGTCTTGCAGGATTAATATCATGGCACCTTCCGCAAAACTCCCTGCCACTCTCTTTTGCAATATTCCCCAGTTGGGGATCCTCAACATGCGCTCCTCCCGGACCATGACAGATCAGACAGGAGAGACCGGCATGCATTTCGTTTTCAAGTTTCTCAAGTATATCATCGTGACAGGCGTAGCAGTCCTCCTTGTCTGCGAATACCATCTCCCTGGAGGAGATATCGTCCAATGATGCACCCCGGTAATGTCCGTATTGACCAAATGTCTCAGG
>Ga0316187_10005641_pt1 | contig 10800 bp, 9 predicted proteins | sample CroRivburrow1_MG_FD_204927 | JGI IMG/M metagenome (GOLD analysis project Ga0316187, IMG submission 204927) | Coastal sediment microbial communities from Maine, United States - Cross River worm burrow 1 | ecosystem: Environmental > Aquatic > Marine > Coastal > Sediment | place: USA: Maine...
TGGCCTCTGAACTGTGGGTTGGGTAGGCCAGGGTTTTGTGCGCCATCTCGTCGAGCAGCGCAATCCATGGGTCCAAGGGCCTGAAATTATCCCATTCGGTCATGATGGCCAGCACTGCCCCGCAGGCGGAGAGCAGCATACCAATCTGTTCCTGATGCGCCTTGAAGCTGCTATGGGCCAAGTCAAAATAGCGGCTGCTCTCTTGTTGGTCGAAGGGGAGGCGGCAGTGGCCAAACCAGTAGAGCAGCCAGGGTGACGCCTCTATCTCTTCTTCCGGCAGTCCTTTAATCCACTGCTCTAAAACCTGGAAACGTTGTTGAGCCAATAGAGCAGGTGCCTGCTGGCTGATTAGTTGAGATAGAAGGGGCCAGTCAGCGGCTATGTGTGCCAGCCTGATGGCCTCCTCGGGTTGACCATTTTCTGCCAGGATGTGGGCCGCCTTGGCGGCGCTTGCGCTGAGATCCGGCGCAGCTCTGTCGAGTAAAAATTCCCTGAACAGAGGATGGTACTGATAAATAGGGTTGGGTTGGTCGTTTTTGTTGGTGAAGTAGTGGCGTGAGCAAAGATCCTCAAGAATGGCCGCTGCCTCTGTTATTCCGGTTAACCGGTGAGCGATGTCTGATGTCAGGTTGGAGAGAGTGGCTGTCTGTAGCAAAAATTGTTGTCTGCCGGTATCCAGCTTATCGAAGATTTCGCTGGCGAAATAGTTAAAGAAATGCGCCCTGCCAATCTCTGTGGTGGGGCCTTCATGCAGGCCATACTCAAGCATCAGCACCAGGCCGGCAATCCAGCCATCGACCAGTTCGTTCATGCGTTTAATTGGTTCTTTATCGACCCCATCCTGCAGCCAGAGTCGGGCGATGCCGAGAGACTCCTCATCGGTGAGTCGTAGCGCCTCCTGATCCACTTGAGCCAGGGTGTGGTTAAGCTGCATACGGCTAAAGGCCGGAGGTGGTCGGTTGCGGCTGATCAAGATGGCGCGGATATCCTGCGGAACTTCATTCAGGGCGATCTCGATCATCTTATTTAGGAGCGAGTCTGGTGCAACCTCCTGGAGGTTGTCGAACACCAGCAGCAACGGTTTTGGCAGCTTATCAAACAGCTCCCGAAAGTAGAGTCGAGCAAACAGCATCAGATTGGGCAGTGACTCAGGCGTCAGTTTTGGCAGCGGTTTGTGTTCCGTGGAGAGGAGGTTCTCTGCAGCGAGACTGAAGTAGTGGAAGAAGGTTGCCGGATCGTCATCACCTGCATCCACCTGATACCAGATTGGGTTCAGGTCGTGGTGTGTGATGTAGCTGCTGACCAGAGTCGTTTTGCCTGCTCCGCCCTGCCCTTGAACCCAGGTGGCCTGTCGGTCGTGGTGTTGATCCAGCTGCTCAAATAGCCGTGTTCTTTTGAACAGGCTGGGTAGAATGGGCTGTGATATTTTGGCGTAACTCATAAGCAGAGAGATAGGTGCAGGGTTGTGAACATAGTTATAGAACAGTCCTTTTGTTGTTATTGGTGCTTCACATGTTGCCCTGCTAAATACAACATAAGATGCGGCGGTGCGCAAATTTGCCCACAGGTACGGCGCAATTGAGTGATGGCCGGATTGCATTAATAATTTTCACCAACTCCACGCTGGGTACGCTGCCTGAGCTTTGGGGGCAGTTGAAAAATGGGGTCATAAATCTGGTTGTGCATGGTGTGGGAGCGGCCTTCATGGTTGAGCTGGAACTATAGTGCCCCCAGCATCTCTGTTGCATATTACGACAATAATTCCTAAGGCTTTTTGCATTCTGTCCGCTACACTGAAATACATGATGATATTAATTACGTGAGCAGATAGTTGCTTGTGAACCAGGTTTTAGACCCGAGGGAGATAAAATGGCCAACTTTATTCAGTCAGTAGATGACCGGACCCGTCTTGCTGGCACCAACCGGCTGGAGGTTCTGCTTTTTAGCCTGGGTAAGGATAGGAATACTGGCCGGACTGAAACCTATGGTGTCAATGTATTTAAGGTCAGAGAGGTGATGTTGGTTCCTGAGATTACCCAGGCCCCAGAGATGCCACCCTCTGTTGAAGGCGTGGTGAGCCTGCGTGGACAGGTTATCCCGGTCATCAATCTACCAAAATTTTGTGGTGTGCAGACAGAGGATGAGCCAGGCATCCTGATAATCACAGAGTACAACAAGCATGTGCAGGGCTTTCTTGTGCACTCAGTGGATATGATTGAGCGGCTTGCCTGGGAGGATGTAAAGGTGCCGCCGGCCATGATTGCGCAACAGCATGGTGGACTGGTCACTGCTGTCACAGAGCTTTCTGATAGTCGTTTGGTCATGATCATGGATGTTGAAATGGTGCTCGCAAAGACGGCAGGGTTTGGGGAAAATGAAGAGGAATTTCATGGGATTCAGGAATTTGCCAGGAAAGACATCACTATCCTTTTTGCAGATGATTCGGTTATTGCTCGCAACCAGATAACACGCACCCTGGACCACCTTGGTGCTAAGTATATAAGCTGCATCAATGGCTCTGAAGCCTGGAAAAAACTGAATGATATTGCCAGCAAGGCTGAAGTTACCGGGCAACCGCTAACGGATTACATTCAACTTATTCTGACGGATGTTGAAATGCCAGAGATGGATGGCTATGTCTTGACCAAAAAGATCAAAGGGGACTCACGCTTTGGTGGTATCCCGGTAGTAATGCACTCTTCACTGTCAGCCGATGCAAATCAGGATCTGGGTAAAGGTGTTGGCGCGGACGCCTATGTCGCTAAATTCGAGCCTGTGGAGCTGGCGGCAAAGCTGCGTGAGTTACTCGCCGATTAATTGAGCTTGCATAAGGGTAGGTTTCAGTTGCTCTTTGAAATAGCCTTACCAAAAGCCTAGTTTTGAGTGGCGTGGTAACGCCAGGCTTTCTGCAATATCCTTTGCGGAAGGACTCTTCAAGTAGGGTACGACACCCAGACAGGGCGCAGTAATGGCGGTCTGGAGCGTTGTAATATTATCGTCTTTGTTCAGCATATAGGGTTCTACCTCATTGGCGACCCAGCCTGCCAATCGAACGCCGCTGGCCTGTATGTTCTCGACTGTTAAAAGCGCATGATTGATGCAACCCAACTTGAGACCGACAACCAATATAACCGGTATGTTCAGCATCAATGCCAGGTCAGCAGCGGATTGCTGTTTATTGAAAGGAACCCGCCAGCCCCCAACCCCTTCTACAATGATGCAATCGGCTTGCTGCGATAGTGATATGCAGTAGGTGCTGATGACGCTTAGATCAATCTCTTCGTTTTCCAACTCTGCAGCCAGATGGGGTGCAATAGGTGGCTCGTAGACATAGGGGTTGAGTGTGCGATAGGGCACCTGAACGCTGCCTTGCTCCAGTATCCTGATGGCATCCTCGTTGCGCAGTCCCTCCGCTGTAGGGGTAGCGCCTGATGCAATCGGCTTCATGCCAAGCACGGTGTGTTCACGGCTTTGTAGTAGCTGCATCAGGCCCAGGGTGATTTCAGTCTTGCCGCAACTGGTATCGGTGCCGGTAATGAAGAGGCCATTTATCATAGCCGACTCCGGGTCAGCTCATCGATTGAAACCTCTCGTTTTGCCGAGCTGTGCAGCTCCTCGGCCCAGGCGTGACCATAAACCACCTCATAGCTGGCAGGTAGAACACCGTCGCTGCGAAATGCCTCATAGGCGTTGATCATGGCTTGCATGCGCCCCTTGCCAGTCAGTCCCCGCTGGCGATGGGTAGTGACGTTGTGGGCGCCGATCATCTTCAGATCCCGCATCAGCCCGGATACATCGTTATAGGTGAGAGTAAGGCGGTCAACATCAACCACCGGGTCGGCGAACCTGGCCCGAATAAGGGCGTCTCCAATGTCATGCATATCTGGAAAGGGACTGACATGGCTGTGGCCATCTACAGCCTCCCAGGCCTGGCGTAGCTCCTTCAGTGTGTCCAGTCCAAAGGTGGTAAACATGAGTAGACCACCAGGGCGTAGCACGCGCAGAAACTCCCGGAAGGTGCCTTCCAGATCGGTGCACCACTGGATGGCCGCATTGGAGTAGATAAGATCGACACTGTTGTCGATGAAGGGGAGCTGTTCAGCATCGCCGCAGACACAGGCTGGCCGGCGCAACCAGGAGCCCCGTTTGCGGGTATGACGCAGCATCGGCAAGGCAAAGTCCAATGCCACGATGCGGGCTTTCTTATAACGCTTGGCCAGGGCAGCGGTTGCCACTCCGGTGCCTGAACCAATATCCAGTATCACTTCAGGTTGCAGCTTGACCACATCCAGCCGTTCCAGCATGCATTCGCCTGTTTGGCGCTGCAAGACCGCTGCATCATCATAGGTGTCGGCTGCCCGTTCAAAGGCGAGTCGCGCCTGTTGTTTGTCTATCGGTAGTGGTTGTTCACTCATTCTGTGATTCCAGAAAGCTGTGTAGTGCGGCCATTGACTCAGCGGGGTGTGATAGAAAAGGGGCATGGCCAGCGCCTGGTAGCAGTTGAATCTCTGCCGAGGGCAGCAGCTGACTAATATCACCGGCTACGCTGGCGGGTGTCAGGGTATCGCGCTCGCCCAGCAGCCAGAGTGTGGGGCATTGCAGCTGTGAGAGAGATTGCCGCAGATCGGTCTCTCGTAATAGATGCAGCCCTTGGTCCAGCGCATCAGGGTTAGGAATTGGCCGGTGACTGAGGTCCTGTCGCAGACGACGCAGGGTGGATTTGGACTCTGCCGAACCTCTTACCTGCAGTGCCAGAAATCGTTCCAGGGTTGTCTTGGGGTCACTGCGCAGGGTGTCGGCAAAGCTGGAGAGGCTGCCCCGCACCACGGCATGTGGCCAGTCATCGGTCTGGATGAAGCAGGGGGTGGAGGCGACCAGTACCAGCTTGCTAACCCGCTGTGGTGTGCAGAGTGCGGCTTGTGTGCTGATCAGTCCGCCCAGTGACCAACCGATCCAGATGGCCTCTTCCGGTGCGGCTGCCAGGCAGGCTTCGGCCCAGTCTTGTAGGCTGCATAGCTCCTCAGTAAAGGGGCTATGGCCATGTCCTGGTAGTTCGATGGTGGTGACTCGGTAATCGGTGCCCAGCGCCTCTGCCAGCGCTTCCCAGACGCCGCCATTCATTCCCCAGCCGTGCAGCAGAACCAGATCCGGGCCTGTGCCGATGGTTTCTGTGTGCAGCTCTATATTGCGGTTGGAGTCGCTCATCGGGTGCATCTCTCCAATGCGCCCAGCAGCTGCTCAACATGCTCATCCTGGTGGTTGGCAGAGAAGGTGATACGCAGGCGTGCACTGCCCTCCGGCACGGTAGGAGGGCGAATGGCGCTGACCAGGATGCCCTGGCTTTCCAGCTGTTGGCTCCAGGCAAGGGCCTGTTCTGCAGAGCCAGCCAATAGTGGCTGGATGGGGGTGATGGAGTCCATCAATGGTAGCCCCAGCTGCTGTGCGCCGCTACGAAACTGCTGCACCAATTGCTGCAATCGCTCGCGCCGCCACTCCTCTGTGCGTACAAGGCGCAGGCTGGTGCGTGTTGCTTCAGCCACTGCGGGTGGTAGCGCTGTGGTGTAGATGTAGCTGCGGGCCTGCTGGATTAGAGTCTCTATCAGCTCTTCTGAGCCAGCTACAAAGGCGCCAAAGGTGCCAAAGGCCTTACCCAGGGTGCCCATCAGTATGGGCACGTCATCTTGTTTCAGTCCAAGGTGGGGCAGGCTGCCGCCGCCTTGTTCTCCCAGCACGCCCAGGCCGTGGGCGTCATCTACCATCAACCAGGCATCATGCCGGCGGGCCCTGTCGGCCAGTTCGGTAAGTGGGGCAATATCACCATCCATGCTGAAGACGCCATCGGTGACAATCAGCTTTTCACCTTTGGATTCTTTCAATTGGTTGGTCAGCTGTTGGGTATCAGCATGGGCATAACGTTTCAGTCGTGCGCGGGAGAGGATGCCGCCATCAATCAGTGAGGCGTGGTTGAGTCGGTCCTCAAAAACGGTATCGCCCCGACCCAGCAGTGCTGAGATCACGCCTATATTGGCCATGTAGCCGGTGGAGAAGAGCAGTGCACGAGGGCGGCCGGTGAAGTCGGCCAGCTCCTCCTCCAGTGCATGGTGGGCGCTGCTGTGACCGATGACCAGATGGGCGGCACCGCTGCCTACTCCATACTGTTCGGCTCCCCGTTGCAGGGCAGTGATCACCTCTGGGTGGGCGGCTAGACCCAGGTAGTCATTGCTGCAAAAGCTGAGCAGGGTGCGACCATCCACCTGTAGCTCTGGCGATTGAGCACAGGAGAGTTGGCGGCGAGTGCGGTAAAGATGTGCTGCACGCCGCTTGTCCAGTTCAGCTGCGAGGTTCTTCATTTAGTCGGGCTTAGGCCTCAGCCGCTTGGGCTGCCTCCTCGGTCTGTGCGAAACGGATGCCCAGGCGTTTGAAGAGCTGGCGGTCTTCATCGGCCTCGGTGTTGCCCGTGGTAAGCAGGCGCTCGCCATAGAAGATGGAGTTGGCCCCCGCCAGGAAACAGAGTGCCTGTAACTCATCGCTCATCTTGTTGCGACCCGCTGAGAGACGCACATGAGATTGCGGCATAATCAGGCGTGCGACGGCTACGGTGCGTACAAATTCAAAGGGGTCGAGATCCTCGGCACCAAAAAGCGGGGTGCCTTCGATCTGCACCAGCATGTTGATCGGTACGGATTGTGGGTGCTGTGGCAGATTGGCCAGCTGCTGCAACATGGAGGCCCGATCCTTGCGGCTCTCGCCCAGCCCCAGGATGCCGCCGCTGCAGATGTTGATATCCTGCTTGCGGATGCGGGCCAGGGTGTCGAGGCGATCCTGATAGGTGCGGGTGGTGACCACCTCACCATAGAACTCCGGAGAGGTGTCCAGGTTGTGGTTGTAGTAGTCCAGTCCGGCATCCTTGAGCTTGGCGGCCTGCTCGTCGGTTAGCATGCCCAGAGTGAGGCAGGTCTCCATGCCAAGGTCATGTACGGCGCTGACCATCTCGATCACGCGGTCCAGATTCTTGTCTGTCGGATTGCGCCAGGCAGCCCCCATGCAGAAGCGGCTCGCTCCTTTCTCTTTGGCGATGTTGGCAGCCTTGACTACGTCATCTACTGGCAGCAGCTTCTCGGGCTCTAGTTCGGTGGTGTATTTGCTGCTTTGTGAGCAGTAGCCGCAATCCTCGGAGCAGGAGCCGGTCTTGATGCTGATCAGGCTGGAGGCTTGCACGGCATTGGGATCGAAATGTGCCCGGTGTGCTGTCTGGGCCTGAAACAACAGGTCGTTGAAGGGTTGATCCAGTAGCGCCTGGATTTCATCCAGAGACCAGTCGTGTCGCAGGGAGTAGTCAGTCATAATAGATTCTTTTGTCAGCTGCAAAAAAGCCGCCCAATCTTAATGGAAGGGGAGCTGCTGTCAACCTTGAGTGGTTTGCATGGTTTACAAATGGATAAATAATATACAGAGGCTCGCCTATCCTGCCGTTTGTACACTCTGTGGTGCGAAGGGAGATGGTGAGCTGGATCTCTGTCGTGGTTGCATGGATGAGTTGCCGTTCAATCACCATGCCTGCCACCAATGTGCTCTGCCGTTGCCGGATGCAGTATCGACTGGCTCCTTGTGTGGGCAATGCCAAAGAGAGCCGCCAAAATTTGACCGCTGTTATGCGCCGTTATGTTATGCCTACCCGTTGGATCATCTGGTCAGTGGCCTGAAATTCCGGAGCAAGCTGGCGCATGGCAATCTGCTTTCACGGTTGATGGGTGATTTTTTGCGGCAGGAACAGTGTGAACTGCCGCAGCTGATTATCCCTGTCCCGTTGCATACCTCGCGCCTGAGGGAGCGTGGCTTCAATCAGGCTTTGGAGCTGGCCCGTCCGCTGGGGAAGAGCTTTGCTCTCCCTGTCGATCAACATTTGGTGATACGCAATCGTGCTACATCACCGCAAATGGAGTTGGATAAGAAGGCGCGATGCAGAAATATACGTGGCGCCTTTGAAGTGATGGGCAAGCTGCAGGTACGGCATGTTGCCATCGTTGATGATGTTGTTACCACGGGTAATACGGTTAACGAGCTGGCGGCTATTTTACGTAGGGCGGGTGCTGAAAAAGTGGATGTGTGGGCGGTTGCCCGACGAGCTGATAGCGTGTAAATAATCTATCATTTTGAGAGTACTAGCGAACAAAATGTCAGGTTGATTTATATTGTTATGACTTAAGTATGCCTTTTTTTGATAACCGATAAATATAACCAACAATGCAAAACATGATTAAGTAACCAGGTACCATGCTGTAATAAATATTAGTTCCTTGTTCTTGCATGAAAGCCATGTAGTTTGCGTTTGTAAAATTATAGACTGCTGTAATTAATGATAAGACAATTAAGCCAATATATAATTGTAATGCAGACTTTTTTAGCCTAAATAGTTGAAGGGCTGCAATGAAGCCATAAAGTGTTCCAAATACCACCAATATATTATCTATTATTCCAATATTCGAATAATACTCTTTAGTTGCCCCATCTGCGGGAAATGAGCCATTTACCATTGCAAAATGGAAATACATTCCAGGCAAACTAATTAGATAGATAATAAAGATTACCCAAACTAGTTTTGGACGCTTTATTTCTTCTACATCATCCTCTAATGCCAATTCAGATTCCGGGGCTTTATACAAATTGTCTGCCATGTCTTATCTTCCTTTTGAGTCAACATGTACTAGCCAGCGTTCGGGCTAATAACTTATCGCTCTAGCGTCACTAAAATACGCCGATTGATGGCGCGTCCCTCAGCTGTTTTGTTGGTGCTTTCAGGTCTTCGCTCACCAAAGGATTTGAGATCGATCATATCTTCGGGGATGCCATTTTCTACCAGGTATGCCTTGAATACTTCAGCGCGTTCCCGACCTAAATGGCGGTTATATCGATAGTGGCCTGCATCATCGGTATGGCCATCGACCTTTATGCGTCGGATGTTTTCAGTGACCGTGATAAATTCGACCAAATCCTCTGCGTGTTCGATGGTATCTGGCCTCAGATCACTGCTGTCAAAATCAAAATAGTAGCGGCTATGGCGGATCTGTTTGAAATTGTAGGGCAGCAGCTCTTTGATGCAGCTGGTGAATTCAGTCAATGCCGGTCTCAACCAAACGGGTGAGAGTGTGGTTAGCACCTTTATCTGACCATCTGCAGGATCAAGGTATTTGAATGTGGGGGCCATGCCCTGGGTCAGTTCATTGAAAACCCGCAGTGAGTACTCACCGTTGAGGTTGATCCTTTTGCGGTTCTGGGTGATGGGGATGTTCCAGAGGGTTTCATCCTCCCGATCATGTTTCCAGGAGGGGGCTACGCTGACCAGCTGTACCTCATCTACCTTCGGGAGTTGCGCTTTGGACCTGAGGCTAAAGGTTATTCCCTCACCAGCATTTTGAGTGAACAGTGCTTTGCCATAATGGGGTATCTCATGCAGCAGAGTGCACTGCATGCGGGAGCCGGTTGCTCCCCACTGAGATTCATGCAGCGAAGCGCCAAAGCGTACGGTCTCTTCTGCAACTGAAGAGCAGGTCACCAGCAGGGTTATAAGTGTTAACAGAGGTTGGGCTTTGCGCATAATGTGCTGATAGATAAGGGCTATTGTTAATTAGTTCGTCTTATATAGGTAGAACTTTAATGTTTGCCTTTTGGATGGCGCGGTTGATTGCAAGGTCAAAAGTATCTTAAGAGTCGTTTGCAAATAATTCGACCTCAGATTCGCTGCCATATTGAACAGCCTTTATTTTGCCTTCAGCAATGAGGTGCTCAAATTGACAGGTTTGGTTTCGGCCATGCTCCTTTGCATAATATAAGGCATTGTCGGCATGTCCAAGAACTTCAGTAGGGATCGCCTGATTAGCAATTTCCACATAACCTATGCTGACGGTTACTTGCCCAACCTGTGGGAATGGGTAGGATTCTATCCCGCACCGGAAGCGCTCAAGCGCCTTATCTACCCCTGCTTGATCAGTCGCACGTAAAATTACGACAAACTCCTCTCCACCAAAGCGGAATAATCGATCATAGCCCCGGAAAGATTCACGCATAATATTTGATAACAGCAGCAGTACTTCATCGCCATATAGATGGCCATACTGGTCGTTTATGCGCTTAAAATGGTCGATATCAATCTCTGCCAGCCAGTTTGTTTTTCTGGTTTGGCCTTGCCGGCGGGAGGGTTGGTCAGCGCTACTGCCTTCAGGTTGATCCTGTTCTCTATGCCATTCGGTTAATATCTGTTCCAAATGACGCTCAAAAGTGCGACGATTTAGGAGCCCGGTGAGGGTATCGTGTTCGCTCTCTTCCAGTAGTCTAAGGTAGTTGCTGTAAATTTTGAAATAACCCGAAATGAATTTCTCATTATCCCGGTAACATATTTCCTTCCCGGTAAGGCAGAATATGCTGGATACATTGCCCAGATTATCCACGATCGGATAAAGATACAGGCAGGAATCTTGTGGGGCCTCGCATACAATGTGTTTTTTATTCTGGAGGCATTCATCCAGCCCTGCGATGGCGTCAATCTCTACCGTAGAGAGCATTTTGCCTGCATCCAGAATGCGGGCTTTGTTATCGGCCACTTCTATTGCCAAGTAACATTCTGGCTGGTTATATTCATAATACACTCTGTAAAGTGCTACGCGCTCAACATCCAATAGTTCATATAAGGTGCTTGCCAGGCTGACTTCCAATAAGTCCCGATCTGTATGTGCCGTAACACGCACAATCGAATTAATAATTTCATCAGCAGAACTCTTTTTCATTTTTTTAGCCCTTACATGT
>Ga0316187_10005642_pt1 | contig 10799 bp, 9 predicted proteins | sample CroRivburrow1_MG_FD_204927 | JGI IMG/M metagenome (GOLD analysis project Ga0316187, IMG submission 204927) | Coastal sediment microbial communities from Maine, United States - Cross River worm burrow 1 | ecosystem: Environmental > Aquatic > Marine > Coastal > Sediment | place: USA: Maine...
TAACGTGTGATTCACGTTCTGCTTTTGTATAATGACTTGGCATTGAATTGAGCTCCTTTTGGTTAAAATAAGTTCAACCCTATAGTGCCTTGTCAACTGTCGGTAGGTGGGATTACCGAACGCTTACAATATGTTTAAGTGGATGTCCCGTGAATTCATGCTGCGAATTCGCTGTGAAAAAGTGGAAGATTCATTACAACTATTTTTTCGCACCCATTATGCTTCGAATTGCTTTCTTATGGAGTTCATCGGTGGGTGCCTTTTTGGTAATCTTTATCTCGTTCCAACCGTGGCAGCCTATGCAGGTTCCGACTCGCAAAATTCTCTGTTGCTCTTCCTTGTTTAAAGGACGAGATCCTTTGTGGTTAGTAGCCTGAATCTGGTTACCTTCCTCATCGACAATACGCGCCAACTCAAAATCAATGGGCGCGCCATCAGGGAAGTTGTCCTTGATGTCATAAATGCCACCTCCAAGTCCCACGGCTTTTTTACTCATATGGCAATCGGCACAGGAGCGGGATTCAGCACTAATAGTGTGTGGCTGGATCTGGTTGTGGGCAATTCCAGAAGTACCATCCTTTGTTTGAAATACCCGGTTGTTAAAAATATTTTTCTTACCGTCCATCTGCGTCAAAAAGACCTGGCAACCCGGGATAAAAGGTGACACCTTGCCCTTATTATTGATGCCCAGTATTGGGGTTTCCCATCGTAGGAATGAGCGTGATTCGTTCCAGGAAAAAGCCGTCTTTATTCGGTTTTCCTTGCGGCTCTGCTTGCTTGGATCTGTACTCTTGCCGTTTAGCCAATCACCGCTGGGTTTGGCGATATCCTGTTTGGCATGGCAACCGTAACACTGGGGAGCCCACTTCGCATGGCAGGCGTAACATTCCAGTTTTTCCATATGCTTGCTAATGACAACCATGGCAGTATGACCTTGTTCAGATAGCTTGGCTCCTTTAAGTTGCGGTACCTCGTGCTTCTTGCCGGTGAGTTTGGCTGTTAAAACAACTTTATTACCATTGCGCGTAACATTGCTCAGTTTGTTACCCCAAATTGTTTTCAGCGTAGCCGCTTTCTTGATCGTTCCGTGACAGGTTACGCAGCGAATTTCAACGGCATTTTCTTTTTTTTCATAGATGCGCCCATCACCGTGTAAATCATGCTTGCTGTGACAATCAATACAAGTCATGCCACGCTCGTAATGCACATCTCCTTGCAAGTGGTTATAGTGTTTACCATGTAGCTTGCCCTGCTTGCCGCCGGTCTTGGTCCAGGGTGTGCCGTAGCCGTCACTCTCCATAGTGCCAATAAAACTAACACCGGTACGCCCACCACGGTTATGGCAGTGGATGCATTGGGTTTCGGTAATCTTGGTGGTCATCTTGTGTTTTATCGGCCGATCCTTTTGTTTCTTGTCGATGGCTTTGTCACCACCTTCATAAAGACCAGCGTCACTGTATTCTACATGACAGGCAGCACAACCACTGGCACGATAATCACCATCACGCTGATGGCCGTCACTCCACAAGTGGCAACGAAGGCATTGGTTGCGCAGATAGTCGTCACCGATACTGTTTGTCGCACCTTCCGGTTTTTTAGGGTCATAACTGGGAATCTGCTTCAAAGCAGCAACAGCACCTGGAGTGTCGGTCTTACCGCCTTTAACAGCATAGGTAGCATACTCGGCATTACGGTCTTGAGCGCCGAAGTCGTAACGAGCACCACTTATCATGCCTGCCATTGTGGCATGAAGTGAGCGTTTTACTTTCACTACATCATCGCGATGACATTTACCGCAAGTCTGCAAGACGACTCGCAGGTCTGAAGGATTCGCATACATATCCTTATGCGCCTTACTGAGGACCTTGGTAGATCCATTGCCCCGATGGCACTCTGTACAGCTCAATGCGCCCATTACCGGACCATCAGAAAATCTTTCTATACCTTTGTGGCAATTCATACAGCCGGTATCAGAATCCCAGCCCGCATTGACGTGAAATGGAATGAATAGACACAAAAAAAGCAGACATAGAGCCACCAGATCAGTCGCCAAGTTGAACACTGCCAGATCCTCCGCATATATTCAGTTTGTTAAATGCGTGATCTTTGAGTGATCTTTGAGGACAGCCAACATAATTTGTATTCACCTTTATTTGGTTGTAGCCATTATGCGATTGCATTATGAATTACGATAACTATTGCATATAAGATTGGTAGACCTTAGGTACCAACTAGCCGCCAGTATGCGCCATAAAACGCACCATCTGTTGTGGTGACCCACTAAAATCATGCTTTAACGGTTTACGTTGAATGGCCTTATAAATTTGTTGCGTCAATTCACTATTGCTTATTCCTGAACGTAGCATATTCCGTAATGGTTGCACGTCATTTTGTCCCAGACAAAGATAGATAGAACCCTCCGCAGATAAACGCACCCGGTTACAGGTGTCGCAAAAGTGTTGCGATATAGGCGTAATAAAACCGATCATGATATCAGTGCCGGCAATACGCACATAACGAGCTGGCCCACCGCCTGGCACAACACTCGGCAGCAATGAAAAACGTCTGCCAAGTCTTTCTCTTATTGTTTCCAAACTCATATAATAAGCACTTGCCGTTTTTCCAGTGGCACCCATAGGCATGGTTTCGATAAAACGCAGGGTAAAATTATGCTCAATGCAATATGCCACCATATCAAAAACTTCATCATCATTAATGCCTTTCATGACCAGCATATTGATTTTGATCGGTTGAATGCCGGCCGCCTTCGCTGCCAGCAGACCATTGAGTATTTTATCTAACTTGCCACCGGTAATCTGTCTGAATCGATCAGCTTGTAAGCTATCCAGGCTGACATTGATGCGTGACACGCCAGCCTGTTTGAGTTGTGTGGCCATTTTTTCCAAACGAACCGCATTGGTACTGAGCGAGAGATCTTCTATGCCCGGTATAATATGCAGGCGTTGCAACAAGTCGGGTAAATTCTTACGTAACAAAGGTTCACCACCCGTTATGCGAACACGTCTAACACCCAATTGGGCAAAACTTGCCATAACACGTTCTATTTCTTCGAAGCTTAGCCATTGTTGCGGTTCAGTGTTTGCTTTATAGCCCTTAGGCAAACAATAAAAACAACGCAGGTCACACTGATCCGTAACCGATAGACGTACGTAATCAATACTGCGCCCATGCGAATCAGTTAAGACACTATTACTGCTATTGTATGGTTTGCGCACATTACACCTCGATGTGTGATCATGTCTGGATACCAATTTCAATAGTTGTCCGTACACGCTATCATTGTACGCCATGGCTTAAGCCTCCTAGTTTATAGTATCTTTGCAAACTCTATAATATAAACTGCTTGGGGCTTAAGCCTATTACTTTCCTATTTATGGGACAGCTCTGACATAAATTAATAATTAATCCGTGGCAACGGAATTATTTGACGAGTCCGACATCGAACTTGTAAACCGCACCAAGGGAAAAGGACGCGGGATCGTTACCATTTGCAGGAGAAACCGCCTGCCCGTGACCATAGTTATTGGCTGTAAAGGATGCGTTCGGATCGTTGTCGGTGCTGGCAAAAGCTACGTACACGGTAAAAGCCTTGTCGACCGCATAGTCGTAACCCACGGCGATCTGGGTGGCGTTTGCGTCGGGCAAATCAGCATCGCTGTTAGTGCCTTGGATTTTCACGGTGTGGCCGTTACCGAAACTGAAGCTGCCGCCGAGTGTGATACTATTGCGGTCGTCACCACTGACGCCACCTATGTCCGATTCGATCTGGTAGCCACCACCTACGGTGAATTTTCCAATGCTGAAGTTGGCAGTGATTGCTGCGGCATTATGTTCAGGATTACCAGTGCCAGTACCGACAGTGGTAAAGGCGCCACCGATTTTGCCAATGCTGCCGATTTTAAAATTCAGTTTCAGAACCGCTGAATCCGCATCTTCGGTGCCGCTTTCGGGAATATAGGCCACCAGGCCATCGAATATGTCAGCTATGTTGGGTGTAGCATAGGCGAGCACCCCGTTGGCGCGGCCAGGCAAACCGGTCCCACCCCAGATGTTGCCCAGATCACCGACCTGATCAGCAAACAAGTTGTAGTCATATAACCACTGATTTAGTACACCCAGACGGCCGGCCATCACGCTGCCGAAGACACCGCTCAATCCAACAAAAGAATCCCTGGCAGTGGAGAACAGGTTGTTCGAAGTGCCGGGACCATTGCCGTCATTTTCGCCACGACCAGTCAGGTCCACTCCGGACTCGTATTGAAATATAACTTTCATGCCCTTGACAAGGTCGTGATTACCCTTGAAACCGAGCCGCGATGAATTACTTGCAATGTACAACTGGCTGTTGGCGCCGTCGTCATTGTTGTCTGCAGACAGGTGGCCGACACCGTAGATATTCAATTCCAATGCAGAGGCATTGCCTGCACCTAGACTCAGGGCCACCGCAACTGCAGTGGCAAGCGCGATATGGAAGTGTCCTTTTTGCATGATATTTCTCCCCTTATTTAGTTTATTTTATATATTATATTGTGGTGGCAACAGCTGACTATTTGGTGTATGTTCAGCGCGGCAATGTAAATCGTTAGTTTATGCAGCTGTATCGGTTGCAATATTCTGCCGTTCAAACTCCATATAATTCTTGGTCAATTCAGCCATAGCCCGGTAGAAGGGCATTTCAGCCTGAGCCATGACTGCATCACAGAATTGAGGTAGCCAACATAACAGATGTTGTTCAAGAAACATGCGTTGTACTGATTGACAGTACTCTGCACTATTACGATCTTCTTGCATCCACTTATTAGCTTCCCACTCCGACAGCTTCTGCATAAACTCAAGCTCAACGCTGACGTGGTCAGGAAGACCAGTAAACTTCGGTTCAAAATTGAGACCTGTCGTTTCGATAAACTTTTTCACTGCAACGGTCGCTTTTCCCCACAGACCACCTGAATCGCCATCAATCTCTGCAAAAATAGACTCATGTGCAGATATATGACGACCAGGGCCAATAAACAGTCGAGAAAATTCCACCGCCATCTCTTCCACCAGCTCGGATTCAGGATCGCTATAGAACTTCTCGCCCAACTCCACATCTATGTCTGAGAAGGCCCCCGACAATCGAGAACCTCTCAGCTCATTGATGAAAGCCTCACTGGGTTCCTCCCGGAAAACCGTGGTCAATAATCCATAAATTTCACTTCGTGACTTGGCGCTATCGGCCCGCTCTTTCCAGTCTACTCCCATTTCAGCTCCCCTTTTTTTATTGACTCAATCTACGCTTTAGCAACCTTTACCACCGTATCCATCCAGCGTTGTCCGCCACTAATCGGATCCGAACTGTTTGGAATGATCGTGTTAGGATGGGTTCCATGCGTAGTCCACGTCATGTTTTTAACGTCTGGATCTGCTTGTGGCTCTGCAACTAGGGGAGAACTCTTTCCCGATCCGTAGACGCCGGAGTGTTGACGTCCCAAGTGGTAGGAGATAGCAACGACGCCGGGGACTATGCCTTCGGTAACATGGGCCGTGGTGGTTATCTCACCGATCTCACTAGTCACCTTGATACGGTCACCTTCCTTGATGCCACGTGCGTCAGCTGTCTTGGTGTTTATCCATGCCGGATTGTCGTGCTTGATCTCGGTCAGCCATTTACAGTGGGCTGTACGCGAATGCGTATGCACGGCAACCTTGTAGGTGGTCAGGTTTAAGTCATCCTTGCCCATCTTCTGATGCTCAGGTATCGGTGTGTAGGTCGGAAACGCCGGCAATCCCTTGGCCGCGAAGTTATCGGAGTAAAAATCTAGCAGGCCGGACTTAAGGAACTTGGTGTTCGGTGGATAAGCCAAACGCGGCGTACCATTGATATCCTGGGCGACATAAGCTTTCTTGGCACCCTTAACTCCCAGATAACCTTTGCTTTCAGCCTCGGATTTACTGACTCCAGCCTTCTTGTAGTTCCAGTAGACGCCGGTTTTTTTATCGAGAATAATACCGTCGCCAGAAACATCTACTTTGGCCTCATAAAAGCCGAAGTTAGGTTTGGCATTTTTATCATGCCAGACCCCATGCTTTTTCATGTACTCGAAGCCGCCGGCTTCCTTGACCCCAGGCGTCATGTCGCAAGACTTACGGACATACTCCTCCTTGGTCTTGTAGGCCAGTTTGATTCCGAGGCGCTTCGCCAGGCCGTAATAGATTTCACCCTGATCCTTCGACTCGCCTAATGGTTTAATGAGAGGCTGGCGGATGTAGTACTCGGCGACTCCGGTCGGCGAGACCATATCTTCGGTATCCCAACGTTCCAAATAGGTGACATCAGGCAGGATAAGATCGGCAAATTGCGATGACTCATCATAAACAATATTGGATGTAACCGTGAATGGAAGGAGTTTCTCATCTTTTAAAATGGCTTCCGCTTCCTTATTGTTGCCATTAACATAGGCCATGTTGTTACAACTCCACCAATAGACCTTGGGTCGGCCATGACTGCCATCCTTGATCATTGGAAGATTTTGCTGGCTTGCATGGTGGGTAGGAAACGCGGCTTCGCCGGGAAAACCGTTTACAATGTGGAGACCTTTTTGTATTTTGGCTTTCGGCGAATGGGGTGCTTTCCAGCCGGCACCGACACCCATAACCCGACCGCCTTTTGTATCAAGGTTGTTGGTGATAGCTGACAGCAACATCGCTGCACGTTCCTGATCCGCGCCGTGATAATGCATGGCGGTGCCACGATAGCCAATCAGACAAGCCGCCTTTGCTTTGGCGTAACCGCGTGCGATCTTCTTGATCTTGTCGGCCGGAACGCCGCTTTCCTTCTCAGCAAACTCCGGTGTGAACTTGGCCACATGCTTCTTGATGGCGGCAATCTTCTCATCCTCCGACGCATGATAATCCGGCGATACGCGCATATATTTGAGGTGATCTCTGCGGAACAACCCTTCGTTCATGATGACGTTAACCATGGACAACATGACCAAACCATCCATGCCGACCTTAATGGGAATCCATTCGGTTGACTTGGCAGCGGTATTGGAAAGACGTACATCAAAGGTATAAAGCGGGACCTTACGTTCAACCATTGCCCGAATCAAACGTTGTGATGTTGGAATGTGATTGGTGTGGGTCTCGAACTGGTTTGAGCCGAAATTGACCACGTATTCGGTATGATCATAATCCCAATTATCGTACATGCCACCCCAAAGGCTTTCTTGGCCGACCCATTTAGGTGCCTCACATATTGACGTGTGGTTACCGATGGTATGGGAGCCAAAAGCGTCCATAAAATCGTGCATGATCGAGGACTGGCTACCCTTGTGCCGTCCGTACTGGTACATAAACAACTCCGGCGTTCCGGCATCAAGAAGCGGTTTGAGTTTGGATGCTAAAAGATCCAGGGCCTTGTCCCAGGAGATTCGCTTCCACTTGTGTTCACCACGTTTGCCGACACGCAGCATCGGATACAGGAGACGATCCGGAAAGTAGACCTGGTTAACACCCGCCTGTCCCTTGGCGCAGAGCTTACCGAGTGTGCGAATAGAGTCGGGATGTCCTTCCAGCTTTACCAGGCGCCCATCCTCAACAAAACCCATCATGGCGTCACGCGTCACGCACTGCCAACAAGCGGTGGGTATAGCCTGCCGTTCCTTCTTTGTGGTCGGAGAAAAATCGCGACCACCCGCTTGTAGTTTGATCGATCCGGCGAAAGCACTCTGACTACCACCCAAACCTGCAGCCAAAGCAGCGCCACTGCCTGCGGCCAATTTTATAAAATTACGACGGTTTAGTTTTTTCATGACAATTCCTCCATTTATATATGCAAGCTTCAGGGCTTATGGGATCTGGTCCACATAGTGGTCCAGTTTGCCCTTCTTCCGCTGTGTATAGAGGTTCTTCAACAGGTTATCCGGATCGATGTAGTACACTCGCGGTCTGGTTCCTTTCTCTGGAAGCAGTACATGGTCTTTATTGTCCAGATTGTGTTCTTTAACCAGCTTGGAAACTTCACTACTTGGATCGTTAAGGTCCCCAAAGATACGAGCGCGCCCTTGGCAGGTGTTGACGCAGGATGGTTCAACTCCATTGTCGAGGCGATGAACGCACATATCGCATTTATCTACGACCGGTTTTGTCGGGTTAGCGCCTGCTTTAACAAAGGGATTGAATGATCGCACACCATAGGGACAGGCCTCGATGCATCTACCAGAACTCACACACTGCTTTACATCGACCAGGATCAGGCCATCTGGTCGTTTGTAGGTACCACCACTTTTGTAACTTATTGTCTTGCCATCGGCGGTTTTATATTTGAATAGTTTACCGGGGTATGTCGGACAGACTTTCACACAAGGAGGAACTCCATCCTTTTCATCGCCTTCGCAGTGATTACACATTAAAGGCAAGAAAGCTTTCTTGGTGTTCGGAAACGTCCCCGTGGTTTTTTCTTGTATGACCGCCCTGAATCGACCAAGAGAGACATCGTTTTCCGCTTTACACGCCACCGTACAGGCTCTGCAACCTATACACCGTCTTAGGTCCATGATCATGCCCCAGCGGGGGACTTTCGATTGCGCTGCATCAAGATTAACTCCAGGCGTCGCCAATGCTGCTGCACCAACGGCCGCGGTTCCTACGCTAGTTAGAAATTGGCGTCGATTGACTTCTGGTGTTTTATCGTTACTCATAATTGTCTCTCCTCCTCTATGCCTCATCCTTCAAAATTGTGGTTGGTGCTATAGATCTAACGCCTTATTTGGCGCCCCTTCCTTCCTACAGTAATTCAATAGTGTCTTCAAAGTTCCCGAATGCGCTTCGCACATCATGTCTTTTCTTCGGGGTCTTTTTGAGATGACAACCCATACAGTTGGTATTGACCTCATACATCAGATACGCAATATCTGAAGGTTTATCATCAATGGGAATGCCGACGAGCAACAGCTTTTTATACTTATGTTGATCAGCGTGACAGAGTTGGTAATCCTGACGCACAAAATCGAGATGATTCTTTCTGTTCTTATGCTCAATGATACTGTGACAATTGATGAAGTCAGTCTTATTGGGGGCGTGCTTATGATGCATCAACGTCTTGTCTCTAGCAGCAGTCGGTAGTTCCTTAGTTCTGCTTTGACAACCAGACTGAAGACATGCACTTTCTTTAAATTGAATTTCACTGTCACTACTCATTGTCGCTACTACTCCTATACAGCACGGCGATCAACAGCTTTAGACTGACCAAAATTACTCAGTGAAGATTTAGATTTTTATAAAACTGGAGAGGGGCAATTTATTAATTGCTGCCACCATCATCAATGGCTATATTTAAAAAGAAGTGCAATCAATCATTCACAGATAAATACAAAGCAAAAAAATAAAATATAATTATGTTGTAATTGTCGACAAAAACACTCATTTATTTACATCACCACCCCTCTACCTACTAGTAAAATTCTAGTGCATAAAACTCAAATTTCAATCTTCCAATTTAGATCAGCGGGGGGAATTTGAACAGAAACTTACGGTATTGAATCAAAATCAATGATGGATTTGTATTGTACTTCCACTGTTTATGGTCAATATTCATTTTTTGCCGCAACAAAATGTGCGTATATATTTTTTGTATAAAAAATGAAAAACATCATTATTAAAGGGAATCGGAGATAGTTCTTACATTTTTCCTTCACTTTTGTATTTGCAAAATGTAAGAAATCGAGAAGGGAGCAGGGGATAGTTCTTACATTTTAAATCCACTGTGGTATTCTAAAAATTAAGAACTCGTATCTTAACACAGCCAATGAGGTAAACTAGTATCAATGCCACGGTTGGTTGATATCGTTAAGACTTTAGGACTAGGGATCTAATGGAATCTAGCCTGCATTGCGACATTAACTAGGCGAATAATGCAGTTATGCAAGTCAGACTCCGTTAGCCTTATAAATAGTGATTAGCCTGCCGTTTGGCGGCCTACTTTTTAATCCATTTGCCGTCAACACAGGTAAGAGGCCCGATGATGCTGCCTTCGGCATAAGAGTTGCCGTTATAGGTACATTGTGCTGAGTCGGAATAAGCGATACCGGAAAATAACATCAGAATAAGCGCTAATAAATAAGAAATTTTCATATATTATCTCCTTCGTTGGCCATTATGAATTTCATACCTGGGTAGGCAACGTAAACTGTTGCTTTATTTTCAAAATCAAATCCATCTATAGCACTGATTTGAATTTCTTCTTTGCCATTACATGGTGTAGGTAAATTTGCTCTTGCTTGTATTAGATTTGAGTTGACATCTGCAATCAACAAAAATCGCTCTGCATAACTTGCGTTCAAACAATATCGCACTTGCTCTTTTCCTAATTTGTCATTCCTTACCACAGGAATTGTTAGAGGCTTGTCTTCCATCGAGTTATCAGCGACTTGTTGTTGTGTTTTAATATAATTTTTTTCCATAAACGGTGTTCCAGCTGTTAGAATTGCTAAGAATATATTTATGTACATAAAATGTTTGATGGATTTCAACATTATTTGACTTGGATTGTTTTTTACTTGTTCTCTTGTAAGTAACTTGAAAGATAGAACCGACAGTAAAAACACCAGTCCCGGCAGACCAACTTTTAATATTTCTATTACGTTCAGATTTTCCATATTTTCACTCACTTAGCTAATTTGTTGTTTTAATTTATTATTTTCGTTCAGCATGATTGTATATAGCTAATGCAAAATTCAAAAAGTCTGATGCAGAACAATTGCACTGGTAATTTAGACGCATAGATAGATCAAAAGGTT
>Ga0316187_10005644_pt1 | contig 10799 bp, 9 predicted proteins | sample CroRivburrow1_MG_FD_204927 | JGI IMG/M metagenome (GOLD analysis project Ga0316187, IMG submission 204927) | Coastal sediment microbial communities from Maine, United States - Cross River worm burrow 1 | ecosystem: Environmental > Aquatic > Marine > Coastal > Sediment | place: USA: Maine...
GCGTCTTGATGAAGTTGAACTTCACGTCGTTGCTGCCTCTACGCAGCGTCGGCGACTCGAGGGTGTAGTACACGCCGTTCAAGTAGTTGTAGTCGTAGTAGACCTTGTCATCCTTCACAAACATCGTGTAGCCGCCAGTCATGCCGCCGACCGCCACGAGCACACCTTCCTCACCGCCTTCGATCTCCAGCCGCGTCTCGATGGTGTGTGCGCGGTTCTTGACAGGTGCCGATGATTTCTCGGCAATACGAAAGGCGCCCGGCGCGAAGTAAACGAACTCGGTCTGATCGCCGAACAGGCGATCCTGCTGTTTACCAATGCGAGCGATCATGTCGTCGTAAAGTGGGTAGACATTGTACTTCCAGGCTTCCTCGTCAAAGATCGCGACCAGCTCGTCAAGCTTCTCCGGCATCTCGTCAGCCAGGTCATTGGCTTCCGAAAAGTCCTCTTCCACGTTGTAGAGCTCCCACTTGTCTTCGTCAAAAGGCAACGTTACCGCCAACTCCCAGGGCATGCGATTCGCGTGGATGGTCACGGCCTTCCATCCGTCCACCCAGATCGCGCGGTTGCCGAACATCTCGTAGTACTGGCGCTGCTTGGCATTGGGCGCGTCTGGATTGTCGAATGCATACATCATCGACACGCCATCCATTGGCTGCTGCTCGACACCGTGATAGCTGTCCGGCACCTCGATGCCAGCCGCTTCCATGATGGTCGGCGCGATATCGGAGATGTGATGGTACTGGCTGCGGATCTCGCCCTTGGCCTTGATGCCGTTCGGCCAGTGAATCACCAGGTGGTCCTGCTGGCCGCCACGGTGCTCGCTCTGCTTGAAGTAACGGAATGGTGTGTTGCCCGCCATGGCCCAGCCGGCGTGGTAATGCGGGTAGGTGTTCGCACGACCCCAGTCCTCGAGATTGTCGAAGTTGTCCTGCAGTGGAGTCTGCAGGCCATTCAGCACGTAGGTCTCGTTGAACGTGCCGGCCAGGCCGCCTTCGCCGCTGGCGCCGTTATCGGCGGTGACGAAAATCAGCGTATTCTCGAGCTCGCCGATCCGGTCAAGCTCCTTCACCACCCTGCCGATCTGCAGGTCAACCCATTCCATCTGTGCGGCGAACACTTCCATCTGCCGTGCATAAAGTTCCTTTTCCTCTTCCGGCAGCGAATCCCAGGCGGGAATCTCGTCGATGCGTTCAGTCAGCGCCGTGTTGGCTGGGACGATACCGAGCTTCTTCTGTCGCTCGAGAATCTCCTCCCGTGCCTTGTCCCAACCCATGTCGAACTTGCCTTTGTACTTGTCGATGTGACTGTCTGGCGCGTGATGCGGAGAGTGCATGGAACCCGATGCCCACAGCATCATGAACGGGAGGTTCGGCTTGATCGATTTGTGACCAGTGATCCACTCGATCGCCCGGTCGGCCAGATCCTGGTCCAGGTGTACGGACTTACGGTACGGTTCGGGCCTGTGGTCGTTCCACATCACCGGCACGAACTGGTGCACATCGGCCGCCATAAAGGTGTATGCGTGCTGAAAGCCCTCGCCGCTTGGCCAGCGATCGAAGGGCCCGACCTGGGAAACTTCGTATAAAGGCGTGTGGTCCCATTTTCCGAGCGCGTAGTTTATGTAGCCCTCCTCGGCAAGGTAGTTCGCAACGGACTTCGCCGACTCCGGCATCACCGCGTTGTAGCCGGGGAAGCCCATCGCAGTCAGCGCGTGGCTACCGAGGCCTATGGAGTGCGGGTTGCGCCCGGCCATCAGCGACGCGCGGGACGGCGAGCAAAGCGCGGTGGTATGGAAGTTGTTGAAACGCAGCCCGTTGTTGGCCAGCGCGTCGATATTCGGTGTCTCGATCAGCCCCCCGAAGCTGCCCACCTGCGCGAAGCCGACGTCGTCGAGCAGGAAGATGATGATGTTCGGCGCGTCCGGCTTCGGCTCCTGATACGCCGGCCACCATTCCTCGGAGTCTTCGTAGCTCTCGGCGATAATGCCGCCGAATCCTTCGATCCGCTTTTTCTTGACCCCATCGATCATAACGATGCCAGTTTCCTCGGAGGATTCGGCTGTCGCCGGCTCTACGTTTACGGATTGGGGCTCCGCACACGCAGCAAGAATTGAGACGCTTGCGAAGGTGACCAGGAAGCGTACCAGTGGTTTCATTTTCTGCTCCGAAATTCGTGGCTTGATACTTCGTCAAGACGCTGTGCAAACATTCGGTGTTGCACAAGAGGTAGGATACTAGTCGCCTTCAAAAGCCGATAGGCGAAAAAGGAACTATCTAAGCGCGTGGGGTATCACCTTGGATGACCTCAAAAGGAACGCTTGGTAATGCTTCATAAAGTACAGGTTCGACCACCAGCGCGTCTGCGCAGATGCTCATTGCATCAGTTTCTCCCGCGGCCCATCATCTCGAAGAACAGCGAAACGCATCGGGGAGTTATCGACGTGAGCGACGAACAACAGATAAGAGCTACGATTCAGACGTACTTCGACTGCATGTACGATTCCAGTGCAGACAAAACGCATACCGCATTTCACCCGAACGCCAGAATCACCGGATATCTGGAGGATGGGCTTCATGAGATGACGGTCAGTGACTTTGCGGACTTTGTCGCGAGCCAGCAACCATCAGCAAGGGAAAAGCGTGAACCAGCTCGGCTAGAAGTCCTATCCCTGGACATTGCGGGCAACACGGCAGTCGCGAAAGTTCGGGATGATTATCTTGGAATGACGTTCATGGACACGCTGTCATTCCTAAAAACGGATAGTGGCTGGAGCATCTACAACAAGCTTTTTCATGTAGAAGGTCCTTCCGGCTAGTCTCTGGCGAACTGTCAGCGCGGCACATCTCCCGCGATAGTAAGTCGATGCATGTGCCGGCGTTCGCCTTGGTAGTCGTTCAGCGCACAATGGTTTAGGCAGCGGTTGTCCCAGAAGGCCAGCGACCCCGGCTTCCAGCGAAAACGAGTCGTGAAAATCAGTTGCGTGAGGTGCGCCTGGAGCCAGTCCATCAACGGCCCGCTTTCTTCTGGCGTCATGTTCTCGAACCTGATGGTGTGCTCGCGGCTGAAATAAATGCCCTTCCTGACGGATTCAGGGTGGGTTCGCACCAGCGGGTGCACGGGCGACGTGTTCAGCACTTCCTCATCACTTTGCGAAGGCAGGACCGTTGGCGTGCAGCGGAAACGTTATCTCTCTCGGCCATGTGCCGCATCACGTGGCAAACGTTGTACTCCACCCGCAGAGTCCCCAGCAGATCCTGCATGCCGCCGGATAACGCCTCGTAGGCTTTGATGCCGTCGGCGAAAAGGGTATCGCCACCGCGCTTCGGCACTTCCACTGCGTAGAGCATCGTGCCCATCGGCGGTACCGGACGGTAAATCAGATCGGTGTGCCAGCCGCCGCCGAAGTTGCTGACCTCATCTCCATGCGGCACTACATCTGATTAGACTACCCAAGACCGGGCGGCGTGTCCTTGTAAGTGAGCCGCTGGGCCAGCGTCGACGTTCACTGAAGGAAACCGGGCATGGGAAGTCCGCTTACTCCATCAGCATTCAACTTTCGTGCTGAAAGTATGGATGCAGGGCTCGTAGTTCAGGCGGCCTTTAGCAGCGCCGGGAACTTTCCAGCCTCCTGGACGCCCCACTCCGTTCTAAGCTCGGCCAGGTCACTGTCGTAAATCGTTGACCAATCAAGGCCAACGAGACACCTGGCGTTGCGCCCCATGTTGTGGCCTTCAACAAACGCGTTCACCAGTTCTGGAATGATGTCCCGATCATTCCAAACTGCCCTGATCATCAACAGAGATGAAAAAAAGGCAATGAACGAAAACTTAGGCATCTGACCCATATAAAAACCGGCGACGCCGAACTCGCCTTGAATGTCATAGTAGAAACCCGTCAGCACATGCCAGAGGTCATGGGTTTCGTACATGTACGCCATCAACCAATCGCCATCATTTGGGGCAGGCATGGTTTCTACGGGGTTTGGGCTAATACCCCTTTCAAGAGCATGCACGGCAAACTCGTGTCCGAATGTGCCAGCGGGGAGCGCGGCAAGCGCATCAACATCCAGCGCAGGCAATCTGATACGTTTCTTCATCAGGTCGGCCGCTTCCGGCGAGGCCGCCGCAACCTCATGAGCGAGCAGATCCCACCTCGCAATCTTCCGCCCCCAGCGAGACCTGTTGAATGCAAATTCGACAGTCGCAGCGTCCTCTACGTCCGCCTTGTCGTAGTCGCTTTCGCGCATCATCCGACGCAGAGCGAGTGCAGTTCTAAAGAACCCCTGCGCTTCGTAGCTGTATTTCTTTACCGACACGTAGGACTTCCTCCATTCTTCGACTCAGGATTCGTCGAAGACCACGTTAATCCGACGGTTAAGCCGGCTTTTCTTCTCGATCTTGCTGACACGCACAGGACCGATCTCCCGGGTGTTCGCCACATGCGTACCGCCGCAAGGCTGCAGATCGACCCTCCCGATCCGCAGCAGCCGAACGCTGCCCGCGCCGGTGGGAGGCTGCACAGACATGGTCTTGACCAGCTCCGGTTGAGCCGTCAGTTCCGCATCTGTAATCCACTCCAATGAGGTCTCCACTGAACTCTGAATGAGCTCATTTAGAGCATTCGTGAGTGACTCCTTGTCTACCGTCGACTCCGGCAGATCAAAGTCCAGCCGGCCCTTCTGATCATTCAGATTCCCACCAGTCACCGGTGCATCGACCAATGCGCACAACAGATGCAGACAGGTGTGCATGCGCATGTGGCGATGCCGGCGCTCCCAATCGATGCGGGCGATGACTTCATCGCCAGGCGCTGGAAAATACCCTGCCTCTGGTCCTGGGAGATGCAGAATCTCTCCTGAATTGCCCTTCACGGTGTCGACGATGGGAACCAGCTCACCGGATGCCAACACCAGCTCACCCTGATCACCCGGCTGACCGCCACCTCGGGCGTAAAAGACGGTGCGATCGAGGACGACCCCGTCTTCCCGCACGGCGACGACTCGAGCGTCCGTCTGCTTCAGGTAGCTGTCCCGCTCGTAAAGGCGTTCTGTCATGAGGCCCCCTGGAACTGATCCTTAGCGCGCCAGAACGCCACCGCAGGTATGGCGAATAGCGTGCCGGCGACGATGGCCCCGATCATGCCATTCTCGCTCTGAAACAGAGGCCAGAGAAACATGGCGATGGCCACCTGGCTCAGATACAGACCACCGACCCACCAGACCCATGGGCGCATCTTCCAGAGTCCCCAGGCAATGGCTGCATAGACAATGCAATGCACAACGCCGCCGACTTTCGCCGCCCAGCCGGTGAACATGTAGCCGAACCAGACGTCTTCGTCTTCGGCCAGCGGCTTCAGAAACACATCGAATGGTGTGTATATGAACACCATGAACAGGCTGAAGAGCATGATGAGGTTCAGCCACCAGGAGCGTTTAGACCATTCCGCCTTCACATTGATCGCCATCACCTTCCTCCGGGGTGCTCTGTCACTTTCATGCAATTGTAGTGTTTGAGAAACGGTTCCGGGACCCTATCATCCCTGATGGGCCTGTGAGCGTGGTAAGGAGAGAACACATGAGCGGCAGTGATATGAGTGGCGATAGTGGCTGGCAGGTCTTCGACATCAACGAGATCAGAAAGGCGCTTTCCGGCGACCAGGTGCTGTACCGGGAGTTTCTCCGGGTGCCCTCTCTGTCCTGTGGGGTTTATCACCTCCCCAAAGGGGCGAAAGACATGCAGACGCCGCACGATGAGGACGAGGTGTACTACGTGCTGGAAGGCAGGGCTGTCATGAAGGTGGCCGACGAGATGAAGGAAGTGTCTTCCGGCGACATTCTCTATGTGAAGGCCACTGAAACCCACTCCTTCTTCGAGATCGAGGAGGACATGACCCTCCTCGTATTCTTCGCATCTGCGATTACCTGACGGCTGGAGGCTGACCACCGCCAGCTGCGGGAGGTGCGTTCAGCCCGCCGAGATCTCGATTTCCTTGTCGGTGATGAACTCGAGCAACGCCGGCTGCCCGTTTTCCGTCGCTTCGATACCACGCTGGATTGCCGCCCGGATCTCGGCCGGCTCGGTCACCCGCTCACCGTAGCCACCGAAGGCCTTAGCCATATCGGCATAGTTGCCGGAGATGTCCGTGGAACGATACTTCTCCGTAGCCACCTGCATGATGGGCAACTCGATGGCCATGGAGAAGTTGTTCATCAGGATCGACAGGATCGGGATCCGCTCGCGCACGGCCGTCTCGAAATCCATGCCCGTGAAGCCGATGGCCGCATCGCCCCAGACGTTGATGCAGAGCTTGTCCGGCTGCGCGAGTTTGGCGCCCATGGCCAGACCCAGACCGTAGCCGAGCTGGGTCGTCTTGCCCCAGCCGATGTAGGACAGCGGCGTGGTGCTGGACCAGAACGGCGTGATCTGATCGCGCGGACTGCCCGCATCGTGCGTGATGATGGTGTTGTCGATGTCCACCGCCTGCTGCAGCTCGTGCAGCACCCGATAAGGATTCAGCGGGTTGGAATCGCTCGTCAGCTTCGGCATCCACTCTGCCAGCCACTCTTCCCTGATCGCGGCGATTCTCTCACCCACGTTCTTGCGTGCTTCGGCCTCCGAGCGGTCATGTCCCTCCATGGCATCAGACAGGCCCTGCAGGGTGAGCTTGGCATCACCGATCATGGCGTACTGTGCCGGCACGTCCTTATTCAGATCCATCGGGTCCAGGGTGGCATGGATGATCGTCTTGCCGCGCGGCATGGCAACGCCGAATGCCGTCAGGGCGAAGGAACAGCCGATACCGAGAATCACGTCCGCCTCTTCCAGAAACTGCTTCACTGGCCGGGGATTTGCTCGACCGCCGCTGCCGAGAGACAGCGGATGCGTTTCCGGGAAGGCGCTCTTCCCTTCGAGACTCGTGGTCACCGGGATGTTCCAGCGTTCCGCCAGCGCCTTCAGCTCGGGCCAGGCTTCAGCGTAGTGCACACCCTGGCCAGCATAGATCACCGGCTTTTCCGCAGCCGCCAGCACGGCGGCAGACTGCTCCACATCTTGAGGGTCCGGCGCAGTTCGGCGCGCCAGAGCCGGTTCGTGCTCCCAGCCGTCCGGCACATCTTCGTTCAGCACATCCATCGGCAGTTCCACCAGCACCGGCCCCGGTCGGCCGTTCTTAAGCTGCGAGAACGCCCGCCGCATCACTTCAGGCAACGCCTTGCCCATGGTGAGCGGCTCCGCCCACTTGGTGATGTGCTGCATGTTCAGCGTGGAGTTGAAATTCGGGTAGTAATTGGCGAGGCGCCGGGGGTAGCCCGCCGGTAGAACCAGGATGGGGGCGGACTCGGAATAGGCCTGCGCGACGCCGCCAAAGGCGTTTTCCGCACCCGGACCATGCTGCATGGCGAATACCCCGAACTTCTTCCCGGAAGAAAGCCGGGAGTAGGCATCGGCCATGTGCAGCCCCACCCGCTCCTGACGAACGATCACGGTACGGATATCCGCCACGGCACAGGTTTCGATGATGGCGTTCACCGGATAAGCGAACAAAATTTCCACACCTTCTTTCTTCAGGGCATGGGCGATGCCGTCGGCGACTTTCATGAGTCCTCCCCCCGCATCAAGCTGTCTGCTCGAAGTACTGTCCGGACGTGGCAGCTGCGATATGGTTTTCACGCAGCTGGTCGTAGTTCTGGATATCCGCGTTCACGCAGTCGAGGCCGTTCTCCAGCACGTAGGCATAGCTGCGCTGGAAGGCGGACATCTTCGCGTCGAGGAGCGGCTCCGGGTAGTGGTCGTCGAACACTTTCTTGTTTCTTGTGCCGAAGAAACCACCGGTGAAGTAGCGCACGGCCTTCATGCCGATCAGGCCAATGCCGGCTTCGCGCGCCTCATCGAACAGCGGCCGGAGATCGGCCATGGGTGGCGTACCGGCCAGCATGTCTTTGCCATTCCAGTCGTACCAGCCGCCAGGCGTGACGGCGATCATGGCCAGATCGTAGAAACCGGTGTCGATGGCGGTTTTCAGCACGTCTTCGGCAATCTGATGGGTGCTGAGACCGTAGTAACTCACCTTGCCGGCCGCCTTCGCCTGCTCGAAGGCTTTAAACATCTCTTCGCTGCCGACCATTTCCACATTGTTGGCCGCCATCTGATAGTAAGCGTCGACGTGGTCTGTACCGAGCTCAGAAAGGCTCAGATCCAGCAGCTCGAGCCAGGCCTTCGCTGCCCGCTTCGCCATGTCTACCGAGACCGGGTCACCCGGCTCAACGGCCAGATCCGAATCCGCGAAGGCCGGATTGGCCTTGGTGATGACGAACACGTCGTCGCGGTGCGCTTTCAGAAAACCCTGCAGGTTTCGCTCGGCCATGTCGTAGTAGTGGGTGGTGCCCACATCGAAGACGTTGATGCCTGCATCGAAGGCCATGTTCAGCAGGCTGTCCTTGTTGGCGCGCATGAGGGAGGCGCCGCAGCCGAATATCAGCCGGCTGGCCTCGAAGCCTGTCCGACCCAGGGTCCTGTACTGCATCTCCGGCCAGGGCGACCCGACCGATTCCCGGGCATCACTGATGGCGGCATTGAGATTCCCCGATCGGAGCAGCGTCTGCCCCCCGACACCAAGCGCGGCTGCGTACTGAAAAAAACGACGACGGTTGGTTCCTTGAGTCGTTTGGCCCATGATCCTCTCTCCATTGACCGGAACCCATGATTCTAGCGCCACTGATCGAGGAGCCGCCATTGTTTTCATCGAGTCTGAACCGCCGCGAATCTCTAACCATCCTGCTGTCGATGGCTTTCGCGCTGGTGATGACCTGCCTCGGCGGCTGCGCTCCGGAAGGCACTCCGACGGTGGGGCCAGGCACAGCAGCCTCCTGGCCGGCCTATGGCGCCACCCCGGGCGGCAGCCACTACTCAGCGGCAGATCAGATCACGCCGGAAAACGTGCGGCACCTCGAGCAGGTCTGGGTGCACAATTCGGGTGATTTTACAGACGGCGGCACTCGTGAAGACGGCCGCCGCTATGGCCCTACCGCGTTTCAGGTCACACCCATCCTCGTCGACCGCTCGCTCTATTACTGCACGCCGTTCAACCGGGTGTTCGCCCTGGACCCGGAAACCGGCGAAGAAATCTGGTCCTACGATCCCGGGATGGATCACGCCGCAAACCCGTACCTGCCGAATTGCCGCGGCGTCTCGAGCTGGACGGCCCCGGACTGGCAACCGGGCGACGAGCGGCTGTGCAGCCATCGAATCATCACCGGCACCCGGGATGCCCGCCTGATCGCGCTGGACGGCAGGACCGGTCAGCCCTGCCCTGACTTCGGTGAGAACGGACAGATCAGCATCGTGCCCGGACTCTCGGCACACGAGTCATTCGAGTACGGGATCACCTCGCCGCCCGCCATCCTCGGCGATCTGGCAATCACCGGCGCCATGGTGCTGGACAACTACCGGCTCGAGGTGCCCTCCGGCGTGGTCCGCGCCTACGACGTCTACAGCGGTGAGCTGGTCTGGGCCTGGAACCCCGTGCCGGAGGGCATGGAAAAGCTCAACGCGGATGGCACCTATCGCAGCGGCACCGCCAACGTCTGGTCCATCATCAGCATCGATCCGGAGCGCAATCTCGTTTTCGTCCCCACCGGCAATACCTCACCCGACTACTACGGCGGACACCGGGAGGGGCTCGACGAGTATTCGAGCTCCGTCATCGCCCTGCACGGCGATACCGGTCACGTGGTGTGGCACTACCAGATGGTCCATCACGATATCTGGGACTACGACACGCCCGCGCAGCCCACGCTCATGGATCTGGAGGTGAATGGCGAGAAGGTGCCGGTGGTCGTCCAGGTCACCAAGATGGGTCTCACCTTCGTGCTGCACCGGGACACCGGTGAGCCGGTTTATCCGGTGGATGAGCGGCCTGTTCCCCAGGATCCGGTGCCGGGTGAGTATCTGTCGGCGACTCAACCCTTCCCCACGCACTTCCCGCCGCTGATGGCGTCCATCGACGAGGATGATGCCTGGGGCATGATGATCTGGGACGAGGCCCAGTGCCGGGATCGGCTCGCGGCACTCAGAAACGATGGCATCTACACGCCGCCCAGCGTACAGGGCAGCCTCTTCTATCCCGGCAACGGCGGCGGCAACAACTGGGGCTCGCCCGCCATCCATATCGAAGATCAGACCATGTTCGTGGTCACCATGCGCACACCCAACTCGATTTATCTGGTGCCGAGAGCAGAGTGCAAAGAACGCGGCCGTGAAAACCAGCTCGGCACGCCTTACTGCTCTTACACCAGCTTCGTGATGTCGCCCCTGGGCGTGCCCTGCACCGAGCCGCCCTGGGCAACGGTGGATGCCATCGATCTGGTGGCCGGCGAACACCTCTGGAGTGTTCCGCTCGGCACTACGCGTGACATGGCCCCCTTCCCGTTCTGGTGGATCAAAGGGGTTCCAGCCATCGGCGGTCTCATCGTCACCAGGTCCGGCGTCGTGTTCGCCGGCGGCCCGATGGAGCACGCGTTCCGGGCCTTTGACGCCAGCACTGGAGAAGAGATCTGGCATGCCCGGCTGCCGACGGCGGCCAACTCCACCCCCATGACCTACCAGCTCGAGGAAGGCGGTCGACAATATGTGGTGGTTGCGGCCGGTGGGCATATGGCCGGATTCAATCCAGCCGGGGATCATCTGATCGCCTTCGCCTTACCGGATTGAGCAGACGTGATGGAATTCCCGCTCGACGAATACTGCCAGAGAACGGGTGCTGCATCGACAGGTGCGGCAAGCCTGGAACTTCTGGAAGAG
>Ga0316187_10005645_pt1 | contig 10798 bp, 7 predicted proteins | sample CroRivburrow1_MG_FD_204927 | JGI IMG/M metagenome (GOLD analysis project Ga0316187, IMG submission 204927) | Coastal sediment microbial communities from Maine, United States - Cross River worm burrow 1 | ecosystem: Environmental > Aquatic > Marine > Coastal > Sediment | place: USA: Maine...
CAATGGTCAGGAATACCACTGGCCGGCATTTAACGTGGCCGACAGCTGCATCTTCGTCGGCGTGGTCTTTCTCCTTCTTTCCAGCTTTCGAAAACGATAATTACTGGACACGCCGTGCCCAATATGCCGACCTGCCCATGGTAGCGCCCGCGTGCTGAACCGAACTGGTTTGTCAGGCTGGGTCGGCTTCGCCCTGCTCTCCTCCGCCAGTTTCGCGGTCATGGCCGCCTGCGTGCGCGTGGCAAGTGAATCGCTGCCGCAATCCGAAGTAATCTTCTTCCGCAACTTCATGGCGTTGTTGTTGCTGTTGCCATTGCTCCGGCACCGCCGCGTGTCGCTCAGAACGCACAGGCCCGGTCTGCATCTGCTGCGCGCGACGACCGGCCTTGGCGCGATGTATCTGTATTTTTATGCCATAGCCTATCTGCCTCTGGTCGATGCGATCCTGCTCAACTATACCTCACCGCTGTTTATCGCCCTGATCGCAGTCGCCTGGCTGAAAGAGCAAGTGACGCGGCGGCGAAGCCTTGCGCTTATCGCCGGGCTGCTGGGTGCGGGGCTGCTGTTCAACCCTTCCTCGGCTGTCGCCTCCGTGGCCGGACTCCTGGGTCTGGCCTCCGGCGCCCTCGCCGGACTGGCGCTTACCACGGTGAAAAAACTTTCGGATACGGAGCCGGCGCTACGCATCGTGGTGGTTTTCGCCCTGCTGGCCAGCGCGATATCGGCGGTGCCGATGCTATGGGATTTCCAGTGGCCGGATGCGCGACAATGGATGTGGCTGCTCGCCGTTGGCATTACCGGCAGCATCGGTCAGCTTGGGCTCACGCGCGCCTATGCCCTGGCACCGGTATCCCAGGTTTCGCCCATGGGATACACCAGCCTGCTGTTTGCCGGTGCGATCGGCCTGGCCGCCTGGGGAGAGTCGCCGGACGGACTGGGTCTGGTCGGGACCATGGCCATTGTCACGGCTGGGGTAATCGTGGGACGCGAACGCCCGGAACCGGCGCCAGAGCCGCCCAGCGCCGTTCCGATCTATACGATCGAACCCGGGGAGCCACCGCGAAGCTAAGTCGTCTCCGAAAAAACCCCGGATTTGCCGCGACAAATCCTTAGCGAAGCGGCTACACTTTTACCATGCGTCTACTTCGCGATCAGATCATCAAGCACCTGTCCCTGGCGAGGGAAGAACAGCGCAAGGGCGAGCTTCCGGTGCGTCTGGCTGCACGACTGGTGCATGATTTCGAAGAAATGCTTACCGAGTCGGAAAACGGCCTGACCGACCTGCGCTGGCACCTGCTGAGCACGGGATCATTGCACCGGCACGTCATCAGCATCCGATGCCCCGACCAGGCGTTTTACCTCGATGGCATCAAGGGCTATTTCGAGCGGCAGGGCATCATTCCGCTGGAGCAGCAAACCCTAGTCGTCGGTCTGGAAGAATCCGACGACGGCCAAATCACCGGCATCACAGCCCCAAACACGAACGGTGGAGACAACCAGATGCTCATTGCACTGAGTATTTCCGCCACGCTGATTCCGGACGGGATGTCGCTTTACAGCGATATCAAAGCCATTTTGAAGGCCGTATGCGCATCGGTATCCGATTTCCCGAGGATGAAAGAGGCGCTGACAAGGGCCAGTGAAAAGCTGAAGGCGCACGACCAGCCAACTGCCAAGTTGCTGGAGTGGATGAATCAGGACAACTATTTGCTGTTTGGCTGGCAAGCCGGCAGGAGCCGCTTAGGTCTGTTCCGGCAACTACGCACCCTTGATCATGTGGCGTTAACCCTGCGGCAGGAGCTGGCGGAGCTGCCGCCGGCGGCACAGGCCGGAGTGGAGTGGCTGCACCTGGCGGCGGCGCAGCGGTTCATCTACAGCATGAATAACCTAGAAGTGGTGCGCATCAGCTGGTTCGAGGGCAAAACCCTCTCAAGCTCTATCTTGCTGGGCCGGTTTTCCCGTTATGCCCGCTACACCGGTGCCAGCAATGTGCCATTGCTGAGAGAGAAATGGCTCGGTGTGTGCCGCAGCAAACTACTCACGCAATCCGCCTATTATCGGCGCGAGATTCGAACGCAATTCGACCGCGCCTCCAAGCCCCTGCTGTTGTCACTTTCGGAAAAAGATCTGCTGAAGCCGTTCAAGGCAATCGTTGATCTTTCGGACCCGCTCGAAATCTCCGTTTCCCTGTGGCGTCCTCAACCCGGCAACGTTCGCTTGATCGCCATCGCGCTTTCAGCCGCGCGCTTCGGACCGAACATTCTGCGCCGAATCCTCAGGCAAATCGGCAGCATGGGGCTGATACCCATCAACCATGAATCCTATGTCGTCGACCCCAACCGCCTGCTATTCATCACCACGTCAGGCGAACCGGACGATCCATCGCTTGAAGAACATCTGCGCAACGTCGTGCAGCAAAGCGTCATCTTCTGGAAGGACCGCGCCAAGCAGGCGCTGCTGGCAACCTTTACCGGAGCGGATGTGCCGCGTTACATCAAGGAGCTGGAAGGCCTGCCCCCGATTTATGCCGAACTGTTCGACCCCGGCCAGTTGCCGGAACAACTCAAGGCGCGCGATCAGGTGCTGGCGGATGGCCGCACGCGCGTGCATGTGCATGGCCAGCATGCGGGCGTGGAATTGCAAATCTTTACCTGCGAGGCCATTCCTCTGGGCAGACTGGTGGAAACCATCCAGGCCTTCGGCCTCATTGCCCAGCAGGAATCCGTCGTGGATTTTCCCGGCAGCCCCTGCGTACACCTGAACAGCGTACGCTGTACCCTGCAGGCGCCGCTACAGGCTGATGACGGGCTGCGGCTGCGCCAAGCGATTGAGCAGGTGCTCAATGGTGAGGCAGACCATGATGCCGCCAATGCCCTGGTGCTCAGTGCGGGCCTGGATGCACATGCCGTGAGGGTCCTCATCACCCTGCGAAATCACCTTGTGCAGATCCTGGCCGATGCTGCGCCCACGCCGCTGACCAGGATGCTCAACAACTATCCGCAAGTCAGCGCCCGCCTTTACCGTATATTCGAATCCATTCACCGCCCAGCCATGCCGCTTGCCGCACAAGCCCAAACCAAACTCGAATTCGACAAGGCGATGGATGAGGTACAAAGCCTGACGGATGATCGCTGGTTCCGGGCCTTGTCCGATCTGGTGCAGGCCGGCCTGCGTAGCAACGCCTTCATATGCCGTGTGGGCGAGCCATTGGCCATTAAAATCGACCCATCCCGGCTGTCGTTCGCGCCGGAGCCGGTGCCATTCAGGGAAATTTTCGTGCATGGTGTTCATGTCGAGGGCGTTCATCTTCGCGCCGGGCCAGTGGCCCGCGGCGGCATACGCCACTCCGACCGGGCTGCGGATTTCCGTACGGAAATACTCGAGCTAATGGACACTCAAGTTGTCAAAAACGGCATCATCGTTCCTACCGGCGCCAAGGGCGGCTTCGTAGTGCGCGACGGAAGCGGGACGGATTTTGTGAAAAACCAGTACGCCGCTTTTATCCAGACACTGATGATGCTGACGGATAACCGCACGGCTTCAGGCATTACACCGCCCGATGGCATCCGGGTCGCGGAGGAAGACCAAAACGACCCCTATCTTGTCGTCGCCGCCGATAAAGGAACGGCCGCCTTTTCCGACACAGCCAACAACCAGGCGCAGACCGCCGGTTTCTGGCTCGGCGATGCTTTCGCCAGTGGCGGCCGGCATGGTTACGATCATAAGGCCGTCGGCATCACCGCGCGCGGCGCATGGGTATGTATCCGCCATCATTTCAAGGCCCTGGGAGTGGATTCAGTTCGCGATGGCATCACGGTGGTTGGCATTGGCGACATGAGCGGAGACGTGTTCGGCAACGGCATGCTGGCCGGTGAGAACCTGAAACTGATCGGCGCGTTCAATCATCGCCATATCTTTCTCGATCCAGATCCCGATCCCATGGCGGCCTTCGCCGAGCGCCAGAAGCTGTTCCGCATGGCCGGCGGATGGGATCAGTATGATCAAAGCATCATCAGTCCCGGGGGCGGCATCTTCGAACGCAGCGCCAAGAGCATTCCAGTGTCAGCACCCATGCGAAAGGCGCTCATGCTGGATTCGGGCAGCACCAGTGGAGAAGCCGTGATTCGCGCCCTGCTGTCTGCTCCCGTCGATCTTCTCTACAACGGCGGTATCGGCACCTATGTGCGCGCCAGCAGCGAGAGCAACCGCGAGGTCATGGACCCTGCCAATGACAGTGTGCGCATCAGCGCCAATCAGCTGCGCTGTCGGGTCGTTGGAGAGGGCGGCAATCTTGGCTTTACACAGCAAGCGCGAATCGAATACGCCATGGCCGGTGGCCGGATCAACACCGATGCGATCGATAATTCCGGCGGCGTGGACATGTCCGATCATGAGGTCAACCTGAAGATTCTTTTCGCGACAAAGTCGAAATTCTCACTTTCGCAACGCAATCGAAAGCTGAAGTCGTTAAGCGAAGCCGTCACAGAGCAATGCCTGGCAAACAACCTGTACCAATCGCGTGCCTTGAGCCTGGCCGAATTCGAAGCACAGCGTTTTCCCCCGCGCCTGCAACGCCTGCGCAATCGCCTGCTGGCAGAAGGCAGGCTGAATATGGAGACCGATCCGGGCATGGATGAAACGCAGAACGCTACGCTACTGCTGCGACCACAACTGGCCGTGTTGATGGGGCACGAAAAAAACCGCATTAAAATGTGCCTGGCCGAGGACGGGTTTGCGGCTGCAAGCTGTTTCCGCGACGGCCTGCTGCGCAGCTATTTCCCCAAACCGCTGCTGAGAAGCTGGTCGAAAAACCTGGATGAGCATCCGCTGGCCGAGGACATCGTGCACACCGTAGCCGCCAATCATCTCGTCAACCAATTCGGATTAACGTCGATACACCACCTGCAAAATCTGCAGGACGTATGCGTTGCCGATATCTCGCAATCCCTGCTGATTGCCGACCATATTCTCGATGGTGAAACCCTGCGCACGCGCCTTTGGGGTATGGTAGACGAGCACGGTTCCGTGATCGAAGTTCAGCAGCGGCTGCAGGAATACCTGCTTCGCTTTGCCGAAGACCTGGTCAGGCTTTGTCCGGGCAGATCACTCGGACTGGACTGGATGGATCACCAGCGAAGGCAATTTCGGCGCTTCAGACATGAAATGATTCAAGGCGCAGTCAATCATGAAAACGCCAACTTCCTGTGGGAAAGGCTTGCCGATCACGGCCTTGAAGCAAGCGATATGGCGCACCTCGGAGCCATGCCGGAACTGTCCATGTCCGCAGTGGCAGTACATATGGCCTCGGCGATGAATACCAGCCTGCACCGAGCCTTGCGGGCCAACCGGGCCTGCCTGAGGCTGCTGCCATTCGCTGAAGTTGACAATTTGCTCCGCTCTCCCACGTGGGGCGAAGATGATGAACTTCACGCCTTGCGTTGCGAGTGGCTGGATCGCATGACCCTGTTGCGCAGCCAGGCGATTCGCCAGCTGCTGTCCACCCGCGAGCGGGACTTTTACCAGTCAGGCCTGCGCCTGTGGCAGAGCCACAAGCACTGGCCATTGGTGCAGGAGATGCGCCTGCAACTGGAGGCAGAAACCGGACAGCGGCATACGCATTTGCTGCTACTGCTCGCCCGCATGGAAGCGATTGTTCATGAGGCCAGAGCCCTGGGTTAACGCATCTGGGCTGAAGCAGGCAGGCGCACCGACGCCAGCAATCCGAACAATGCGATGCCGGCGCAAACATAAAACGCAGACTGATAAGATACCTGATCGGCAAGCCAGCCACAGGCGATAACGCCCAGTGTTGTTCCCAGCCCGAAACCGCTGGCTGAATACCAGCCCTGCGCCGATGCCTGCCGGTGGCCGGGAACGAGTTTCTTGACCCATGTTACGGCCGACACATGAAAAGCGGCAAAGCTCGCCGCGTGCAGCAACTGCATGCAGACCAGCATCAGCCAGGACTCGCTCCAACCAGTACCCAGCCAGCGCAAGGCGGCGAGCAGCAAGCAAATGCTCAACACGTAGGCCGGAAAAGCCTGCTGAATGGGCCTGGAGCAGCGCCACATCAGCGCGATTTCAGCCAACACGCCGAGGCTCCACAATAAACCGATCTGCCAACCGTTGTATCCCGCTGCAAACAAATAAAGGCTAAAAAATCCGTAGTAAGCGCCGTGTGATGCCTGCATGGCGAAGCTGGTGACCAGCAGACGGCGGAAATGAGGCGAAAACGTTTGCCTGGTACCATCTGTGGGTTTCACCGCCGCCTGAACCGGAAATCCAGCCGCGGCAAAGGCGCTCAGGGCAAGCAGCGCCGCCAGCGCAAAAGGAAATATCGAAATGGCCCCGGCCAGCCAGGCGCCGCCAGCAAGAGAGCTGACAATGAAGCCGATAGAGCCCCACACGCGCAGGCGCCCGTAATCCACCAGACTTGCTTCCGCCGCTACAAGGCTGATGCCATCGGTGAGAGGCAGGGCGGCCGACCACAACAGGCCGAAGATAAAAACAAGAAGCGCCAGCAACAAGGCATGTGTCGCTAGCGGCAGCATGATGATGGCCACCGCGGAAGCCAGGATGAATGCGGTGATGTAAGCATGCCCCCGTCTGCTCGCATCGAGCAGATAACCGGCCAGCGGCGGTGACAACACCTTGGTAAAGGCCAGCAAGCCAACGAATAATCCGACCATCCCGTCTGCCCAGCCCAGCCCGGCCAGATACACCGGAAAGAACGGCAGGATGAGGCCCATTCCGGCGAAATAGCTTGCGTAGAACATGCGGATGGAAACCAGAGGCGGAGCGGGGCGCATGGCGCAAGCATACTTGGCCGGCTGGCAAAACAGCAGTGCTGATCCCAACATTCATAGGCAGAGCAGGCGCGCATTGACACATGATGATCTGCTTGCCACGACACCCGTCATTGGCAACAGTTGCGGGATGTTTGCATACAGATGGATCGTACCGCTTGTGCTCCTTGTCGCTTGTCAGGAAGGCACCGGCACATGGCTGGCCGAAAATTGGCGAGAGGAAGTTCTGGCCGAATGCGCCGACGAACTTCCGGACATGCAACTGCTATCAAGGGACGAACGCTACCTCTATCAAACCTGTGAAAATCGAGTCAACCAGCTGAGCCCCTCGCTGGCCCGCATCGACGTGAAAAGCGGCAAGCGCGAAATCCTGCTGTATGGTCTGGATCGCGCCGACGGTATCAAGCAAACCCCTGACGGCACGCTGTGGATCGGCGAGGAAACCGGAGACGGACTTGTCTGGCAAATCAGGCAGCCCGACCTTTTACCAGCTGGTCAAAGGGTGGACCGCCTGCGCCTGGCAAGCAGCGACAAACGTATTCGCCCGATCCTGGCCGCCGGCCGCATGGCGCACGAAGGTTTGGCGTTTTCGCATGATTACAGGTTTCTGTATCTGGTTGACGAATGGCCCGAGGGCTATCTGTTCCGCCTGCACCTGTCCGATGAACGTTTGCAAGTATTCAACGCCGGGAAGGGATGGCTGGATATCGTCGATCCGGCGCGATCGCGTATTGAAGCCGAACGCCTGCACGGTAAATGGTTCGAACGGCCGGAAGACATGGAAAGGCTGCCCGATGGCCAAATCCTGTTCGCCGAAACGGGCAACGGCGGCAATACCGGCCGCATCTGGGCACTGAAGGATCAGGGGGAACGCCCCGCGCTTACCGTTTTTCTTGAAGATGCGCGCATTCATCATCCTGATAATCTTGAGTGGGATGCCCGCCGCGGCTGGTTGTGGATCAGCGACGACGACGATCCCTCGCACCTGTGGGCCTGGGATGGCGAAAAGCTGACTGAGATTGCACGCCATGATTCCGCCGAAATCACCGGCGTGGAATCATCCTCCCACGGCGATGTTTATGTCAATTTGCAGCACAGAAGCGGCGGGCCGGACCTGACCCTGCGTTTGCAGGAGAAGTAACGTGGAGGTATGGCTGCAGGCGGTTACGCGTCAGATCATTCTCTACAGCCTGCCGGTAATCGTTTCGCTTAGCATCGTCGGCGGCATCGAGGCACTGCGCCGGCCTCGTGAAGAACGGCCGAAACAGGCCTTCTTCGCTCTGGCGTGGAAAGGCGCCTGGTTACCGCTTGCCGTTTCTCTGATCATGCAACGGGGTGTCATCATCGGCCTGCCACGCCCGGTCATGCCCGGCCCCGGGCCGGCGACCACACGCCTGCTGGTTCACGTGCTGCTGACAGGCGTTGGCTGGCTGTTGTATACGTGGGCGTTGGGCCATCAGGCGCCCACCGGCCTGCCGCCACTGCATTTCTGGTGGGCCAAGGTGTTGATGTATTTCAATCTGTGCATGGCCTTCCTGCACATTCTGCCGCTGCCGGGCATGCTGGCGGGTGAGGCGCTTTTTTCCCGATGGCCGCACAAGCAACCGCTTTCGTGGCTGGCAGCCTATCCGGTAATCTGGTTCACGCTGCTCGCCGCCTCGCCGCTGCTTGATGCCGGCCTGGGCGCATACATGATCTATCCTGCCTACGAATACCTGGCAAGCCTCGCCACCCATTTGTGAACCGGCGCAAAAGGCCGGGAAACGTCGCTCCAAACCTTGAAATTCCCGGGGTATTGACAAACCAAAACGCCGACGCATGATTTGGCACTCTTTTGAGGCGAGTGCCAACGCTTGCCGGAGGCATATTCAAACAACTAGATAGGAGAGCGTACATGGCAACCAAGGTTCGTCCTTTACATGACCGTGTGATCGTCCGTCGACTGGACGAGGAGGAAAAAACCGCTGGCGGCATCATCATTCCCGATTCCGCCAAGGAAAAACCCGTACAAGGCGAAGTGATCGCCGCGGGCAAAGGCAAGATCATGGAGAATGGAGACATTCGCCCCCTGGATGTAAAGAAGGGCGACCGCGTCATCTTTTCCAAGTATGCCGGCACCGATATCAAGCTGGACAACGAAGATTATCTGATGATGCGCGAGGATGACATTCTCGGCGTTATCGAATCCAAATAAATTAAGAGCTTAGTGAGGAGTACATAACTATGGCAGCAAAAGATATTCATTTCGGCGAAGCCGCACGTTCCCAGATGATGCGCGGCGTCAACAAGCTGGCCGATGCCGTCAAGGTCACCCTGGGGCCGAAGGGCCGCAATGTGGTGATCGACAAATCATGGGGCGCCCCCAGCATCACCAAGGATGGCGTTTCCGTAGCCAAGGAAATCGAGCTTGAGGACAAATACGAAAACATGGGCGCTCAGCTCGTCAAGGAGGTCGCCTCCAAGACAGCCGATGTGGCCGGTGACGGAACGACGACCGCCACGGTGCTGGCCCAGGGCATCGCCCGCGAGGGGCTGAAGGCCGTTGCCGCCGGCATGAATCCGATGGACCTGCGCCGTGGCATCGACAAGGCCGCTGCAAGGGTGGTCGAAGAGCTCAACAATGTATCCAAGGACATCAACAGCCAGGAGGAAATCGGCCAGGTCGGTACGATTTCAGCCAATGGCGATGAAACCGTCGGCAGTATCATTGCCGAAGCCATGGATAAGGTCGGCAAGGAAGGTGTGATTACGGTGGAAGAGGCCAAGGGACTCGATACCGAGCTGGAAGTGGTCGAGGGCATGCAGTTCGACCGCGGCTATCTGTCACCCTATTTCGTGACCAATGCCGACCGCATGGAGGCGGAGCTGGATAACCCCTACATTCTTTTCTTCGAGAAGAAGATTTCCAATATGCGCGACCTGCTGCCTCTGCTGGAGAACGTGGCCCGCACGGGCAAGCCGTTCCTGATCATTGCCGAGGATATCGATGGCGAAGCACTCGCCACCCTGGTAGTGAACAAGATTCGCGGCGTGCTGAATGTGGCGGCCGTCAAGGCGCCTGGCTTCGGCGATCGCCGCAAGGCTATGCTCGAGGATATGGCCATTCTTACCGGTGGTAAGATGATCTCCGAGGATTTGGGCATCAAGCTGGAGAACATCACCCTGGAAGACCTGGGCACAGCCGGCAAGGTCAAGATCACCAAGGATGACACAACGATTGTCGATGGTGCCGGTGCCAAGGCCGACATCGAGGCGCGCGTCAAACAGATCCGTACGCAAATCGATGATACGTCTTCCGATTACGACCGTGAAAAGCTGCAGGAGCGGCTGGCCAAGCTGGCCGGTGGCGTGGCCGTCATCAAGGTGGGAGCTGCTACCGAAGTCGCCATGAAGGAAAAGAAAGACCTCGTCGACGACGCCCTGCACGCCACGCGTGCCGCAGTCGAGGAAGGTATCGTTCCTGGCGGTGGTGTGGCCCTGCTGCGTGCGTCCAAGGTCCTGGCGGACATGAAGGGCAAGAACCACGATGAGGAAATCGGTATCGGTATCGTCAAGCGTTCGCTGGAAGACCCGATGCGCCAGATCGTGGCCAACTGTGGTGTGGATGCAGCCGTTGTCGTGAATGAGGTGGCTAAATCGAATAGTGCCTCCTATGGCTTCAACGCCGCCACCGAGGAATACGGCGACTTGCTGAAGATGGGCATCATCGACCCGACCAAGGTGGTCAGGTGCGCCCTGCAGAACGCCGCATCCATCGCCGGCCTGTTGATCACCACTGAGGCCATGGTGGCTGAGATTCCGAAGAAGGAAGCTCCTGCCGCAGCGCCTGGTGGAGATATGGGTGGTATGGGTGGTATGGGCGGCATGATGTAAACAGCCCACACGCTCCGTGTGATCAAAAGGCGGCCTTCGGGCCGCCCTTTTTATTCCAACGTATTAGTGAGTGCCTGAAGCTGAATGACCATTTACGGCATTCATTTCAACCTGTCGAT
>Ga0316187_10005647_pt1 | contig 10794 bp, 8 predicted proteins | sample CroRivburrow1_MG_FD_204927 | JGI IMG/M metagenome (GOLD analysis project Ga0316187, IMG submission 204927) | Coastal sediment microbial communities from Maine, United States - Cross River worm burrow 1 | ecosystem: Environmental > Aquatic > Marine > Coastal > Sediment | place: USA: Maine...
TCTGCTGATTCACGACAACACCATCGTGCACCCCTGGCAGCCGCAGCATTTGAATGATCTCACCCTTGATCACCTGCAAGCCGTGCTGGCCAATCCGCCCGAAGTGCTGCTGATCGGATCAGGTCGCAGCACGGCGTTTCCGGCGATGGAATTGCTTGACGCCCTGGCGGCGGCGCATATCGGTTTTGAATGCATGGCCTCAATGGCATGCGCCCGCACCTTCAATCTGCTGCTGGTCGAGGGAAGGCATGTTTCCGCCGCCCTGATGCCGCCCGCCTCCAGGCCCTGAGGACAGGGGATCATGGCGCGTTTTGAGCTCATGGTGCGCACCGATTTTGCCGCGGCCCATAGTCTGCGCGGATATCCCGGCGAGTGCGCCCGCCTGCACGGCCACAACTGGCGGGTGGAATTGTATGTCGAATGCAGCGAACTCGATGATCTGGGCCTTGCCATCGACTATAAGGTGCTGAAACGCGAGCTCAAGCAGGCCCTCGCCCCTTGGGACCACTACAACCTCAATGACATCCCGCCGTTCGACGCTATCAATCCCAGCAGCGAAAACGTTGCCATGATTTTGTGCGAGGAAATGTCCCGCCGGCTGGATAACGAGCGCATCAAGGTGTCGCGCATCGTCATCGGCGAAACCTGCGCCGCCAAGGTCTGTTACTGGCCCTGAGCTTCGGCCTCCTTGCCGAACCATTTACCAGGCAGGCCGATCAGCGACTCGATCAGGCCAGCCCTGGCTAGGCCCACTTCCTCGGGTGAGGTTTCTTCCACCGTGGCATCGCCGAGCGGTCCATGCACGTGATATATCTTTCGGAACAGGCTGCGGGCGGCGCCGCCCAATACATCACGCAGCAATGGGATCAGACCCAGAATCCTGTCCAGGTTTTGCAGTGGCCGCATGACCAGCACCAGGTCAATTTCGCCCTTGCCTACATCCAGGTCTCCGTTGCCAGCCATGTCCAGGGCGGATGAGCGCATGGCCAACTGGTAGATCTTCGCATCGCTGCCAACCATGTCGGCCTCGACCTGCATGCGCTTAAAATGCATGCCCTTGCCGACCAGGTCTTTGCGATTGATGATCAACAGCTTGGGCAGTTCCGCCAGGTTGGCGGCCGACAGCAGGCGCGTCATGGTGCCGCCCTCGGCGATACGGCCATCGTCCACGCGCAGACGCAGGCGTCCATCAAAGCCCTTCCACCATGGCTCGCCCTGGGCAAAGTGGCCGTTGCCGGCAAGCATCAGGCGCAATTTCCCGCCCATGAAGCGCTCCGACCAACCCAGGCTCCTGGGAAGCTGGCTAAAGTCATCCCCCGTCATGTTCACGAAACCGCCCCAGAGCAGGCCATCTTCATTGTCAGGGCGCACAATGGCGCTGACCCTGAAATCCTGTTCCCACGACTTGCCATGCAGCCGGCGAATATCGACCACGCCCGAACCTGGCAGTGAGAGCAGGGCGTCGACCTTCTTGATGTTGAGGTCGGCCACCTTCAAGGTGCTGGCCTGAAGGCTGCCGATACCCTGGCTGCCCGAAACAAATTGACCCTTCGCCTTGGTCAGCTCAGCGTTATTCCAGACGATTCGGTCCAGGTCGAAACGCAGCACCCAATCACGCGACGGCATGGCTTTATCCAGAGGCATGCTCTCCGGCAGAAAATGATGGTCGAGATAGGCGCCCTTGACGTTGATTTCCACCGGCGCGTCACCGCTTCTGGGCAGCACAAGAGCCAGGGAGCCATCAATAGACGGGGTTTGCAGCAGGCTCATGTCAATGTGCCAGGCTGCATCTTTGCGGGAACCGAAACCGGAAAAGTTCAGCGCCTGGCCGACGCCGAGCAAGGATGACAGACGCAAGTCTCCATTGTCATAGCCGCCGCTTGCATCAAGTTTGAATGGCGCGCCGGGCAGCTTGTGCGAACCGAGCAAATGCCCCCAGCCGGTATCGACAAGGTCGGCATGCAGCTTCCAGCCGCCATCGAAAAGAAGCTGGGCGTTCAGACTGCCCACAGGCTCGGACACGGGCATGCGAAATACCTGAACGACATCGGTGGCGGAACCGCTGACGTTGGCGTCGAAGGTCTTCAAATCCCAGGCAATGCCATCCTTGGAGCTTGCGGTCAGGTCAAGATCGCCCGCCAGGCCGGCGAATTGCGCCTGCATGCCATTGATGCGTAGCTTCTGGTCCGCACCCCAGAGCATTTCGCCTCCCGTCAACACGAGTGGATGATTGCCAAGTTTCATGTTCCATGCAGGGGCGGGCGACATGCGCACACTGCCCTCGCGCGGCCGTGATTGTCCCGGCAGCCATTGAAAGGAAAACTCCCCGCTTGCCGGGGCCGCCGTCCAACTCAGGCCGGCAAGAACGTCCACGCCCAGCCAGTCGGTCAAGCGCCCGACGTCAACATCGCCCGATCCCTTAATGTCGAGAACCAGGCCGCGCCATGGCTTGATATCCAGTTGGCCGTTCGCTACGCCCATTGAGGCGGGCAGGGCTACATGGTGCATGCGGGCTGAAAGTCCATGTTGATCCAGATACACATCGGCATCGACATCGCTTAAGCGCGATTTTCCCGTTTTCAGGGCCAGGTCCGCACCCACCACATGCGTGTTGACCTGATAGCGCGCCTTTTTCCAGTGCTCACGCGTCGGCGCCTGCCCCAACTCCGGCCAGGGCAAAAAGAGATTGCCCTTCAGCTCGGTGGCAAAACCATGATGCATATCCTTCAGCCAGGCCCGCCAGCCCTCACGGCCCAGACCCTTGAGCCAGGACCACAGGACAGGCATGGCCAGACTTCCCTGATGCACGTCAAGAGCCAGCTCACCATCCTGAAACTTGGCCGTGGCCTGGATGTCACCATGATCCTCGTCGCGCCAATGCAGGCGGCTGATGTCAGCCCAACTGAAACCTTCATCCCGTGGCCAGCCGACCGAGGCATCAAACGCCAGGCTGCCGAGGGGGAGCAATGGATCATCCTCGCCATCCAGGAGCATGGTCCCGTCCTTGCCGACGATTTCCCCGCGTACGCGCCAGACGCCGGCCTCGACGGATTCCACCTGCAACTGGCCGCCAATATCGCCACGCAGGCGCGGCCGCAGCTTAGCGGGAAGCAGCTGCGTATCCTGCCAACGCAGGCTGAAATCCCTGGGCTCACCGGTCATTCTCCAGCTCAGGCTGAAACTGGCGCTGGGCGTATCCAGCAGCAGTTTTCGGTGCGCGCCATCCATGCGCACGTTAAGCTCCTCAATCAATCCGCGTTCATCGCCGTAATGCCAGCTTAGTTGGGCATTCTCGATGGAAAGATCAAGGTCGGGAACCTCTGGCCGCGCATCGCCAGACTCTTCGGGAATGTGGATGTCCAGCTTTGGATGGCGGATGCTGAGGGCCGCTACTTTCACTTCGCCAAACAATAAATTCCAGGTCGAAATGCGCACGGCCAGGCTGGCGTCATCCACGCTCAGCATGCCATCAGCCGAAACCAGGCTGAGCTTATCCGCCGTCAGCCATGTACGGCCGCTCCATGACCACGACAGGTTTTCAAAATGCAGCTCCTGCAAGTTTAATCTTTGGCGCAGGGTTTCCCGCAACTCTGGCTGGTAATTCTTCAGAGCGGGCTCTAGCCATTGCAGCACCGCCGCTCCCGCCAGCAGCACAAGAGCGAGCAGCAGCCCCACACGCCGCCAGCGTACGGACGCAAAGCCAGCCATGCCTTTCATTGCGATCATTTAAGGGTTGGAAATATCAGCCCGACGAATCCTCGCTCTTCAGGCTGTCGACCTTCTCGCCCAACTGGGCCAACAGCCCATCAAAGCCATTTTTCTTGAAAATGGTTTTGAAATCGGAGCGGAACGTGGCCACCAGGCTGACGCCTTCGATGCGGATGTCGTAGACCATCCAGGCGTCGCCATTGTCGTACAGGCTGTAACGTACAGGAATCGGCACGCCATCGTTGTCGATTTCGGTGTCCACTTTGGCTCGCTTTCCATCCAGCTTAACCTCGCCATAGCTGACCGTTTGACCCGTGAAACCAGCCAGGCGGTTGCCATAGTTGCGCTCCAGCAATTCCTGGAAAACCGGCACGAATTCGCGTCGCTGTTCCTTGTCGATCTTTTTCCATATCTTGCCCATGCTTCGCTTGGACATCTCATGGAAATCGAACCGGCTATCGACGATATCGTGGATCGCCTGCCGGTCGGCAGCTGACAATTTAGTACTGTCCTGGCGAGACTTCAGCACGTGAATCACACTATCCACGGTTTGCCGTATCGCCGTCAGCGGCTCGTCGGCCATGGCTCCGCCAGGAACCCATAGCGTCGCGAGCAGTATCAAAAATGAAAATGGACGCATGTCTTGCCTCCTTGAGATAATATCAGTCTACCACGCAGCCAAGCCCGGAGATGGGGAAAATGTCCGCTTTAAGAGTGCCCTGAGCCTTTCAGCCCTTACTACTCTTCGCTGCCGGAGAAAATGTATTTCCCGATCAGATCCTCCAGGTTGAGCACCGATTCCGTTTCATCAATGCTGTCACCTGTTTGCAGGTAGGTATCGTCGCCGCCTTGTGAAATACGTACATAACGGTCGCCGATGATACCCTTGGTGCGGACGCTGGCGATGGCGTCGCTGGTGATCACTACGCCATGATCGATGCGCATTACCACTTCCGCGTCTTCTTCGCCCTTGAGCGATACGCTTTCGATGCGGCCCACCGGCACGCCGGCAATCATCACATCGGCGCCGGCACGCACGCCGCCCACGTCTTCGAATTCCGCCCGCAGCAAATACCCCGATGCACCCAGGCCTCCCACTTCACCCAGGCGCAATGCCAGGTAAACGATGCCAAGAATGCCGATCAGCACGAACACGCCTACGGTGATCTCGATACGCCTATACGATGATTGCATGTATGTCTCCTAATAAAACCATGAAAAACTGCATCCTTGCATTTTCTCACCACGCAAGGGTAAAAGTGTGATTTTGCCCCTGCTTACAAAATCAAGCGCTTGCGCTGCCTGATTTTGACGGGCCATCCATGGCCCGCGGATGCACTGACTTCTTCAGGGCATCCCTAAAGAAAGAACGATGTCAGCACGTAGTCCATGCCGAGAATGCCAACGGATGTCACCACGACCGCCATCGTTGTCGCCTGAGCCACGCCCTCGGTCGTCGGCGTGGCGCGGTATCCGATAAATGTGCTGATCACGCCAATCATGAAGCCAAAACATACCGCTTTCACCCAGCCGGCGTTCAAATCATGATTGGTCACCTGCGCGGTCATTTCAGCCACGAATGATCCCGGGTTCACCCCCAGAAGCTCCACCCCCACCAGATATCCGGCGGCGATGCCGAATAGATCGAAGATCGCCACCAGCAAAGGCAGGCACAGGGTCGCGGCGACGATGCGCGGCATGATGATACGCGCGCGGGGGTTCACGGCCATCATCTCCAGGGCGTCGAGCTGCTCGGTCACGCGCATGATGCCAATCTCAGCGGTGATGGCCGAGCCCGCCCGCCCGGCAACCATCAGCGCACCCAGCACCGGCCCCAGCTCGCGGATTACGCTCAGCGCCACGGCGGAGCCGAGCAGCGACTCCGAGCCAAATTTCGCCAGCGTATAGTATCCCTGCAAACCGAGCACAAGACCGGTGAAGGAGCCGGTCACCACGATAATCACCAGTGAGCCCACGCCGATGGCATACATCTGCAAAATCAGATGCTTGCCTTGCCACGGACGTGAGAACAGAAGCGAAAGCGAGGCGAGGCTTAAGCGCGTTGCATCACCCAGGCCGGAAAGAAAGCCTAGGAACTGCCGGCCCAGACTGCCCGTGAGTTCGACAAAATAACTCACAAGCGCACCGTTCCCGGAGCATGCATGAGATCATCGATATAGCCCGTGGTGCTGCGCGAGAAGGGAATCGGCCCATCCGGCCTGCCTTCGATAAACTGGCGCACGCGCGGATCCTCGCTGTTGCGGATGGAATCGGCATCGCCCTCGGCGATCACGCGGCCCTGCCACAGCAATACGACATGATCGGCAATGCCCAGGCCGGCATGGACATCATGCGTCACCACGATGGAAGTCATGTGCATGGCCTTGGTCAGGTCATAAATCAGCGACGTGATGACGCCGGCGGAGATGGGGTCGAGACCGGAGGTCGGCTCGTCGAAAAAGACCACCTTGGGATCCATCGCCAGCGCCCTGGCCAGAGCCACGCGCTTGGCCATGCCGCCGGAAAGCTCCGACGGCATCAAATGCTCCAGGCCGCGCAGGCCGACCTGTTCGAGTTTCATCACCACGATGGTGTGAATCACCTGGTCATCCAGCTCGGAATGCTCGTTGAGGGTAAAGGCGACATTGTCGTAGACGTTGAGCGAATTCAGCAGGGCGGAGTATTGAAACACCATGCCCATATGCTGGCGGAGTTCATACAAACGCTTGCTCGTTATTTGAGAAAGATCTTCATCCTGAAAATAAATACTGCCGGAAGTGGGCCTTTCCAGCGCCGCAAGCTGGCGAAGCAATGTTGTTTTTCCCGACCCGGAACCGCCCAAAATGACGGTGATCGCGCCCTCCCGGATATGCAAATCGACATTATCCAGCGCGATCGTGCTATTGAATTTCTTGGTTACGCCCCTCGCTTTCAGCACGTCGTCCCCCCTATGCGGCCAGAGCCAGTCAAATGTAACCCCCATTGCCGCGCATTGCACGCCGTCTTGATTCGAACCGCGGAGTCGATATGTATATCATACGTTCCGTGTCCGACTCAGCAACGCAACCCTGTCTACTGGCGGCCCATGATCAACAAACGGCCGCCCGCCGTCTGTTTGCCATATCACCCTTTTTCAATGACCTGATGCGGGGTGCCGATGAAACCGAATGCAGGGCCGTGCTGCAAGATGTCGGGCATTGCGACCTGCCCGATGATTCCAGCGCTTGGGCTCCTGGCTTTGAAGAAGCTGGCGATGTCGCTACATGGCAGAGAACCCTCCGCCATCATAAACAACGGGGACTAAGACGCATCGTCTGGTGGGAGTTGGGCCTGCATCAGGATGTCATGGCCTCGGCCCGTGCACTGTCGGATTTAGCCGGCCAGTTGTTGCGGGCTTCGCTGCTGATGGCCGAGCGCATGCTGGCCGCGCGCCATGGCGCGGTGCCCGGCGGGCGCTTCTGCATTCTGGGCCTGGGCAAGCTGGGCGGCAGTGAGCTCAACCTGGGCTCCGATATTGACCTGATCTTCGTCTGGGAGGCGGAGGCTGCCGCCTCCGACGGCCGCGTCAGCCTGGATGCGGGCGCCTACTATCAGCGCTTGTCGCGCGCCATCCTCAAGCTCATGGATGAGGCAACAGGCGATGGCCGTGCCTGGATCAGCGATATGCGCTTGCGCCCCGGTGGCGCATCCAGTCCCATCTGCCTGAGCCTCGATGCCACGCTCAACCATTACGAAGGCTATGGTCAGACGTGGGAGCGGGCCATGCTCATCAAGGCGCGGCCCGTGGCTGGCGATATGGCGCTTGGCCAGGCATTCATCGACGGCATCCGTCCCTTCGTGTATCGCCGCTACCTTGATTACACCACCGTGCACGCCCTGGCCGAGATGAAGGCCCGTATCGATGCGCAGACATCAGAATCCGTTATTGGCGCGGGCTTTGACGTCAAGCGAGGTCTCGGCGGCATTCGTGAAATCGAGTTCCTCATTCAGTCCATGCAGTTGCTGCACGGCGGCAGGGAACCGGCCATCCGGGTGCAGGGCAGCCTGCCGGCTCTCGAATGCCTGCGGCTGGCTGGACATATCGAAACAGAACAGGCGGCCTCGCTTGCCGAGGCTTACCGCCTGTGGCGGCGCATCGAACATGCCATCCAGGCGCGTAAGGGCGAACAAACTCACAAGCTGTCTGCCGACGGTGGCGAATATCTGGATGAGGCGCTAGACGGCCGGGGTATCCTGACGACGGTTCAGGAACAGGCCAAAAAGGTTCATGTATTGTTTCATCAGCAGCTTGCGGCGGTGCTGCCGGAAGGGCAGGGAGCGGACGTATCCTGGCTCGATTTGAACGAAGAGGACATATGCTCACGCTTGGGCGCTGAGGATGAAGCCAGACGCATCGCGCATGCTATCGGTGAGATCCAGAACCTTTCCCGGCGAGGCCTGTTACCGGAGCGCAGCATGGGCCAAATCCGCATTATCGTGGATGACGGTCTTGCGGCATGGGAAGGCGACGCCAATCGGGTGCAGGCGGTTGAGACGCTGGCCGAGCTGCTCAAGCAAATAGGTGGACGCGCCACATGGATCGATCTACTGGCTGCGCACGAAGGAGCTCGCCGCTGGCTCTTCGATACATTGGCAGCTAGCCGCTATATCGCCGGCCACGTGGCCAGGGATCCCAGCTGGCTTGAATGGCCTTTGCAGAGTGAACGAGGCCAGGAACGTATCCGGAGAATTCATAGTCAGCTAAGTGGTTTAATCGAATCCGAGTCTGATGATGAGCAGCTGATGGCCGATGTCGGGCGTTTGGTGGATGCCGGTCGCCTAACCACGGCCATGGCCATTGCCGCCGACGAGGCCGATCCTCTGGATGCCGGTGCCTGGATGGCCAAAACTGCCGACCTGGCCATCGAGGCATTACTGCGATTGAGCCTTCGCCAATTCAAATTGCCACAGGACTTTCCCTTTGTATGCCTGGCACTGGGCAAACAAGGCAGCATGGAAATGGGGCTGGTATCCGACCTTGATCTCGTTTTTCTCTTATGCCACGACGATCCGGCCGATACCGGCCCGGATGGACGCAGCATGCGCGAATGGTCACAACGCATTGGCCGCCGCCTGATCGCCCACTTAACCACAGCGGCTCCATATGGTGCCGGCTATGAACTTGATGCCCGCTTAAGGCCTTCCGGCCAGGCGGGCGTGCTGGTAACGACGATCCAGGGATTTCGCGACTATCAGCAGCATGAGGCCCATACCTGGGAGCATCAGGCGCTGTGCCGCGCCCGTCCCGTTGCCGGCCCTACAGCCGCCAGGAAGAAAGCGCAGAAGGCCTTGGATGAAGTGCTGGCCCTGCCAAGAGACGGCGGGAAACTGGCGCAGGATGTGGTGGCCATGCGGGAGAAGATGGCTGAGCATCTGGCCAGTCATGATGAGAGCATGATCAATCTGAAACACGATGAAGGCGGACTTGTCGATATTGAATTTCTCGCTCAATATGCACGCCTGCGCTTTGGCGGCCACCAAACCGGCACCGTCGCTACGCTACGTTCGTTGGTGGACAGCAAGGCGCCGGAAGCTTGGCAGCAAAACGCCGAATGGCTGGCCCAGACTTATCTGGATTTCCGGCAAATGGAAAATGCGATGCGCGTTCAGCTTTGGCAGTCCATCGGCAAGCTGAGCGCCGACGCCGCTGCCGTGGAATGGGAAACCATGCGCCGGCATACGGCAGTGGATGGGCCGCATGCGTTGCGGCAACGCATGCAACGAACACGTGCGCTATTCAGTCAGTTGTTGAATGAACAAGGAGGAAACAATGGGTAATATGGCGGATCGCGATGGCGTCATCTGGATGGACGGTGAAATGGTGCCATGGCGCGATGCCAAGGTGCATGTCCTGACCCATACGCTGCATTACGGCATGGGCGTCTTCGAAGGGGTTCGCGCCTACAAGACCGATGATGGGCCGGCCATCTTCCGCCTGCAGGACCATACCGACCGGCTCTTCCGCTCGGCCCATATCATCGGAATGCCAATACCCTTCGATAAGGATACGCTGAACCGGGCCCAGATTGCTGCGGTGGCTGAAAACGGCCTGGAAACAGCCTATATCCGGCCCATGTGTTTCTACGGAAGCGAAAGCATGGGGGTTCGCGCTACCGGGCTTTCCGTACATATCATGATTGCCGCCTGGAACTGGGGCGCATATCTGGGTGATGATGGCATGGAGAACGGCATCCGAATATGCACCTCCTCGTTCAACCGGCATCACGTCAACAGCACCATGTGCAAGGCCAAGGCCAATGGCAACTACATGAACTCCATCCTGGCCCTGCACGAGGCGCTTCGCGACGGCTATGACGAGGCTCTGCTACTCGACACCAATGGCTTTGTCGCCGAAGGGTCAGGCGAAAATTTCTTTATGGTACGTGACGGCGTGTTATACACGCCCGACTTGACGGTGGCGCTGGAGGGCATCACGCGGGATACGATCTTCCGTATTGCCAAAGACAATGGCATCGAAGTGAAGGAAAAAAGCATCACCCGCGACGAGGTCTATATTGCCGATGAGGTGTTCCTCACCGGCAGCGCGGCGGAGGTGACTCCCGTACGGGAGGTTGATGGCCACGCCATCGGCAATGGCGGAAGAGGGCCGGTCACCAAGCTATTGCAGGACAAGTATTTCGATATCGTTCATGGCCGGGACGCCAAGCACGGGGACTTGCTCACGCTGGTGCCGTCCAAGCAGGCAAGCGCCGCCGCCTGATTAGGGCAGGCATATCGCCTGCCCTTTCCTATATTGTGAAACCACCGAATTTATCCGGTTAGATGGTGGAGGCGGCGGGAATCGAACCCGCGTCCGAAGACCATCAGCCTGCAGGTCTACATGCTTAGTTCACCCAGATAGCACCTTATGGAAACCGGGCGAACAGGGCGTCCATAAGGCCGGTTCGTAGCTATTTAATCCCAAAGACCACGAGCCTCCAGCCTTTGATGGCGATCCCATCTAGATGACCCCTGCTACCCAACCGATAGGCAAATCAAGCGAGGGGTGACTTACGCTGCGTAAGCCAGTTCTACGTCGTCGTTGGC
>Ga0316187_10005650_pt1 | contig 10791 bp, 9 predicted proteins | sample CroRivburrow1_MG_FD_204927 | JGI IMG/M metagenome (GOLD analysis project Ga0316187, IMG submission 204927) | Coastal sediment microbial communities from Maine, United States - Cross River worm burrow 1 | ecosystem: Environmental > Aquatic > Marine > Coastal > Sediment | place: USA: Maine...
TTACCTGCTCTTTTTGCGGGATCTCCTGTGCAAGCCTCCTCAGGTCCAAGAACTGCAAAACTTATTTCAGCCATATTAAGTACCAGGACTAATGATTTAATTACTTTTTTATATCTCTCATCAAAGGAGCCGGCACATCCAATCCATAGCAGGTATTCGGGTAATTCTCCTTTTGCATATAAATCAGACATAACAGGTATTTTAACCTCTATTTTCCTTTCCATGGTAAATGTCAATTATTTATTACTTAATATCTCATCAGCCCATTTGAACCTATCTGATATAGGGAATTTCCAGGGTGAGAAATTTGTTTCCAAGTTATTAAACATAATATTCCAATCATTCGGAGAGGATGATTCTTCCATTGCAATATACCTTCTCATCTGAATAATTACTGATACTGGATCTATACTTACCGGGCAAGCTTCTATACACGCATTGCAAGTAGTACAGGCAAAAATCTCTTCCTTCGTTATATAATTGAATAAAGACTTCTCATTTAAAGACTTTTCTTTCTTGTTAAGCATCATTCCATATTCTTCTACCCGATCTCGCACATCCATCATAATTTTGCGTGGAGAAAGTATCTTGCCGGATAAGTTGGCTGGACAAACTGAAGTGCATCGACCACATTCAGTACAGCTGTAAGCATCCATAATATTTTTCCAGGTAAGATCATTAACATCTTTGGTTCCTAATCTCTGAATTTCCTCCGGCAACGCTTCCTGTGTGGCTTCTAGTCCTAGCATCATTCTGACTTCCCTGGTTACATCAGGCATATTTGTTTGCTGTCCGGGAGGATTCAGATTAGAATAGTAAGTATTAGGGAAGGCTAAAACTATATGTAAATGTTTGGAATAAGTAACATATATTCCAAATCCTAATATTCCTATAATATGAAACCACCATGCAGATCTTTCTACCAGGATCAGTAATGAAGGATTTAAATTTTTAAGTAAAGGGTAAAACAATCCTTTACTGATAAGTAGAATTCCAGTTTCCGGGTAGCCAGCAACACCTTGTTCCTGAAGTACTTGGTCGGCAGCATTCATCATTAGTATCGCCAACATCAGGATTATTTCAAATATTAATATCAGGTTGGCATCTAATCGTGGCCAGTTGGTCATTTCAATACCAGAAAATCTTTTCAACCGCAAGATATTTCTACGTATAAGAAATATTATACAGGAAAAAATCACACCTAAAGTCAGTAATTCAAATAAATTCATGATAACATTATAGAACTGACTGATCTGGTTTGTATTTTCTGAAAACGCTTGTAGCCAGATTACAAAGATTCTATGATTACCACTTAAACCATCAAGGAGAAATTCAAGGATTTCAATATTTATTACTATAAAACCAACATAAATCAGCAAATGTAAAACAGCAGGGACAAGCCTGTTAAACATTTTTTTCTGACCAAGTGCAAGCAGGAATACATTCCGCCAACGATCTTTTATGTGGTCATTAATAATAATTGGGTGCCCTAATTGAATGTTTTTTTTAATAATGTTTATTCGTCGGGCCAATATTATTAATGCAGTGATAAACAGGGAATAAAAGGCTATTTGACCAATAAATTGCATGTTAAATGATATGTTAAAACAAATTATTTAAAATTTTGCCACTATAATAAAATTGACTACTTTTGCCCCACTTTACGGCGGTGATGTAGCTCAGGTGGTAGAGCATCGGACTGAAAATCCGTGAGTCGGTGGTTCGAATCCACTCATCACCACAACAGCCATTAGAATTCTAATGGCTGTTTTTATTTGTAATATTAGGTGATTATTAATCATCCGCATAATATCTTCCAAGGGCATTTACTATTTCTTTTTTTAGCAATAATGGATCAATAGGCCCTTCAATGCTATAAATAAATTCTCCATCTGGTGCCAGCAGAACTGTATAAGGCAGGATTCCTTGCCAATCCTTATCAACAGCTTCAATCAGATTATAGCTGTTCGTCCCGGAATAAATATAATTTTTGTTTGAGGCCTCTTTTTCATTCAGAAAATGTAATACTTTATCTTTCTTATTTAGATTATCAGCACTTAACGAGATATATTCGAAATTACGACCTCTATACATTCGGTCAATAGTTACGAATTCAGGGAACTCTATCACGCAGGGACCACACCATGTTGCCCACACATTTATCAGTCTATATTTATTCCCTTCATTCTTAATAACCGTCTTAATGTAATCAGTATTAACCTCTTCAACAGTCACTAAAGCATTTTTCCATTCTTCCAATAATCGCTTAGTCCATTCATCTTTCCATGCCCATTTTATAGAGCATCCAAATGTTTTAGTAGACTCAAGTGAAACCGTCTTTTCTTCCAATAGCTCATTAATTGCGATATTCATATTTTCTTCTGTTGGTGTAATGTAGGGATTCTCAGTATCATCAATCCTTCCTTTATACCTGAGGTTTCTATTCTGATCAAATATAAACACATGAGGTGTAGCTAGTGGTCCATAGGCTATTGATGTGGTTTGTGATTCCCCATCATATAAATAGGGAAAATTAAAAGATTTATCCTTTGCCCGTATTTTCATGGATTCAAAATCATCACTCAGATCAGAATAGCCAAGCTCAGATAAACTAATTGCTTTTGGACTATTTGGTGAGATAGCTACAAAACCAACACTTTTATTTTTGAAATCATTCACAGCCTGGATAAATTTATCTTCGTAAGCTTGAGCCGTAGGACAATGGTTACATGTAAATAATACAACCAGGATCTTATATTTTTCAAAATCAGAAAGACTATATTCTATGCCATCTATTCCTTTTAGATGAAAATCAGGTGCATTTTCACCTAAAGAGAGCGTTTCTACTTTTATATCCTGGCAATATAAAAATACCGGGGCAGTAAGAATAAATATAAACCAGCTATATGAAACAGCTTTTCGTAACATTTCTAATTATGAAAAAATTATAGCCTTAATTTACAGATATGTAAATCAGATTAAAAGGATAATAGAATTTTATTAGGGATATAAATTAGGATTTTATTCGCAGTAGAATCTTATTGAACGCTTTAGTGATTATTGTTTTTTATGTTTTCCTTTTCCAAGGTGCTTCAACCTTACAACTTCATGTTCCTTTAAGAATCTCCATTTGCCTCTTGGAAGGTCTTTCTTTGTAAGAAAGGAATACATGACTCTGTCAAGACGATTTACGTCATATCCAAGCTCTGAAAAAATCCTTCGTACAATTCTATTACGTCCGCTATGAATCTCCAAACCTATAAGTTTAGCATCAGGTGAAATAATTGCAATTTCATCGACACGAACGGGTCCGTCATCAAGTTCCAATCCTGATTTTATGCGAATGAAGTCTTCTTCATCTAATGGATTGTCTAATAATACTTCGTATACTTTCCTAATATTGTATGAGGGGTGAGAAAGTATTTCAGATAGTTCACCATCATTTGTTAGCAATAATAATCCAGTTGTATTTCTATCAAGCCTTCCAACAGGGTATACCCTTTCATCTATATGATTTTTGATCAAATCAATAACTGTTTTTCTATTTTGAGGATCTTTGGTAGTGGTTATAAAGTCTTTGGGCTTATTAAGTAAGACATAGATGAATTTTTCATTTTTTATTACTTTTCCTTTGTATTGTACTTTGTCAGATGGTTTAATTTTATACCCTAGCTCCTCTATGGTTTTTCCATTTACTTTTATATCCCCGGATTCGATCAATTTATCAGCTTCTCTTCGTGAGCATATGCCTGAGTTAGCAATATACTTATTCAGTCGGATATCCTTTGATACCTCTTTCTCTGGAGAAGGTCTTTGTTTCAAAAATTCATATTCAGGAGCTTTCACTTTCCGGCTTTGAGAATTACCATCATAAACATTTAATCTTCGGGGGCGATTATGCTTTTTTTTCATAGGGAGTGTAAAGGTGCGAACTATTCTTCAATATTTTCTTCACCAATAGTATTTTCCTCAGTATTAAAGTCTTTGGGCGTTGGTAGATCATTGATATCGTTGATCCCGAAATATTCCATAAATTTTGAAGATGTCTGATAAATTATTGGTCGCCCTAATGTATCAGCTTTTCCTTTTATTTCTATAAGTTCCTTTTCCAACAATTTATGAACGGTATAATCGCAGTTTACTCCTCTAATCTGTTCTATTTGCGACTTTGTAACAGGTTGCTTATAGGCAATTATGGATAATGTTTCCAGAGCTGAATTCGACAGTCTTTTTTTTGATTGTTGCTTTAATAAAATACCAATGCTCGCCTGGAAAGAAGGTTTGGTTAGGAATTGATATCCTCCACCAGCTTTATTTATTAGAAATGAAAATTCTTCAGAATCGTACTTTTTTTCCAATTCTTTAATACTCTGTTCAATGTCTTTTTCGGGAACTTCAGCATCGAACATTTCAACGAGGCAGTTGATTAATTCTTCCTTTGTAATAGGTTTTGGTGATGAGAATATTAATGCCTCAATATGATTGGAGAGGAAATCCAATTATTTGGTTTTAGACAACTTCGCTTCAATACAGTGCATAGTATGCGGTACTGCACGGAGTCTTTCTTTTGAAATAAGCTTGCCGGTATCAATACATACTCCGTAGGTATCATTCTTAATTCTGATTAACGCATTCTCAAGGTTATTAATAAATTTCTGTTGCCTGGCAGCTAATTGACTTAAACTTTCTTTTTCCATAGTATCAGCACCATCTTCAAGCAGTTTACTTGTACCCGACGTATTGTCAGTACCACTGTCATTGCTTCGGCTGAGTGTTTCTTTTATATAGTTTAGCTCTTTTTTTGCCTTTTCAAGCTTCTCATTAATGATTCCTTCAAATTCCGTCAATTCTTCATTAGAATATTTGGTTTTTTCTTCTTTTCCCATAATTTGAATTTTTAAACGATCAAAAATACTTTCTTACGATAAAACGCCTAGTATTCTGACAATTGTTAATAATGCGCAAATTTGGACATTAATTGTTATAAAAAAAATTATAATTTCAAATATTGAGGTAAATTTAGAAACATAAGTCAATTCTCATATGAAAAAGTTACTATTAACCGGATTTCTTCTATCAATATTAATTGAATCTCCTCTTTTCAGCCAAAGCATTGAAAAAGGACCCATTACCCTGGTTGTTCATGGAGGAGCCGGTACGATTACAAGAAAGAATTTATCAACCGAACAGGAAAAATTATATAGGGATAAATTAACCGAGGCGATCAATACGGGATATTCTATACTTGAAAATGGAGGCAGTGCAATAGATGCTGTTACCAATACAATAATTATTTTAGAGGACTCTCCCTTATTTAATGCAGGTAAAGGAGCAGTCTTCACGCATGATGGTGAAAATGAAATGGATGCTTCAATTATGGATGGATCATCTTTGCAAGCTGGAGCTGTTTCAGGATTAAAAGTAGTAAAAAACCCAATTTTGGCTGCAAAAGCAGTTATGAACGAGTCCCCTCATGTGATGTTGTCAGGTGATGGTGCTGCAATTTTTGCTAAAGAGTCAGGACTTGAAATTGTAGATCAGGAATATTTCTTTACTGAAAGGAGATTTGAAGGTCTAAAAAGGGCACTTGAAGAAGAAAATGGGGAATCCTTTCATGAGGCTGGCATAATTGATCAGAAATTTGGTACAGTGGGAGTGGTTGCACTCGATCAAAAAGGGGATCTTGCAGCAGGTACTTCAACTGGTGGAATGACAAATAAGAAATTTGGCAGGATAGGAGATTCTCCGATCATTGGAGCAGGAACCTATGCTGATAATAACTCCTGTGCTGTATCATCAACAGGCCATGGAGAGTTTTTTATCAGAAAAGTAGTTGCTTATGATATAGCTGCCAAGGTAAAATATCTGCAAATCGGAGTTGAAGAAGCAGCCAGAGAAGTTATAATTAATGAACTAGGTGAGATGGGAGGCACTGGTGGTGTGATTTGTCTGGATAGAAAAGGTGATTTTGCAATGATCTTCAACACTGAAGGTATGTATCGTGGATATAAACAAAAAGGGAAAAAGTTGGAAGTTCTAATTTATAAATAGATTACATTTTCTGCCCTACGGCAAGTTTTTGTTTAATTATTTTATAACCACCTTTGGGATTGTAAAGCTCAAATATAACAATATAATAACCAGGTTTTGCTATTTTTCCATTATCATAATATCCATCCCAATTAACTTGACCGGATGTACCAATTATTGAATTAGTCCTGATTGTTTTAATCCTATTCCCCATTAAATCATAAATATAAATATTAGCAAGGCAACCAGGTTGGTCAATTTTATACCTCAATGTTACAGTATCATCATAACCATCCTCATCTGGTGAAAAAATCTCTGGCGATATAATTAGTGACATTCTGGTATTAGAATTGATTATATCCTGTGAATTCCTATATCCTGGCGTTCCAAAGCCTGACTCACTTGATGCACTATACCAGTTTTCGGATTCATTGGTTGGCTGTGACGATGAAACTCTTTCGAGTGAAACGCCTTCAGTTTTTTTCAATAAAATATTATAACTTAAAATATCAGATGTGAAATGATCAATAACAAAAGAATCGGTGCTGGTTAATGAGATGTCGATGTTCTCAAATTCGAAATCTAATTTATTGGGTAAATCCAGTAACACATTTTTATTTGCAAAAGGAAAGTCAGCTATTAATTTCTCGGAATCATTGGAAAGCACTAAAAATTCATAAGGAGAAATAATGTAAGTATTTGGGATGACGGATTTAATTATTGTTCCATCTGGATGAAAAATAAATATTTTATAACCTGATAAATCAATATATTTATCACTCTTATTATACAATTCAACCCATGGAACTCCTCCGGGTTTTGCGTTAATAAGAATTTCATTAAAGACAATTTCCTGATGCTCAGCCTTCGCTGGCAGGGAAAATGTTTGTTTAATACTTTTTAAATTATTTCCAACACAGTCTTTTATGTTCTGTAATTCAAGTTGATATTTTGTTTTGTTTGACAAGGGAGTTGACAGGGATATTTCAGCAGTTTTTAATAAGGTTGAGTCCGAATCTAATAGAAATCCAAAATTACTATCATTAATTAGAACAACCATATGATCCAAACTTTCAGGATGTATTTTTTCACTAAAATATATTTCGATATGTATAGGATCTTTGCAAAACAATTTTTGAATTATTGGACGGGTCAGATCAGGATTTGATTCAATAACAGAATTTTCTTTACCCGGAGTACCACCTTCATGACTATCAGAAGCTCTCCAGTTATCTCTTTCTCCGCATGGATTATTTATATCTACCATTTCAATTGAATAGCCTCCATTTGATTTTTCAAGATCATTATACCATCTTTTATCGTAAGCCATTGAGAAAAGTAATCCTCCACTTGAATGAGTTAAAACCAGGGTTTCACCGGAATTGTTAAGCCTTGGGAAATGCAACATAGGGATGATATTTTCTGTATTTTGAAAAAGAGATGCATTATTATCATGAACAAGAAGGTAATATTTATCAGGCATCAGCTGATATTCCTGGAATTCAAAATAATCATCATCAGCAATTAATGTAACTCCCTCTAATGTAATAATTGAATTTGATACATTTAAAATTTCTATATACTCACAATCAGGCAATCCAATTGAAGGACTTTCATCAAACATCAATTCAGTGATTAAAAGGTCATTGAATTCAGGTTGTTTGCCGATACCTAACGTCACCGTTGTATCAGAAATATTGTTTCCTGAACAATCTGATATTCCGGAAATAAATAACTTATAAATAAAGCCAGCATCTATTTCTTGGGTATGTAGTAAATGGGTATCTGAATAATAAGGAAATTCTTCAATTTTGAAAATGTTAAGAAACGGTTCAAATTGATATAGATCATTAGGATTTATAATATTGATATTTATTGGCTCAGAATAGGTAATCAAAATTGAAGAGGAATCAATGATTGTAATATTATTAATAAAAGGATTTTCATGGTCTGGGTTTATATCAAGTACGGAATTTTCTCTGCCAGGCGTGCCTCCACTAAGATCTTTGGAAACTTTCCAGTAACTTTTCCATCGGCATGGGGCATATGGATTAGTTAGTTCAAGGCTCCATCCACCTTCTTTTTTTTCTTTATCTTCTATCCAATCAGCTGAGAAAGTTACCTGATCTAATAAAATTGACTGCTGGTTGTGTAAAGTAATTGTTTGGCCTTCATTGTTTAATATGTCCCAGGTATCCATACCCATAATCTTAATCCCGGATTCAAATAGGTTTATTTTGTTTTTAGGGCAAACTAATAGATATTCTTCAGGAAAAATGTATGACTCGGGCATAGGGATTCCATTTAAAATTAGTTGACTGGTATTAATGGTATCCTTAGAAGCATTAAAAATTTCAATATATTCACTATCCGGTAAAGCTGCTGCGGGATAGTAGTCAAATAATATTTCATTGATCACCACTGATGGTGATAATGGTTCAATATCCTTTATGCCGTTCAGTATTTGCGGGACTTCAATAGAATTATATTCCATGCCTGAAATTTCCATTACAGGGTCTTTCAGTATCAGGCCGCTCAATATGATTTCAAGGCAATACAGGATTGCAAAGCTGGTTGAAAGAAAATCATACATAAGATTATATTAAAATAATAAAATACCATGATATTTGTACTAATTTTGGAAATATTTTGAAAAAACGATCATTATGAAATTAGCTGTTGTAGGTGCTACCGGACTGGTGGGCACAGAAATGTTAAATATTTTAGACGAAAGAAATTATTCTTTTGATGAACTGCTTCTTGTAGCTTCGGAACGTTCAGTTGGAAAGAAAATTACTTATAAAGGAGAAGATTACATTGTTATAGGCATGCAAGATGCTGTTGACCAAAAACCGGATATAGCTATTTTCTCTGCTGGTGGTGGCACATCCTTAACCTGGGCTCCTAAGTTTGAGGAAGCTGGCACTGTAGTTATTGATAATTCTTCCGCCTGGAGAATGAGTCCAAATCACAAACTGATTGTTCCTGAAATTAATGGAAAGGAGCTTACTGCAGAGCACAAGATAATCGCTAATCCAAATTGTTCAACTATTCAAATGGTGTTGGCACTCTCGGGATTACATGAAAGATATAAGATTAATAGAATTGTAGTCAGTACCTATCAATCTGTGACAGGCACTGGTAAAAGTGCCGTTGATCAAATGATGAATGAACGTTCTGGAATAGAAGGTGAAATGGCCTATCCATATCGGATTGACATGAATGTATTACCTCATATAGATGTTTTCCTGGAAAATGGATATACCAAGGAGGAGATGAAGATGGTTAATGAGACTAAAAAGATCTTTAATGATGAACAAATTCAGGTCACAGCCACAACCGTAAGGATACCTGTTATGGGGGGGCATTCGGAGGCAGTGAATGTAGAATTTGAAACTGAATATGAGATTGATGATGTTCGAGAGATATTGACGAATACACCAGGTGTTATTGTTGAGGATGACCCTGAGAACAATGTATACCCTATGCCATTAAATGCTCACGGCAAAGATGAAGTGTATGTTGGTAGAATCAGGAGGGATGAAACTCAGGCAAAAACTTTGAATTTGTGGATAGTCGCAGATAATCTAAGAAAGGGAGCTGCTACAAATGCCATACAGATTGCGGAATATCTTAGAGACAATAACCTTGTTTATTGATATCTTATTATAACAATAATGAAATTCGAAAGCTCATTAAGGATAATGAATTTTTAGATCCTTTTGAAGTTTCATTACATTTGAAAAACCATGATGGTGGAATAAGGAAATATGTTTCTCAACAAATTCTTTCCAGGAATAAAGCAAGAAAAAAAATCCCTGAATGGTTTACCAACGAGGAGATAATTTTTCCTCCTCCTATTTCTGTGGAACAAGCCTCATCCAGTATAGCAGCTCGTTATAAGGCTAAACTAATTAGAAGAGGCACAGTCCTGGATCTTACTGGAGGCATGGGTGTTGATACATACTTTTTTTCGCAGGAAGCACAAGAGGTATGGTATGTTGAAAAGGATCCTGATTTAGTCAAAATTGCAGATTTAAATTTCAAAAAACTTGGGTGCTCGAACATCAATACAGTTTGTCAGGATTCGAAAATATTTTTAGAATCCTGGAGTGGTTTGGTTGACTGCATTTATATTGATCCTTCAAGAAGATCCGGGAGAAAGAAAGTTTTTAAACTTGAAGATTCTGAACCTAACATCTTAGATTTGATAGATGTATTTCATGAAAAGGCTGAAAAAACAATTATTAAAGCAGCGCCTTACCTTGATATTAAATATGCATTGAGGACGATTAGTCGATTATCAGAGGTACATGTGCTTGCCATTGAGAATGAGTGTAAGGAAATTTTGTTTGTACTATCCAACAGTCCATGTAGTACCCAAATTATAACTGTAAATATTGCAGGTACCATTGTACAGGAGTACAAGAAGATTTTCAATGAAGATGAGGAGACTATATGTGAATTTGGGATAGAAGGAAAGTTTCTTTACGATCCAAATGTTGCTATTCGAAAAGCAGGTCTATTCAATTCAATTTGTAGCGAATACAAGTTAAAAAAAATAGCGGTAAATAGTCATTTATATATTAATAATAACCTTATCGATAATTTCCCGGGACGGATTTTTGAAATCATCGAAATATGTACGTTTAATATTTTAATTAAAAAATATAAATTTAAAAGCGGAAATATCGCTATAAGGAATTTTCCGGCATCTGTAAAAGAGATAAGAGAAAAGACCGGTATTCAAGAAGGTGGAGA
>Ga0316187_10005652_pt1 | contig 10790 bp, 7 predicted proteins | sample CroRivburrow1_MG_FD_204927 | JGI IMG/M metagenome (GOLD analysis project Ga0316187, IMG submission 204927) | Coastal sediment microbial communities from Maine, United States - Cross River worm burrow 1 | ecosystem: Environmental > Aquatic > Marine > Coastal > Sediment | place: USA: Maine...
GAGCTCGCCTGCGCGCCGTGCCTGAACAGAACCTGTCGGTATCGGGGTGAGACCCTCCGGTGGCGGGGTGAGGCGGTTCAACCGGCTTGTTATGCTCAGCTTTCTCCAGAGCGGGTCAGGGATGAGGCAATGAGGCTGCTCGAGCGGAGTGAAGCAGGCACCACATAGATGCAGCTCGCTTTCGCCATCTACAAGTATTTCCCCTTTGGCGGCATTCAGCGGGATCTGTTGAAGATCGCGCGGGCGGCGTTGACCCGTGGCCACCAGGTCAGGATCTATGCCATTCGCTGGGACGCGCCGATGCCGGAAGACGATCTGGATATCCACCTGATCGAGGTGGAGGCGATGGCTAACCACACGCTCTACGAGCGTTTCGCCGAACGGGTTCAGGCCCACGTGAAGGCTCACCCGGTCGACCTGCTGGTCGGCATGAACAAGATGCCCGGGCTCGACGTCTACTACGCGGGCGACTCATGCTATGAGGAGAAGGCGCGCAGCCAGCGCGGGCAGTTGTACCGGAGCCTGCCTCGCTATCGGCACTTTGCGGACTTCGAGCGGGCCGTATTCGATCCGCTGGCGAAGACCCAGATACTCACCATCTCCGACATTCAGACGCCCTATTTCATCCGTCACTACGGCACCCAGCGGGAGCGCTTCCACCCGCTGCCACCCGGCATCGAGCGGGATCGGGTGGCGCCTGCTGACAAAGATCGGATCGGTCGTGAGTTCCGAGCCGAATTTGGCATCCCTGAGGATGACCTGCTGCTGCTGTTCATCGGTTCGGGTTTCATCAAGAAGGGGCTCGACCGGGCGCTGCTGGCCCTGAAGGCGCTGCCGGCTGATCTCTGCGAGCGCTGTCACTTACATGTGCTCGGTCGGGATAATGCCGAGCCCTTCAAACGCATGGCGATTCGTCTGGGCGTGGCCGATCGGGTCCGGTTTTTTACCGAGGGCCGCGATGATGTGCCTCGTTTTCTGTTTGCAGCGGACGCCCTGATGCTGCCGGCCTACGACGAGCTCGCCGGCATGGTGATCCTGGAAGCCATGTTCGCCGGTGTGCCAGCCCTGGTCACCCGCAACTGCGGTTACGCGAAATACCTTGATGAGGCAGGCGCAGGGCTGCTTGCCGAGCTGCCTTTCGACCAGAGCCGATTCAACCAGCAGCTGGTGGAGCTGCTCACCTCCGATGCCCGGCCGGAGTGGATCTGCCGGGGGATGGCGATGGCAGAGCGCCAGGAGCTCTTCACGCTGGCAGACACGGCGGTGAATCTGCTGGAGCAATTTGCAGATGATCGCCGGCCGCTGCTTGCCTTCGCGTTGTTCAAGTACTTTCCCTATGGCGGTCTGCAGCGGGACTTTCTCCGGGTCGCACAGGAATGCCAGAAACGCGGTATGCAGATTCGGGTCTACACCCTCTCCTGGGAGGGTCCTGTGCCTGACGGATTCGACGTCGTCATCGTCCCGGTGGCGGCAGTGACGAACCACGTCCGCTATCGGCGCTTCGCGGCATGGGTTGCCGAAGATCAACGCCTGAAACCCGTGGATTGTCTTGTCGGATTCAACAAGATGCCGGGTCTCGACATTTATTACGCGGCAGATTCCTGCTACGAAGAGAAAGCACAACAGCTGCGCGCGCCAACTTACCGGATGACGGGTCGCTATCGGCTCTTCTCCCGGTTCGAGCATGCGGTATTCGATCCGGACAGTGGCGTAGAGGTGCTGCTCATCACCCGGCAGCAGAAGGCGCAATTCCAGAAGTTCTACGGCACGTCGGACGCTGCGCTGCATGTGCTGCCTCCCGGGATCGCGGAAGACAGACGCCGTGGCGAAGATGCGGGGCAACTGCGCTGCGAGTTCCGCCACGAGTTCGGAATTGAAGATGATCAGGTGCTGCTGTTGCTGATCGGCTCCGGATTCATCACCAAGGGTCTGGACCGGGCGCTCACCGCCATCGCGGCGTTGCCGGAAGGCCTGCGCCATCGCGTCCGTTTTTTTGTGATCGGTCAGGACAACCCGCGTCAGTTTCAGAGGCTGGCTGAGGAGCTCAATGTGGAGAGCCAGCTGTCCATCTTTACTGGTCGCGACGATGTGCCGCGATTCCTTCAAGGGGCAGACGTCATGCTGCACCCGGCCTATATGGAGAGTGGTGGCATCGTCCTGATCGAAGCGCTGGTGGCCGGTCTGCCGGTGATCGCCACGGATGTTTGCGGATTTGCCCACTACGTTCAGGACTCCGGGGGCGGGGTGCTGATCGAAAGCCCATTTTCGCAGACGCGCCTGAACGAAGCGGTCGAGCGGCTGGTCGCCGACGAAGCGTTCCGGGCGAGTTGCTCGGAGAAGGGCGTTGCCTTCGGCCGGACGGCGGATGTCTATCACATGGCCGAACGGGCTGCAGACCTGATCGAGGCCCGGATCGTTGGCTGACGCTTTCATACGCGAAGACGTCGCGCCCTTTCTCGCCGATGATCCGGTGCGTCGCGCCTGGGCGATGCAGGGAGAGGTTGTCCGGGACGTGGCCGGCCGGCAGACCCTGCGGGTGAAGCTGGGCGGCGCGGTCTACTACCTGAAGCGGCACCAGGGTGTGGGCTTAACCGAGATCCTGAAGAACTGGCTGGTCGGCAAGCGGCCCATTGTCGGCGCGCGGAATGAGTATGAAGCCTGCCGGCATCTGGAGGCCCGCGGGTTGACGGCGCCACGGGTGGCGGCTTTTGCCGAGGACGCCGCCCCGGCCCCTGCCCGCGCCTCCTTCGTGCTCACCGAAGAGCTGGCGGGTTACGAGGACCTGAAGGTGAAGACGTTGCGCTGGCTGGAAGTTGCGCCCACACCGATTGAAAAACGGCGATTGCTCATGCGGGTGGCTGATTTCGCCCGCCGCTTTCACGAAGCCGGACTCGTGCACAGAGACTTTTATCTCTGCCATCTGCTCGAGCATCCGGATGCCGATCTGGAGCTTGGCGTTCTGGATCTGCATCGAGCGCTCATTTTCGAGGAGATTCCCAGGCACTGGCGCCTGAAGGACCTGGCCGCGCTGCTTTATTCCTCGCTGGATCTGCCGGTCAGCCGATTGTCCTGGCTGCGCTTCGTGCGGGTTTATACCGGCAGGCCGCTGAAAGAAGTTTTCGCCGAGGATGGCGCTTTCTGGCAGGACGTATACACCCGGGCGCTCAAGCTCTACCGGAAGGGTGAGCGCAAATCGCTCACCCGGGGAAACTTCCAGCCGTGAAGGCGTTGGCCGCAGCAGAGCTTGGCGAAGTGGATGCCAGTTTCCCGGCGCCCTTCGAGTTGCACCTGACATCGGGCAGATGGATCTGCGCGCAGATCCTGCGCGTGTTGCCCGGGCGGCGAGTGGTGCTCAAAGCCCGGCGGGCGTCTGGGCCGGCTGCACCGTCGGAGGAAGCGCCGGATGTCGTGTTGAAGCTGTTCATTGGCAGTGGCCACAACCGTTACCGACAGCGCGAGCGACGGGGGCTCGACTGGCTCCGTGAGGCGGGCCTGCCCGTTCCCTGCCTGCTGGAAGATCTGGAGGACGACGGGCTGAGCGGCATGGTGATCGAATATCTGCCCGATGCCAGAGTGATCGCTGCAGAGGATCAGGTCACCGTCGAGCAGGCGGCCGACCTGCTCGGGCGCATGCATGAGGCCGGGCTCTGGCAGGTGGACCTGCATCTGAAGAACTTCGTGCAATCTGCCCGCGGGCTTTTCGCCGTTGATGGCGATGGCGTGCGGCGCCGTGCCAACCCGGTGCCGCGGCAGCGCGGCCTGGAAGATCTGGCGCTGCTGGCCGCCCAGAGACCGCCCCAGGAGGACGAGGGTGCCAGCGCGCTCCTCGACGCTTATCTGGCGAATCGAAAGGGTCCAGCACCCTCGGCTGAGGAGTTCGGCAGCAAGATCGACCGGGCCAGGCGGGGTCGAGTCCGGCGCTACCAGAAGAAGTGCTTCCGGTCCTGTACCGAGTTTTCGGTGTCGGAAGATGAGGCCTTTCGTTACTTCACCCGGCGTGGTCGGGGAGAGCTGGTGCAGCGGCTGCTCAGTGAGCGCAATGCGTTCAGCAATGGCGAGGGATTTCTGGCAATGGAAGCCGTCAAGCAGGGCAACAGCGCCACGCTGGTGCGAACCCGGGCGGATGGCGGTGTGATCATCAAGCGCTACAACATCAAGAGCGTCAGCAAGGCGCTGCGACGCCTGCTCTGGCCGATGCCCCGCTATCGCCGGGCCTGGATGAGCGGGCAGCTGATGACCTTCCTGGACCTGCCTACGGCCCAGCCCCTTGCGCTGGTCGAGGAGAAGCGTTTTCTCTTGCCCTCTGTGGCCTATCTTGTGATGGAGGATCTGAGCGGCAGGGATCTTGATCTGGAAGTGGCCGAGCGCGGCCTGTCCCAGGCCCGGGCGGCGGAAGTGGCCCGCCTTTTCCTGTTGCTCAAGCGAGCGGGACTGACGCATGGTGACAGCAAGGCCTCCAACTTCGTCGTCAGCGACGAGCGGGTCTTTCTGGTCGATCTGGATGCCATGCGTCTCGGTACGGCGCAGTTCGACAAAGACGTGGAAAGGTTTCTGGCCAACTGGGAAGGCGATGTGCGTGCGCGCTTCGAGTCGGCCTTTCGGGCGGTGGCGCTTCTTTAGCCTCAGCTTTAGCCTCGGCGGGGCGCGCTGATATAGTAGCGGCCTCCTGACACCTTGACCTGGAATTACTCGAGCTTGATCATCCTTGGCCTGTCCGGGGCGCTGAACCACGATCCATCTGCCGCCCTGCTGGTGGATGGCGAGGTGGTTGCCGCTGCCGAAGAAGAGCGGTTCATCCGTGACAAGCATGCGAAGAACCGCATGCCGCTGGAGGCTGCCCGCTACTGCCTCGCCGAGGCCGGAATCAGCGGTCGGGAGGTGGACGTGGTGGCATTTCCTTACGCGCCCATCAGCCTCAGCACGCCAGCCCGCTGGCACTTCGCCAGACGTTACTGGTATGCCCCGGACCGCTCGCTGGATGCGCTGTTCAATGGCAACCGACGCTACCGTCGGAATCGGGGCCGGGTGCTGGAAGTGGGCGGTGACCTTGGCATCGACTGGCAGCGGACCGAGTTCGTGCCGGTGGAACACCATCTCGCCCATGCTTCCAGCGCCTATCATCTGTCCGGCTTCAGCGAGAAGACCGCTATCCTCGGGGTCGACGGCAAGGGTGAGTACGCGACCACGTTTTTCGGCTACGGCGAGAACGGCACCATCCACAAGATCAAGGAATTCTACGACCCGGACTCCTTGAGTGGCGTCTATGGCGCCATCACGGAGTTTCTCGGCTTCGAGATGCTCGACGGCGAGTACAAGGTCATGGGCATGGCGCCCTATGGGGACGCCAGCCTTCATGACTTGGGGCCGCTCATCCGCCGGCAGGGCAATGGCTTCCAGGTAGATACCACCCTCGTGAACACGGTGGGCATGCGTCGCCACAAGGAAAACGGGGTCGGCTTCTATTTCAGTGACAAGCTGATCGACTGGCTTGGTCCCCGGCGCAAAGGCGATGTGGCGGATGAGCCCTACATCCACTACGCCGCGTCCATGCAGCAGCTGTTTGAAGACTGGTGCCTGGAGCTTCTGGAAACCTATCTTGGCGACGTGCTTCGGGAGACGGGACGATTGGCGTTTGCCGGTGGTGGCGCCCTGAACGTAAAGCTCAACCAGCGAATCGTCGCCCTCGATCACGTCCAGGAGCTGTTCGTGCAGCCGGCTGCTGGTGACTCCGGCACGTCCCTGGGTGCTGCGACCTTTGTGGCCGCGGAACGCGGTGAGCGTTTGAGCCGCATGAACCACGCCTACCTGGGCCCGGCCTACGATGAAGCAGCCTGCCTCGCCGCCCTCGAAGGGAGCAGCGAGCCCCTGACTTTTCGCAAGCTCGACGACGTGCCGGTCGAGACGGCGGCCATTCTGGCTGACGGCAACCCCGTAGCCTGGTTCCAGGGCCGGATGGAGTTCGGCCCCAGAGCGCTGGGCGGCCGGAGCATTCTGGGCTGCCCGAATGCCTCCGGCATTGCTGATCGAATCAACGAGCAGATCAAGTTCCGCGAACGCTGGCGACCGTTCTGCCCGAGCGTGCTGGACACGGTGGCGGCAGACATCATCCAGACCGATCACCCGGCCCCATTCATGACCATCACCTTTGATGTAAACGAGTCCTGGAAGTCGAGAATTCCGGAGGTGGTGCACGAGGACGGCACCGCCCGGGTGCAGATCGTCAGCCGGGATCAGAACGCCCGCTACTACGACCTGATCGCCGCGCTCCAGCAGCTGACCGGCAACGCGGTCGTTCTCAATACGTCGCTGAATCGCCGCGGTGAGCCCATGGTCTGCTCGCCGCAGGATGCGTTGAACATGTTCTTCGGTTCGGATCTCGAGTATCTGGTGATGGAGGATTTTCTGGTGACCAAGGTCGCCGGTGATGGCTGACGGTGCCCAGCCGCTAGCTGACGTGCTGCAGATTGCGCCCAACGATCATCCACCGTTTGGCGACATTCTGACGATCTATCAGCGCGCGCTTACCAGTCTCGGCGCACGTGTGGAAACCCTCGTGTTGGCTCCGGCCCGTGGCACGCCTGTGTCTGACTGCACCTATCTGAATCTCACTGATCTTGGCGACGTCCGTGGCGCCGGGCGGCGAGTCCGGGAGGCGGTCAGCGGTTCACCGCGGCTCGCCCTCTGCCATCGTTATCGGGCCTATCGGGTGCTTCGAGCCAGTGGGCTGGCGGTGCCGCGCAAGGTGGCCATTGCTCACGAGTTTGGCTTCTTCAAACGATTTCAGCGCCGGCTCGAACGACGTCTGTTTGCGCGCGACGTGATCTTCGCCGGTGTGTCTCCGGCGGTGCAGGCGGAGCTCGCTGAAGCGGTGCCCGACCCGCTGTGCCTGCCGAATGCGCTGGACCTGGAAACGGTGCGTCAGACGTGCCTGTCGTCAGCAGATGCCCGGGACCGGCTGGGTATTGCCGAGAGCGACGCGCTCACTATCGGTCTGGTCGGGCGGCTTGTGCAGAAAAAGTCGCCTGAGCTGGCGATAGAGGCTATCCGTGCGCTGGTTGGCGACCAGGTGCCGGTTCGCTTGCTTGTCATAGGCGACGGGCCCCTGCGTGGTGATCTGGAGCAGCGGGCTCAGGATCTGCCCGTCACCTTCCTTGGTTTTGTGCCGGACGCGAAGCGGCTATTCAAAGCGCTCGATCTGCTGCTGCTGACCTCGCGGGAAGTCGAGGCTTTCGGCATGGTGGCGCTGGAAGCCATGTGTGCTGGCGTGCCGGTGGTAGCCGGACCCACACCCGGGCCGCAGTACGTGCTCGGCAGCACGGGCTTCTACTACAATCAGCGTGAACCGGCAGAGATCGCAGACGCGATCAGGAGCGTTGTTCTGGCACGCCAGGCCGGGGAGTTGCCAGACCGGGCCGGTAGGGCGCTCGAGCGGGCTGAGCGGGAGTTTTCCGTGTCGGCCCTTGCGCGGCGACTGGCGCCGCTCGTTTAGGATTTCCGGTAGAACGAGGGTTCTCCCTCGGGTCGGGTCTTGAAGCGCCGGTGCATCCACAGGTACTGCTCCGGATGTCGGTGTATGGCGGCTTCGATGGCCTGATTGATGGCGGTGGCATCCGCCACATCGTCGCCGATCGGAAAGCCCGGGAGCGGCTCTTCCACCCAGGCTTCCCAGGTGAGTGTGTCCAGGTTCCTGAAGTTGCTGCCGAGTAACACGGGTGCGCCAGTGATGGCTGCGAGCTTCGCGGTCGCCGTGATCGAGGCGGTGGAGATACCGAAAAACGGCGCGAATACCGATCGCTTGCGCCCGTAGTCCTGGTCCGCTGCGTACCAGATGACGCGACCCTGCTTCAGTCGGCGGAGGATGGTCCTGGCATCAGAGCGTTCGATGACCGCGCCGAAGTAGCGGCTGCGGCCTCGCACCTGCAGCCACTCCCAGACCGGGTTCTTGTTCTCGCGGTAGATCACGTCCAGGTCCAGGGCTTTCAGGCCGGGACCCATGACATCCAGGGCGGAGAAGTGGCCGCCCAGCAGGATCACACCTCTGCCTTCCTGCCGGCACGCATCCAGCCGGGCCAGATCGTGGACCCGGGTGCGGCTGGCCAGGTCCTTGCCGGGATTGAGCCAGACGGTGGTGGATTCCAGCAGGCCCATGGCGGTGTGTGTGAAGGAATTCCGGGCGAGGCGTTCCCGCGCGTCCTCTTCCATGTCGGGGAAACACAGCGCCAGGTTGGTCCTGGTGATCTCGCGGCGATCGCGGGCAAATCTGTAGGTGATGGCAGCGAGCAGCTGCGCCAGGCGGGCGATGAGCACCAGCGGCAGACGGGCGATGAGCCAGGCGAGGGCGACCAGCAGCCAGGTGGGCCAGACCCGGATGTCGTAGATCTTCAGCCGGATTTTGTCGCGGCGTCTTTTCTTTTTCGGTGGGATCTGAGAGGGCTGATTCACTGGGCGGCGAGCCGCTGGCTGGATGCTCGAGATTGTAGCAGGGGGTGCCTGTGATACCATCCAGCCGCCTTTTTTCTGACTCGAGAACGTCCCTGGCAGGCCCACACCAACGACGATGAAGCTCCCCTCTCTTCAAGACGTGCACATAGTTGTGGTGGGCGATCTCATGCTGGATCGCTACTGGTTTGGTGAGGCCACACGGGTTTCCCAGGAGGCGCCGGTGCCGGTTGTGGATGTGGACCACATCGAGGACCGTCCCGGCGGAGCCGCCAATGTGGCGCTGAACGTGGTGAGCATGGGCGCGCGCTGCACGCTGATCGGCGCGGTCGGCGATGATGAGGCTGGCCGGGTGCTGGAGGAAACCCTGAACGCGGCGGGCGTCGTCTGCAACTTTCTGACGGTGCCGGACTGGCCGACCGTGCTGAAGCTCCGGGTGCTGAGCCAGAAGCAGCAGCTGCTGCGCACGGACTTCGAGTCTTCACTGCTACCGGCTCAGGTTGTCGGCCTGCCGGATAAGCTGGCAGCGGTCCTCGATGGGGCATCCGCCGTCATCCTTCAGGATTATGACAAGGGCACCCTGGCTGAGCCGGAGGCGTTGCTGAAGCTGGCGAATGAGGCCGGTGTACCGGTGGTGGTCGATCCCAAGTTCAAGCCGTTCGCCCGCTATGCCGGCGCATCGATCCTGAAACCGAATCGACTCGAGTTCGAGCGGGCGGTGGGCCCCTGGACAGATGACGATGAGCTGCTCAACAAGGCCGAAGCGGTGGCAAGCACGCACCGTATCGAGGCGCTGGTGATCACCCGAGGCGGCGAAGGGAACACGGTTGTCAGCGCCGATGGTGGCCATATGCACGTGCCGGCGCTGCCGGTGGATGTATTTGACGAGACCGGTGCCGGTGATACCTCGGCCGCAGCGCTTGGTATTACCCGGGCGCTCGGCTGGCCTGCCGTCGACTGTGCGCGGATTGCGAACGTGGCCAGCGGTCTGGTGGTCGGTAAAACCGGCACCTCCGTGGTCACAGGACCGGAGCTGGCTGCAGCGCTCGCCGCAGACGAGCGGGCGGATGGCGGCGTGATGAGCCAGTCACAGCTCGGAGATTCCGTGAGTCTGGCTCGGGCGGCCGGTGAACGGGTGGTTTTCACCAATGGTTGCTTCGATATTCTTCATGCAGGTCACGTGGCCTACCTGGAAGAGGCCCGGGCGCTCGGCGATCGGCTCATCGTTGCCGTCAACGACGATGCATCGGTAACCCGCCTAAAGGGCGTGGGCCGTCCTGTTAACCCGCTGGAGCAGCGGCTGAGGGTGCTGGCGGGTCTGGCAGCCGTGGACTGGGTGGTGGGCTTTTCCGAAGATACGCCCGAGCAGCTGCTCGAGAGGCTCGCCCCGGATGTGCTGGTCAAGGGTGGTGACTATGGCGTGGACGAAGTGGTCGGCGCCGAGATTGTTCGCGCCGCCGGTGGTGAGGTGCGTGTGCTGAGTCTGGTGGACGACTGCTCCACCACCGCCATCGTCGACAGGATCCAGAAGAACGACTGAGCTTGAGCTCCTGGCCTAGGATTCCGATACCGCGGCCGCGTTTTCTCGCAGATGCTTGGTATTGATGGTGCCGACGATGACGCTGCTCACACCGGGTGCGCCGGCGGCAAAGCGAAGGCTCTCTGTTCCCGAGTGACCGCTGGCCAGGGCTTTCTTCACGAGCACGCCGCAGCCCTGCCGCCCGGCGCGGGCGATCAAATCTGCTTCCGACTGCTCGTTGAGATTCAGCGTTGCCATGATCACATCGCAGCCGAGCTCGATTGCCCGCTCGCCGCCAGCCACGGTTTTGTGCGAGATGCCCGTCGCCCGTATCCAGCCCCTGGCCTTCAGATCGTTCAGGCAATCCAGGGTGCCCAGCTCATCCAGTATCTTCAGATCCTCGCCATTCGAATGGATGAGCACGATGTCGAGGTGATCCGTGTGCAGGCGCTGCAACGAGGCTTTGACGCTGGCGCGCACCGCCTCCGGGCTGAAGTCGTAGCTGGAGGCGCCATTCTCGAATGTCTCACCGACCTTGCTGCAGAGCAGCCAGTCGTTTCTCCGGTCCAGCAGCAGCTTGCCGAGTCGGGCCTCGCTGCTGCCATAGGCCGGGGCCGTGTCCAGCAGGTTGATGCCGAGCTCTCTTGCCGTATCGAGCAGTCGGGTCGCGGTCTGGTCATCCGGGAGTTCGAAGGCGGTCGGATATTTCACACCCTCGTTCCGGCCGAGCTTGACGGTGCCAAGACCGAGCAGAGAAACGGACATGCCAGTGTTGCCCAATGTCCGGATCGGCAGGCTCACGAGTCGGACCACGGGACCTTTCCCGGCTCTG
>Ga0316187_10005654_pt1 | contig 10786 bp, 8 predicted proteins | sample CroRivburrow1_MG_FD_204927 | JGI IMG/M metagenome (GOLD analysis project Ga0316187, IMG submission 204927) | Coastal sediment microbial communities from Maine, United States - Cross River worm burrow 1 | ecosystem: Environmental > Aquatic > Marine > Coastal > Sediment | place: USA: Maine...
CGTAAGACCACCCCCCATCCATAAACTTGCGCCTCAGAAATAGCGAACGCAGCTGCAACTCCGAGCGTACCTGTGCTGCGCGCTGAACCCGCAAGCGCCGCCACCCGATTGTTCCACAATCGGGCATCCGGATAGCTCGTAAAAGTACAAATTGCATGCAGCAATTTCATCTGTTTTTGTGTATATCGGCGGCCGGTGATACCAAACAAATATAGCTCCAACCAATCCAAATCCTTAAGTGACGCATGCAGGTCGTGGCCGCAAAATACCGCGCGCTCACCTGGAAAAAATGCGCCTGCACTGGTAACCAGCTTCCCTACGTGTTGTTCCAACAATTCCGGCCCATTCATGCCTTTTCCTCAGTACGATTTTCCTTACCCTGTAAAGGGCCTGGATCGTTCTCAAGTTCAATACGAAAGAAGGGAAAATTCTTATATCCATATTCCTTTTGTTCCAACGCATGCACAGCAGCACCGGGCAAACGCAACAAAAGAAACAGCATTTCTCCCTGCTCTGGAGTACAGCCCAGATCACGTAAAGCCGCCGCCGCCGCCCCAGTCATCGCTAAAGGTAATCCAGCAGCAGATTCCAACACTGTGCGGTTATCATGCAGCCAAACCAAGGATTGGCCACAGCCAAGCCCGGCGAGGCGCGTCAACGTTTGCAGTACAGGAGTAGCGCAACGTACTCCGTATGGATCGAAACCGTTTACATGACCTGCGGCTGGCCAGATATCCGCAGGGTCATCTACAGGCTTGACCGCCAGCCCTGCTTTCCATAGTGACAAATCAGTGCCGCGCGCTTGCCAATCCTGCATGGCGTTATACACTTCCCGTGCGCCACCAGATGCGCCAGCACCAACGGCCAACGCAGCCATCAAGGATGATGCAGAGGTAGAGACCCCCACGCCTCCGCACATCGCAGCATGCACTGAAGAATCGCGTGGCCCTGGATTTGCAAGTGCTATTGCCAAGCCTTCGAGCAGCCTGGCTTGCTGAACTGTTGGTGCTTCCCCTCGAAACAACAGGAATAAATACTCTATCCAGCTGGCATTACCCAATAGTTCGCCATAGACATCGTAACCATGACAAAGACAGGATGCAGTTGCAAAAGCATTATCCGGCTCTGCCTCTTCCTGCCAGATACGGCTGTGGATAACTTCCTCGTTCACTGCATTGCCCTTAATACTTTCAACCTCAACCCCATAGGTGGCACTTCATCTTTGTCAACACGTATGTCCAACACAGTCGGGCCCGGGCGAGCAAAGATAGCATCCAGATCAAGACCTTCAAACTCCTCGGCAGTGTGTATCACATGACTAGGGATACCCAAAGATTCAGCCATCAAACCAAAATTCACTAACGGCAGCTCAACACCTATCTGCTCTGCACCAGCAAGGCGCTGACCATGTTTTACCATACCCAGCGCCGAGTCATTGAGAATCACGAATACCACAGTTAGTTGCTCGGTCAGTGCTACGGTCATTTCCTGACCATTCATCAGCATGCTGCCATCACCCGTAATACAGACCACCGGCGACTCACGCTTTGCAAGTGACGTACCAACAGCACCTCCTATAGCCCAACCCATTGGTGCAAAACTCATCGTCACCCGCATCCAACCTCCACTACTGCTACTAGCCTGATGGTCGTGCATGCCCAGATGATGGATCGCCCATATCGTGCTTGTACCCGTATCAGCCAGAAAGCGTGTATCAGGAGGAGAGCGCCACCCCAGCTCGCGCATCAAATACTGGGGTTTGATAGGTGCACTTGGGGAAGATGATTTGTAAGGGTCGTCTACTGATAGTTTTCTGAATCTGCGCCGCTCGCCCAGAGAAGGAACTTCGTCCCCGCCGTCTTTACGCATCGAGGTCAACAGACGCATAAATACTCGCTTGATATTACCTCTCACATGAAGACGTGCCATCGGTGAGTGCGTCAGGTGTTCCTCGCAGGCATCAATATGTATCAGCCTTTCATTAAGCAATGATTCGTCCCAACCGTTGCTGGTCCACTCGCCCAGCGAAGTACCAACCACAAGAATCAGATCAACCTGCGGATCGTTCATCGCATCTACGGCGGAACTATGTCCGGCAAAGCCGAACACCCCGCAATACAAAGGGTGACGCGGGCTGATAAATCCCTTGGCATCCGGAGTAACAACAAAGGCCGCAGCAATTCTCTCAACCAACTCGAGAATTTCTTCAATACCTTCTCCGCAACCACTTCCAATCAACACCACTACCCGGTGAGATTGCTTTAAATGTTCATATAACTCCTGAACAGCCGTGTTATCAACAAAAGATGGCACACGCATCAAGTTTGCAAGATCGTAGGCTGGGCCTTGTTTAAACTTTGAGCGAAGTACATCAACCGGAATACTTAGATGCGTCGGACCGGGTGTGGGCTGATATGCGCTCAGGAGTGCGTGAATCAACTTTCTCTCCAACTGCTCAGCGTGGGATACCAGTGCACTGTATCGGGTACACGCACGAAACATTGCATCAGTATCCACACCAGCACCGGATGTTTCCTGAAACGCACCTTTGCCCTGCAATAATAGTGAGGGCTGACCGGTAATGACCAACATCGGTATTTCATTCTCGTACGCACAGGCCACACCCGTAATAAGATTGGTAGCACCCGGCCCGGAAGTAGCACAGCAAACACTTAACTTGCCTGTTTCACGAGCATAACCGTCTGCCATGAACGCAGCGCCAGCTTCATGTCGAGCTACTATCGCACGAGGCCCTCCACGGCGTGCACTACGTGCAAGTGCGTTGTATAACGGCTCTATTGCCCCACCGGGGACACCAAAAACGTATTCAACACCGATTTGTTCCAGATAAGCGACCAAAAAATCAGCGGCTTCCATTGCCTCTAATTGTTGGTGTAACAGCTCGACATCATTGCCCTGTGCTTGATGTAATCCTTTCATTGGCTTTTCACTAACATTTTTCAATTCAAGAAAATACCACTTGTCCGCTACGAGGAAAAAAGCAATTATAACGCGAGCTGCTCAGTGGACTGTGCCTCAAGAAGAAAAAAGTTTAGCAAAAACCTTTTTTCGATCGCTTGGATATAGAGGAAGAAGGAAACGTATAGTTCAAATACTTATCGCAAACCTAAACAATTCCTTGGTAACGTTGTCAACGTTACCTGTATAAAAATTAGAGACACGGAAAATTATCTTAGACCTATCCACCCAATAGTTGCTTGAGCTCCCCATTCTGATACATTTCAATCATAATATCTGAACCACCAACAAATTCGCCTTTGACATAAAGCTGCGGAATCGTCGGCCAATTAGCATACTCCTTGATACCCTGACGAATCTCCGGCTCTTGCAACACATCCACTGTGAATAAGTCTTTCACACCCAATTCCTTAAGAATACCCACTGCATTACCTGAAAAACCGCACTGTGGGAATTGCGGACTACCTTTCATATACAACACTACAGGATGCGCCGCGACCTGTTCACGAATTAATTGCTGAATATCTGTACTCATATCGTTATTACCTTAATTTAATTGTCGGAAATTCTATGCTCAGTAGTGGTACCGCGTCAAGCAAAGGTATTAGCTGACTCTGTTTGGTAGCTTGAGGCTAGCACTTCAAAAAAGTTTATGGTTGATTAACATATGTATCGCTATGCTAGCTGCATAACCCAGAGCTATTACCGGCGTCCATTTTAGATGGCCAAAAAAAGTGTATGTTCCTCGTGCCTGCCCCATTAACGCGACTCCCGCGGCCGAGCCAATAGATAACAGCGAACCGCCAACTCCAGCGGTCAGCGTCACCAACAGCCACTGGCCGACCGACATATCCGGCATCATAGTCAATACTGCAAACATTACTGGAATGTTATCGACGATAGCCGAAATAATTCCAACAGCAATATTGGCATTGGTCGCACCCCACTCCCCATACATAACTTGAGAGATCAGGCTAAGGTAGCCAATAAAGCCAAGCGCACCCACGCACATCACCACACCGTAAAAGAAAAACAGCGTATCCCACTCAGCGCGAGCAACCTCGCGATAAATATCAAAAGGAACAGGGCTACCGATATTTTCGTCTTCCTGGCTGCTGATTCTGTTCCGCTTATCGACAAACTTCAGGTGGTACGCATAGAACTTGAGCAAACTGAGACCCGTGAGCATGCCGATTACCGGGGGCAGACTTAACCAACTGTGGAAAGTCACCGCCAAGGCGATAGTCGCTAGAAATAGTGCAACGATCACGCGCGCACCACGTTTCATCGATATCCTTTTCCCGCCAGCTTTTGGTTTGCCACTAGGTATATAGAAATGCATGATAGCTGCAGGCACCAACCAGTTGACCAGTGAAGGAATAAACAACGCGAAGAATACCCAGAAATCAACAGGTCCATTGCTTGCCTGAATGGATTTCTGCCAAACCATCAACGTAGTAATATCGCCGAATGGGCTAAAGGCACCACCGGCATTAGAAGCTACAACCAGGCTGACACAAGAAAGCATAACGAATCTTTTATTGCTTCCGCCAACAGCTAATACTACAGCTGCCATCAGCAATGCCGTGGTCAAATTATCGGCCACAGGCGAAATAAAGAATGCCAAAAATCCAGTCACCCAAAACAGGGTGCGAAAACCGAAGCCCATGCGGATCAAAAATGAGCGCAGCGCTTCGAAAACATGGCGTTCTTCCATTGCATTGATGAATGTCATGGCCACCAGCAAGAACAACATCAACTCCGCATATTCTTCAAGATTATGGCGTAACGCTGCTTCAACTATATGTGGGATTTCATGCGACTGGTAATACCATGCAATCAGTGCCCAAATGATGCCGGCTGCCAGCATTACCGGCTTCGATTTGCGCAGGTGGGTGAATTCCTCTGCCATCACGGCCAGATAGGCCACAAAGAATAGCAGCACTGAGGTAAAACCCACCCAATTGTTGGTTAAGTCAAGCCGCTCCCCAACCTCTGAAGCAAATGCAATAAACGGCATAAAGAGCATGGACAACAATAAAGTAAGGCGCTTCATCAAAATATTCCCGAAAAAATCAATCGCGTAAACACTAGGGTAACTTAAAACCAAAGAGTCTCATTCAAACTGTATGAAACTAAATTTAGAGGTGATAGATGCTATCCAATATCATCTAGCAGGATAGCGAAATCTTCACACTCAAATAAAATTTCTACTGGTTTCTCATATTGAGAAACCAATTTTTCGCCATGCAAATCAATTCAGACTATAGAGCAATCCTCTCCTCACCAGCATTTTTTCAATTTCCACTGCAAAGAAAACTACGCTGGACATAACAAGACATATCGCAAGTTCACCCATGCTCAGCGCTTGTGTTTTAAAAATCGGATTGAGCACAGGCACATAGATCGTTGCCATCTGCAAAACAAAGGTGAAGATGATGGTCGCTGCCATCGCTGGATTAGAGAAAAAACCATTGACGAAAAACGATTCTTTTTCTGAACGGATTGCCAACACATTAGCGAGCTGTGACAGGGTTAGTACAGTAAACACCATGGTCTGCCAGTGATCCGATTCATTATGCAAGGCCCAGGCCTGCACCATCAGACAAATCCCTGCCATCAACAAACCAACCCAGATTATGTGCTGCCACATGCCTTGCGAGAACATGCCATCTTGAGCGGGGCGCGGTGGACGGTGCATGATGCCACGCTCTGCAGGTTCCGCCGCCAGCGCCAGACCAGGCAGACCGTCTGTGACCAGATTGATCCATAATATCTGGATAGGCAGCAGCGGAATAGGAAGACCGAGGAACGGCGCTAGAAAAATCGTCCAGATTTCGGCAGAGTTGGTAGTGATCGCGTAGCGGATGAATTTCCGGATATTGTCATACAGGCGACGGCCATACCGCACTGCATGCACGATGGTGGCGAAATTGTCGTCGAGCAGCACCATATCCGCCGCTTCACGTGCTACGTCGGTACCGCCCTTGCCCATTGCGACACCAATATCCGCCGCTTTGAGCGCGGGCGCGTCGTTGACCCCGTCACCAGTCATCGCCACAACCTCGCCCCGGTCTTGTAGCGCCTGGACAATTTTGATCTTTTGCGCCGGATCAACTCGGGCATAAACACGCACATGCTCTACTTCGGCTTCGAACGCCTCCTGATCGAGCTGAGCGAGCTCTCCTCCAGTCATCACTCGCCCTTCGTCTGCGAGGATGCCGAGTTCTAGGGCGATAGCACGTGCGGTGGCCGGATGATCGCCGGTAATCATGACTGGCGTGATGCCTGCAGTTCTGCATTGCGCCACGGCTTCCTTCGCTGCACTGCGCGGCGGGTCAATCATCCCTACAAAACCAAGGAATACCAGTTCGCTCTCCAGCTCATCAGCTCGTTCAACGGCAGGTAACTCAACCCAGCGTCGATATGCAAATGCCAGTATGCGCAAGCCATCTTCTGCCATCGCTTCGGCCTTCTTCAACAAATCTAACTGGTCAATATTTTGCTCGTCACCGCTCAATCGTATGCGAACACATTGTGGAATAACGGTTTCCGGCGAACCCTTGGTATAGGCAATGATGCCTTCATCCGTGGTGTGGAAAGTGGTCATACGCTTGCGCTCTGCATCAAACGGTAATTCCAACAGGCGCGGCATCTTTTTTTCAAGTACTGTCTTGTTGTATCCTGCGTCTTGTGCCGCTTGCAGCAGTGCAGCTTCGGTAGGCTCCCCATGAGCTTTACTTTCGTGGTGATGCGCATCGTTATTCAGTGTCAACGATTGCCATAGCAGCCCCCAAGTATCGACACCACCAGACCATGTTTTATGTAAAGCGCCGTCAGCATAAACCGCGTTTACATGCATCTTGTTCTGTGTGAGCGTGCCGGTCTTGTCGGAACAGATAAACGTAACCGAACCCAGTGTCTCGACTGCAGGAAGACGGCGGATAAGTGCATGTTGTTTGACCATCTTGTGGGCGCCCAATGCCAGCGAAATTGTCACCACCGCAGGCAAAGCTGACGGAATGGCAGCAACAGCAAGACTCAGCGCTGTCATGAACATCAGTAGCAAAGGTTCACCGCGCACCACTCCAACAACAAACACCAGCACACAGATGGCAAGCGCGGCTACAGCCAGTCGCTTACCCAGTTCAGTCAGTCGCTTTTGCAGCGGCGTCCTGATTTCGCCGCTCTCATCCAGCAAAGTGGCAATTTTGCCGAGTTCACTCTCCATGCCCGTTGCAACCACAATGCCCCTCGCTCGCCCGTAAGTCACAACGGTTCCTTTATAAGCCAGGCACGCTTTATCGCCCAACGGCATATTGGCGGTATCTAATTTCCGTGTTTGCTTTTCCACTGCGACCGACTCGCCCGTTAGTGCGGACTCGTCAATCTTGAAGCGCGCTGCTTCGATGATGCGCAAATCTGCCGGTACAACGTTGCCCACCTCCAGTAACACCACATCGCCAGGAACCAGTTCAGAGGCAGCTATGATTAACGCATGACCGCTCCGCACCACATGTGCGCTGGCCTCAGCCATACGCTTTAGCGCCGACATCGCGCGCTCAGCGCGATATTCCTGGACGAAGCCAATCGCAGCATTGAGAACCACGATTACGACAATGGCTATGGTATCTCCCAGATCTCCGACGACGCCCGAAATAATCGCTGCGGCAATCAGCACGATGATCATGAAATCGGTGAACTGATCCAGCAGCATTCGCCAAGGTGAACGAGCGCGTTTTTCCTGCAAGGCGTTGGGTCCGAAACGCTCCAACCTTTTTATCGCATCAACTTGACTCAGCCCGGACTGCGGATTTGTCTCCAGAAGTTGCACGACTTCATCGCTAGTCAGCGTATGCCACACGTTATCTTTATTGTGCATGCCCGAAAAGTATCCACGAGTTAAACACATACAGCATAAGTAACCCTAGACTTACCCAGGTAAGTCCCAGAACTACACGTTTTTTCGGGCGAAAGATTAAACCCACAACCACCAAAGAGCTCATCATCACTGCAGTAAAAGCTGTCAGCGCGTGACTTGAATCTACCTTTGCAAGCAACGGGCCTTGGGTATAAAACAAATCATCTAAAGCCAGAATGAGAATGTTGAACAAGTTACTGCCAAGTAAATTTGCGATAGCCATGTCGAATGCACCAATACGCAGTGCAGAAATGGTGACGGCTGCTTCGGGGGCAGAGGTCACAGCCGCCACCAGCAAAGTTCCGACAAAGCTTTGCCCCCATCCCATCAAATCCGAAATATCCTTGGCAACGAACGGTAACCAGGAACCTGCCAATACCACTGCCATAGCAGCCAAAAAATAGCCTTTGATAGCAATTTGCAGTGTCACATCTGGATAGCGTTCGGTAGACACCTCGGTGTATTCGGACAGGGTGCGGTGCTCATAGCTGTAAACGGCTCGCATCGCAACCAGATAAACCAGCAAAATTAATGGCGTATATAGCCCCACCTGCCCCAATGCTGGACTCATCCCAGCATGATCCAGCAACAAGCTAAAACCAGCGAAAGCAATCAATAACGCACCAAGTGATGCTGACAGGATATGTCCCTGAGCAGCTTGGCTATATAAGGTTTCACGCTTGAAAAGTGCATCCAGCAACACCAGAATGAGAAGGTTAAATACCGCGCTACCGAGCACATCACCCACAGCTATATCTGGTGCGTTTGCAAATGAAACTGAAGAAATTCCGGTTATCAGCTCAGGCAAAGAAGTCGCTGTCGACAGCAGGATGAGACCTATCCATGATGCAGAGATGCCCGACTTTTCTGCAATGATGTCTCCATAGCGGGACAGAAAATAGCCTGCGTAGCAGATGATGGCAAAGCAAATGAGAAGTTGTAGCCAAAGTAGCATGTCATACGCCCTTCTTACCAAGTGGATAACATCATAGTACAACGACAGCACAGCTCAATAGACCTATCCCACAAGGTCACATGATACAAATCAACTTTTTTTCATTACTATCCCACGAAACCAACCTCCAGCTAGCAAGGGCACATTACTAACCACGCTTAGTTGTGGCATTTCGCTTATTACTTCCTCAAACACTACGTCCATGCGTGTAGCAATAAGACGAGTCAAGGGATTGAGTGAACGGCGCAGCAAGGCTAGTTTGCCTGGTTGCAGAAATTTATCGAACAAAATTATCGAACCGCCAGGCTTAAGTACCCGCGCGGCTTCGTAAAGACATCGCGCAGGTTGTGGCACAACCGCCACAATAAGATGCAGCACCACATGATCAAATTGCTCATCTGGAAAAGGTAAAGACATGCTGTCACCCAATATCCAGTCAACCTGCAGTCCAACTCCACGCGACTTTGCGCGTGACAGCATCGCAGCATTAAAATCCACTGCAGCGTACTGATGCTGTGTCGGCAACAAAGCTAAATCGAGCCCTGTACCAATGCCACTCAACAATACCTTTCCTACCCCATCAACAGGCAAAGAACTTAATGAACGCATACGTGCCTTGTGCATCGGACTTGCTACGACAAAATCATAAATAGGCGCGATCAGGCTGTAGCTCCATCTGAGCAATTTGTTTTGTTGGTATGGCTGATTACAAACACTCATGACAAATGTTTTACTCCGATAATTTTAGTTTTTGAAATAGCCTTACTTAGTGCCTCTATAGCCTGATCACGCGCAAAGCTTTTGCGCCAAGCTAAAGCAATGCGCCGCGAAGGGGCTGGCTTGGTGAAAGGAATCACATTCAAGAGACGATTCCGATAGCGAGGACTGTTCGCAGAAGCAGGCAGCACGGTAATTCCCAGACCAGAAGCTGCCATATTACGTATTGTTTCCAGTGAAGTACCATGTTGAATTAGCGCACCTTTTCGACTGAGTTCCGGGCATGCCTCAGCAACCTGATTACTAAAACAGTGGCCGGAATCAAGCAACAGTATTTTTTCACCCGACAACTCTTGTGCCTTGATACTGCGCCGTGTAACCCAATGGTGATCGTTCCCAACAACCACTTCAAACGGTTCATCGTACAGCGCACGAGTCAAAATGCTAGAGTCCTCAAATGGCAATGCGATTACAATGACATCCAGCTTGCCGTTAAGCAGCAATGATTCCAGATTAGCGGTAATATTTTCCTCGATTTCCAGTGGCATATTCGGGGCGACTTTCTTTAATACTGGAATAAGTTCAGGTAATAAATATGGACCTACACTATGAATAATGCCCAAACGCAATGAGCTGACGAGCTGACCTTTACCTAACATCGCAATTTCGCGGATACGGTCAACCTCCTCCAATGCACGTTGTGCCTGTTGCACGATTTCAGACCCAAGAGGCGTTATCGACACCCTGCCCTTCCCTCGCTCAAATATCTTTGCACATAATTCTTCTTCCAGCTTTTGGATCGCCAGAGATAACGCCGGCTGACTAATGTAAGCTTTTTCTGCAGCACGACGAAAATTCCGCTCCTGCGCAACTGCAACAATATAGCGCAGCTCATTCAAGGTCATTACATGTCTCCTTAATACAGACGTCAAGCCTGCTTGCCATCAATCATCCTGATTTGCATAATAAATCAGTTATTACAATTATTTCAATTTGATTTATTGGAACTTTAAGCTTAAATTGCAAACATGAACGGCGAATTAAACTTTCGCAGCTCATTTTATTTTATTGTTACTTTAAAGGAGCAAGACTATGGAACTCAAAGGATCCAAGACCCACCAACATCTTAAAGACGCGTTTGCTGGTGAATCCCAGGCAAACCGCCGTTATCTGTATTTTGCAGCCAAAGCAGATGTTGAAGGTCAGAATGACGT
>Ga0316187_10005655_pt1 | contig 10786 bp, 6 predicted proteins | sample CroRivburrow1_MG_FD_204927 | JGI IMG/M metagenome (GOLD analysis project Ga0316187, IMG submission 204927) | Coastal sediment microbial communities from Maine, United States - Cross River worm burrow 1 | ecosystem: Environmental > Aquatic > Marine > Coastal > Sediment | place: USA: Maine...
TAACGCTCTTTCACTCGGGCGTTGGTGGCATCCACATTTGCCGCGGAATACACCAGCCGGCCTCGACCCTGGCCGGGCATCAGGTCGATCAGGTGATATCCTTCCACCGGCATGGCAATGGCCTCCCGGAATTCCTCCAGGGAGTGGACTGCGCGACCGTTGACCTGCCGGATGATGGTGTTGTCCACATCCTCATACCCGAGATTTGAGGGTTCGGGCAGAACTCTCGATACGATCAGTACTTTTTCAGGTTTTTCCTCCTTGTCCCTCAAACTTTTCAACGAATATTCTATCACGAGGCGTGATGGCGCTTTTTCGCGCCAATCCTTCCCCCAGGCCCGCAAATAGTCCAAGGACAATTCCTGGAGCACCAGGCCCCCAAACACCTCGTAATCCTTGGCGCGGTCGTAACGGGGTGGGTCGATGCGGTAGTCCAGCTCGGAGAAACGGGTCCTTTCAAGCTCCAGTTGCAATCGCTGGCCGTCCCGCTGAATTTCCACCTGGAGCACAGGATTCAGGGTTTCGTTCAGGGCGCCGGAAAAGAGCAAGCGACCGTAAGCCGGGTGGTCGATCCTGCCTTCGGGGTCCACATCGTAGCCATTGATCCGATGCAGAATATCGCCCTGTTGGAGTTCCTTGGATCCGGTCCCGCCCGGAAATAACCTGCGGATCAGAATCCCCGTCTTGGCTTCCCCCAGTTGGAGGGAGGTGCGCAAATGCGTCTGATTGAGCCTTTGCCAGGCGAATCCCCGATGCGCGAACAGGCTGGAGCCATAAGAAGAAAAAGTGGAGGCTGTCGTGGAATCGGTTTCCCGGTTGGATTTAGGGGACTTCGCCTCGGCAAGGGCCAGCAACTTGATCATGTCACTGTTGATCGCATTGAAGTTTTGTTGGCCATGGCTGGCGATCATGCCAATGATCCGGCCCGAGGACGTCAGCACTTCACCCCACCCCAATCCTCCCATGGCCGTGGTACCCCGCATCATAGGGAATTCCATCAACCCGAAGGGGGATGTGCTGACCATGTAATCGACTACTTCGCCCCGAGCCCTTTCAAAACGTCCGCCCGCCCGCCAGCGATTGATGGCAAATGCGCCAGAAGCCACTGGACGATCGGCCAGGGGCAATGGTTGCAATCCCTGCCAGAATTCAGGGTCATCCACTTCCAGCAGGGCCAGGTTGAGATCGTAATCGATAAGAATCGCGCGTGCAGGGTAATCGGGGTAGCGGCCAAATTTCCTTACTTCAAGAAGATTGGCGTTTTTCACCAGGTCGGCGGTGGTGACGAGCCTCTGCCCTTCCAAAACTGCCCCGTTGCCCTGGACCGAGTCCTCGGAATTCTTGTTCCAGGGGAGAATGGCGTCGAAGGACTGGCTCGTGACCCGAATACTGACGATGCCATATGGAGCGGGGTCTTGTTGGGCTTCGGTTCCTTTCCCCGGCCAAGTGAGAAGGAGAAGGAGCAACACCGGGAACAAAAAAGTTACCCTCCGAGAATAAAATCCCGCGTCGGGAGTGGGAGCAATCAATTCAACCTCCTGTCGCGTGTGATGCCATAGGCCTGCAGGATACTATCATGCACCTTGGCCGACTCAGCCTTTTGAAGAATCAATTTCAACCCGCCCGGCCCCAGTTCGAATTGGTGATATTCCCCGTTATCCACATTCAAACCGGCCTCAATATCCTTGAGGTTGGTGATGGGAATGCCGTTGAGGGATTCCACTTTGTAGTTGACCATTCCCGAATAAGGGCGGTTGACCCCATGAGGGAGCACGCGAGCCAGCACCACATGGGTTACCGGGTCACCGTCGGATTCCAAAAACTGGAAAAAATGCTTGTAAAGCAAATGCTTATCGGCATTTTCCCAGTAATTGCCGAAGGTCTTGAGATATTCACGATCCAATTCCATGAACACCAACCCGGCATAAATGAAATAGCGGGGAAACGTATCGAATTTGGATCGCATCCGTTCGGAAATGGGAAAACGCTTCAGGGGAAAACTGAGGTCCTTTGACTTTCCCTCTCGCCAAACAGTCAGGTTCACCATTTCTCCAAGCAGTTTTTCCTCCACCTGTTGCTCGAAATTGAGGTTGTATCCGCGAAAACGGATGGTTCCATCAGCCATCACCGGATTGCCCTCGATAGCCATCAGAATATCCCCGGCCATCACAATTCCATCGGCCGATCCCTTGTGGAAAATCTGATCCACGGCCACGCCGATCATGTTCGGTGGTAATTTCTTGAATTCCCGAAACACCGGGTTGATCAGGTTGCTGGTGGATATTCCCAGATCCCCGTAGCCATCGTAGCGGCGATCGGTGATATCCTTGAGGAATCGCTTGATGACTGGGGTGGGGATGAAATAACCCACATCGTTGAGTTGTGAGTTGGCCTGGAAGGCCACACCAACCACTCGCCCCTCCTGCACAACCGGCCCGCCACTGTTGCCCGGGTTGATTGCCGAGTCGGTCTGGATTCCCAGATGGCTGTCGGCCCCGGAATGGAGATAGGTGATGAACTGGATACGGCTGACGACACCCTCGGTGCGGGATATTTTCTCGCCGCCGGCTGGAAAGCCGTAGGTTCGAACATGGCTCCTCAATGAGGGCAAGGCGCCCAGTTCGAGGGGTTTGACATTTTCCCCAAACGCAGGATCTTTCACCCGAAGAGTGGCAAGGTCGCTGTCATGGGCGATGAATTCAATTTCCGCGAAATAGGGCTGGTTGTCCTGATTGCGGCGGACAATGATCTGGCGGGCATCGCTGACCACATGGGCATTGGTCATCACCCGGCCCGGACCAATCAGGAATCCCGATCCGCTTGATTGGCTCGGTCGAACGCGCTGCCAGGGGGAATACCAATCCGGGCGCTGTTGGGTGACTTCGATGGCCACGATGGCCGGTTCCACATACTGATCCTCGAAAGCCTGATCGGCCCGAGCGGACCCCCCTGCCCATATACCCAGATAGACCGCCACTCCCAATATGGAGAGGACTCGCGAAAATCCCGCTCCCGGGAAGTGCGCTCCTTGAATACGCCATCCAATACTTGCCATCCTGGCCGATCTCCTTGACTCTATTACCGAAATCCGTTCCTTTGGGGCTTTCAATTCTCCGAAGATTTCTCATGGGCCTCGGGTTTCCCCTCAAATAACCTTCCAGGAGGGCATGTTTCCATTCCAAATTGGCATTCTGTCGGGAGGGATGCAACCACGGAGGAGGCGATTCCTGTTTCTCCTGTTTGAGAAACAACAGGGAGAAATTGTCACCTTAGGTGAAATAAATCGGCCTCATTTTGGGAGGGAAAGTCAGACCAGTTGGGTAAGTTTAAGGGCGATCTGGTGAAGGTGCACCACATGATCCACACCGCCTTTTTTGATGGCTTCCATGGGCATTCCGAAAACAACACAACTCTTTTCGTCTTCGGCGATGGTGATGGAACCAGCCTTTTTCATGGCCAACATGCCTTCAGCCCCATCGTTTCCCATTCCGGTCAAGATGACTCCCAAGGCGGACCCGCCAACAGAATTTGCGGCAGACTGGAACAAAACCTCCACGGCTGGACGCTGCCGGCATACCTTGGGCCCCTCGTTCAATTCGACCCAGACCTTGCTTCCACCCTTGCGGAGTACCATGTGTTTCCCCCCGGGCGCGATCAGAACCCGGCCCCGGCGCACCTGATCATGGTCTTCGGCTTCCTTGACCTCCATGGGCGACATTCCATTCAGCCTGTCTGCAAAGGCTTTGGTGAATCCCGCCGGCATGTGCTGGACTATGAGAATTGGCGGCATGTCATCTGGGAGCCGGCTCACAATATATTGAAGGGCCTGGGTCCCCCCGGTGGAACTTCCAATGGCGATCATGCGATTCTGGGGCAATTCCCGATCCAATCGCGGCAATACGTTGACCGGCTCACTGGCCTTCCTTGAGAAGGATGCACCAGGAAAGGTCCTGCCTGTTACACCTGGAACGGTGCTTCGTGGGGCTCGAAGGGGATCGGATCGGGACGCCCCTGAACCCTGAGGTGTCCGTTGCCCAACATTGGCTTTGGCGGCGACCTTGATTTTCCCGACCAGTTCACCGGTCATTTCGGAGAGGGAGTAAGCCATCCCGGGTTTGGGGACTATGTCGAGAGCCCCATTCTCAAGGGCCTCCAAAGCCAATTTGCTGCCCTTTTTCGTGTAGGCCGATACCACGACCACCGGCATGGGATGGTGGCGCATCAATCGCCGTAAAAAGGTCATCCCATCCATCTGGGGCATTTCCAAATCCAGAGTCAGAACATCCGGATTCAATTGTTCGATCTTTTCGCTGGCGTCCAGAGGGTCCTTGGCTGCCCCCACAACCTGAATCATAGGATCTTTCCCAAGTTCCTCACTCAACACACGGCGAACCATCGCTGAATCATCCACGATCAAAACTCGAATGCCCATAAAATTTCCGCCTTGTAATCTCAATGTTGTTTTGACGGCTCGCCCTGCTTCCGGGATCGATCAGGCCAGGCAATCCAAGGTTCGTTCCAAGCCTAGACAATTTTCTGGTAAACCGAGGGTTCAAGGGTTTTCATAGACTTCGAGACTCCGGAAAGGCTTTCAGCCATGCCTACGAACAATACTCCTCCCGGCCGGAGAAGATTTTCAAAGTTTTTTACCAGTTTCTGACGCAAATCCGAATCAAAATAGATCATGACATTTCGGCAAAATATCATGTCCAGTCCCCCTTCAATGGGATAGGGGGGAGTGGAGAGATTGATCTGGGAATAACTGACAAGATTTCTGATTTCCGGATTGACCCTCACCAGTTCCGCAGCCTTGCCCACACCTTTGCGAAAATACTTTTTCAACAAGGGTTTGGATATATTGGCAACGTCCGAGTTTTTATACACACCGAATTTTGCAATATGAAGAACCTTGGTGGAAATATCCGAAGCCATGATCTTCAAGTCCATGGGACGAGGCATGGCTTCCAGGGAGGTCATGGCGATGGTATAGGGTTCCTCACCTGTGGAGCAGGCCGCACACCAGATCCTAAGCCGGGTCTTCCCTTCCTCTCCCCACTGGCGCACCAGTTGTCCCATAAAATCAAAGTGGCGGCTTTCCCTGAAAAAATGAGTGACATTGGTGGAAATGGCGTTGAGCAGTTCCCTCAACTCGTTCCCTGCCTTGTCCTCAACGACTAGCTGGTAATAGGTGTCGTAACTGGTGATTGACAGTCCGCGCATTCTTTTGGAAATTCTGGATGCCACCAGGGCCACTTTTTGTTCACTGAGGGAAATTCCCGAAGTCTCGAAAATCAACTTCCTGAAATTGTTGAAACTTTTTTCGTCCATTCTTTCTCAATCGTCGCGAACCCGACTGTTTTGTTTAAAGAGGCTTTCTTGGAGGGGAAAAATGGCCGTGGGAAATTCTGGGATGTGGATGCATGATCCCCAACCTTCATGCCATTGAAATATTGAAAACGCGGCTCTTACCCTCGGATGTAACAGTGATCATCAAGGACTATGCAGGGATGCCATGGAGCGACAGCATAAAATCCCAGTTTCCACTGGGCCGGTCGATGTGGGGTAGAAACCAACGGAGGGATAATCATCGGCCCTGAACAGGGAAAGGCCTTATAAAGGCAGGATATTGCCTGAGTCGCACCCGACGGAGACAGTAGGGAGCCAGGGCCGAATGACAGTTCGGCGACGATTTTGACCAAGCCTGTCACCGGGTCGATTCTCAACTGGCTTGCATGGCTGCCACCGAAGACACCGCCTGAACCTCTTCCGTGGTCAATACCTTGTCGATATCCAGGAGGATCTTCACCTCACCCTTGACGATTCCCACGGCGAGAATGAACTCAGTGTTCAGGCTTGTGCCGAATTCGGGAGCAAAATCGATCTCATTGGCTGCGATATCGAGCACTTCGGCCACCTGGTCCACGATGATTCCCACATTGATCTTGCCCTTCGAACCTTCAATTTCGACCACAATAATGCAAGTGCGATCGGTATCATCCACCCGTTCCAGGCTGAATTTGGTACGAAGGTCAATGGTGGGAATGATCCGCCCCCGCAAATTGATCACTCCCCGCATGTATTCAGGCACACGCGGCACCTTGGTAATGGGCATCAGGCCGATGATTTCTTGAACCTTGATAATTTCCAGCCCATATTCCTCATTGTCGAGGTTGAAGGTGAGGTACTTCCCCGCCAGGTGAGCTAATTCGTTGTGACGGATTCCCTGTTCATCGGATCTCAGTTCAGTCATTTTCCCTGTCCTCTCCCTTGTATACCGGTGCCGGGCTCTTTGGATGCCTGCCCGACCCAGGATTGGCGATAGACTTCCTTGAAATGACGGTTTTTGGAAATGGGTCAAATTTTCAAATAACCGATTCCCCAGTTTCCCGAATCTTACCTTGCGCAATGGCGATCAGACCCGGAACATCCACAATCAACCCCACCTTGCCGTCGGCCATGATGGACCCCCCGGAAAGCCCGACGGCTTCAAACAAACCGGCGCCAAGGCTCTTGATTACCGTTTGCTGCATTCCAATCAGGTCGTCGACTGCGATTCCAATCTGACGGCCCTCGTATTCCACGATCACAACAAGAGACTCTGTTATATTTTCCTTGGCGTCGGGAATTTCAAAAATCCTGTTGAGGCGATACAAGGGCAATTGCCGGCTGCGGAGGCTGATCATTTCCCCCTTCCCCACTACGGTGTTGATCATTTTACTGGTCGGCCGAGTGGATTCCACAACCGACAGTACGGGGAAAATGAACCGTTCGGCTCCCACCCGCACCAGCATCCCGTCGATCAACGCCAGGGTCAAAGGCAGAATAATCTTGAAGCTGGTTCCCCCTCCCTTCTCGGAAGTAATTGTCACCTGGCCGCGCAATTCCTTGATATTTCGGCGAACGACATCCATTCCCACTCCCCTCCCGGAAACCTCTGTCACCTGGGTCGCGGTGGAAAAGCCGGGCAGGAAGATCATCTGAAAAATTTCCTGATTCGTAATACTTTCCGAATCTTCCTGACTGATCAGTTCTTTCTCCAGAGCTTTTTTAACGATTTTCTCCGGGTCCAAGCCTTGGCCATCGTCGTTGACTTCCACATGAATGTTCCCTCCCTCGTGGAAGGCCCTCAATTCCACCCGCCCCTGCTCGGGTTTCCCAATCCTTTTTCTTTCCTCAGGCGATTCAATTCCGTGATCCACCGCGTTCCGGATCATATGCACCAGAGGGTCTGCCACCAGGTCCACGTAGGCACGATCCAGTTCGGTCTCGTCACCCTGGCTAACGAATGCGATGTTCTTTCCGGACTTTCGGGAGAGGTCGCGCACCAGGCGCGCCATTTTCTGGAAGGTCCCGGATATAGGAATCATGCGGATCGTTGTGCCCAACTCCTGCAATTTCCGACTGACCTGGCTCAAATTATAGAGTTTTTTACTCAAATCCTCCGAATGCACCTTTAGAATTTCGTTGTCCTGGTTGATCATCGCCTCGGCGAGCACCAGTTCTCCGATCGTATCGATCATGTCCTCCAGGCGCTCGTAATCGACCCGTAGGGTTTCCTTCAGTTCCACCCCGCCTCTGGCAACTTTGGGGGGTTCGGTGCGTTGTTCATTCAAGGCATTGTGGATAACCTTTGGCGAAACGAGCTTTTTTTCCACCAACACTTCCCCGACCTTCTTTTCCGGCTCGAAGATTCGGGCTTCCTCAATGGCATCCTCCATATCCTCCTGTGCCACCACGCCCGTATTCACCAGGATATCCCCCAGGCGTTTTTTACCGCCAGCAGGTCCGACTCCCGCCTCGGGCGAACCCTCAACCGGGGCACCCTCCTGGGCCGACTTGATTCTTCCCAGAAATGGAGTCAATTCCGGTTCGGTCATCACCATGCCGTCGGTCTGAAGACCTTTGCTCACGTTCCCAATCAACCTGGTCATCCAGTCCAGGGCCTCGAACACCAGGTCCACCACTGTTGCAGTCAATATCAAATCCTTGCGCCGCACCTGATCGAGAAGGTTTTCCGTGTCATGGGCCAAATGTTGGATCTCATCAAGATTCAGGAACCCGGCAATGCCCTTGACCGTGTGAAATGCCCGGAACACCGAGTTGATCGCTTCCTCGTTTTCGGGATCGCCTTCAAGGGAGAGGAGTTGGGCAGTGGCGAGTTCCAGGTGTTCCCTGGATTCGGAAATGAAATCGGCCAGGAGCGATTCATCGGCCGTCAGGGGAAAAAAGGCAGAGTCCTCCGTATCCTCTTCGGGAATCTCCCCCAGAGGCGTGCCGTTTCCGGCACTGGAAGGTTCCGGGGAGGGCGGAGATTCCAAAGGCTGGTCACCCTGGACGGAAGGCTCGGGTGACACTTCCGGGGTGACTGTGCCAGCCTCCAACCCCAATTTCGATTGGACCTGAGTGAGTTGGGCCCGGGTTTTCTCGGTAAAACCGCCGGTTTTGGTCAAATCTTCAAAAGCATGCGCCAACCAGTCTTTTACCGCGAACATCGCCTCCAGATCCACTGGGGATTCCGACTCATCCAGGTAACTTTCCGCGGCATGGGTGACCTCAACCACCTCGCTCAATCCCAGGAATCCCGAATCCCCTTTGATGGTGTGAAGGGCACGGCGTAATTCGGCAAGAGCGCTTTCGGAGGTTTCCCGTTCCAGCAGCAGCAAGTTTCCTTCGATCTCTTCAAGGCGATGCCGTTGCTCGACAAGGTATTCGCCAAGCAGTTCCTCGTCGGCGGCAAATGCACCTTCGTGGTCCCCGATAATCTCCTCGGACACTGCCGCCTGGGTCTCGGAAGTGGTCACATTCCCCGGGTCCGGAGGCATTTCCTCTTGAGGTGCGGTTGTGCTTTCCGCGATCAGATTCAGTCCAACAGGATATTCGGCCAGAGTGGGCAACCGGTCCGATTCCATTCCACCTGCCAGAACATCAATCGAGTCACGGACCAAGCGCAAGGAGTCATCCTCCTCCCCGTTTCCCATGATGAGTTCCTTGATATTCTCCTCAAGCGCTTCCATGGGAGGAATGAGGTCTTGCAAATGATCAATTTGCGCAGTCTGCCTGAGTGTTTCAACCTGTTCCATCAACTCGGCCAACGTGGATATATCACCGACCTTGGCCTGCATGCTCATTTGCGCAAGCCTATTAACCTGCTCGACCATTTCATTGTTCATGGTTGCCAATGTGTGATTCCCGTATGGTCATCCAAAGTTAACTGGTGGTGGCGGGAGGGCGCGGCCCACGATTCCAATTCAACCCATGGAATGGTGAATGGGAATAATTGAAACCCCAAGGATCAATCCCCTCCCTGACCATAATCCTCCTGAGAGGCTTCCCGACTGGAATCCCATTCAGGATTTTTTGCCCGGTTTATACTCAGGCCCCATTGCCATTTTCATTGTCAAAGTTCGTTATTCCCCTGTTTTCCTTAGTCATTCCTAACCCATAAGGCCTACCACCATATCCATCGACGGTGCAAGCAATCCAGAATATCATTTCAGGGCCATTCCTCATTTCCTATCAATGCGTCAACTCTGAACTCAATAACGTAAAAACCCCTTTCAGGGTTTCATATTGTACGCAAATGCGATTGGATTGAGAGGGGCCCTCTGGATATATCAATTTCCCACCAATTGCAGGTTGCCGCTTCCCGCCACAATCGGTAAAAACGAAAACGCAGGAAGTCAACAATTGCCAAACAAAATGTCCATTTGGAGAAATCATGCCGGTTGAAATTGGATTTATCGGATTGGGGAACATGGGCTTGCCCATGGTCAGAAATCTGGCCAAGGCGGGGTATCCATTGAAGGTGTTCGACCTGCAGGAATCCGCGCGAACCGAAGCCGCCGGGTTGGACGGAGTGGAGGCAGTCTCCTCGGCTGCCGATGCGGTCAGGAACGCCCAGATATCGTTCACCGTGCTGCCCAACGACGAGATCGTCCGCACCACCTACTTGGCGGAGGGCGGGATACTTTCCGCAGCCCGGGAAGGATTGATTACCTGCGACTGCTCGACCGTTAGCCCGGAGGTCAGCACATCCATCAGCCAGGCTGCCGGGGAAAAAGGTGTGACCCACATGGACACACCCATGCTCGGCTCCAAACCCCAGGCCATCTCAGGGGATATTTTCTTCATCGTCGCCGGTGATGAAAAAAAGGTCGCCGACCTGGTTCCCCTTCTTGAGGCAATGGGCAGGTTGCACATGTTCGTGGGCCCCTCGGGTACCGCCAACCAGATCAAGCTCATTCATAACATCCTCGGCGCGGTCAACTCCGTCGCCGTGGCGGAATCCCTGGCCATGTGCGTTCAATCGGGTGTGGATCCCCGCACATTCTCCCAGGTTGTGACCAACGGTGGGGGAATGGCCTTTTCCACCTATTTCGGCAAGCGGGTGGAACGAATTCTCGACGGTGATTTCTCACCCCAGTTTTCTGTCGAACTGATGCACAAGGATGTTTCCCTGGCCCTGGGAATGGCCAAGGACGCCACAGCCCTGCCCATCATGAGTGAAACCCTCGACACCTTTGCCCAGGGTGTTGAAGGAGGATGGCGCCACGAGGATTTCTCCGCGGTCACCCATGTCATCGAAAAACGAATCGGACGCAAGCTCAGCGACCAGTGACCTCCCCCGCGAAAAGCTCACTGGTCTCCACCCCGGGCGAGGGAGGCTTCTCTGGCTTCTCTTGCTTCTCTCCATCGTCCAGATGCGCAGCGGCACCCAGCCCCCCGCCAATTGGGGGGTGCCGGTTCCTTAGGGAATTTGAAATGGTGATGCGATAATATTATATAT
>Ga0316187_10005656_pt1 | contig 10786 bp, 12 predicted proteins | sample CroRivburrow1_MG_FD_204927 | JGI IMG/M metagenome (GOLD analysis project Ga0316187, IMG submission 204927) | Coastal sediment microbial communities from Maine, United States - Cross River worm burrow 1 | ecosystem: Environmental > Aquatic > Marine > Coastal > Sediment | place: USA: Maine...
CGGCCTTACGGAAGAACTTCATCCGGACTTTTTCCACCGTCACCAGGCCTTGTTCCAAAGCCTGGTCGATGGTGTCCAGAAAAGTTTCAATCTTGTCCGGCTGATCCACCATTTCAATGACCAGCGGCAGATCCGTGGACAGGCGGATCACACGTGCCGTGTGCAGACGGCTGTCGGCACCGAAGCCTTCCAAGCCACGCAAAACGCTCGCCCCGGATATACCGTGCGCGTGGGCGGCGGACACCAGCCATTGATGTAAGGGCTCATCTTCGTAGCGATCCTGCTCGCCGATATAAACGCGCAGCAATAATCCGTCGTCCAGCTTCATGACCAAGCCCCGTCTGAGTTGCTAAATAAACCGCGCGGCCACATAGCCGGCAGCGGCGGCGCCCAGTCCCAGCACCGTCTGCAGTAACACGTTAATACCGGCCCGCAACAGGGCGCCATCCTGGGCCAGCCCGAGGGTCTCAAAGGCAAAGGCCGAATAGGTCGTAAAGCCACCCAGCAAACCGATCATCAGGAAGGCCCGCTGGCCGGGATCCAGAGCCTGGCGGTAATCGGCCAGGCCGCCGATCAGACCAATCAGCAGGCAGCCGGCAACATTCACGGTCAGGGTGCCGATGGGAAAACTTGAGGCCGGCGTCAGGCGCTGCGCCCAGCCCGCCACGGCAAAGCGCAGCATGGAGCCGATGCAGCCGCCCAGGCCCACCCATAGCAAGGTTTTGAGATCCATCAAACGCTATGCCGCCTCGAGTAACTCAATGGGCAGCGAGAATACGCTGTTCACCGATTATCTCGCGGACGGCCACCAGCTTGATGCCTTCGGCTGCCAGCCGCGGTAACTCTCGTTCCAGCAGCGCCAGGGTAACGGGATAAGGATGACCAATGGCCACGGCGCTGCCCTGCGCGCGGGCAAGATTCTTCAAACGTGAAAATTGTTCGGCCACGCGCCGCGGATCCAGATCGTCATCCAGGAACACGTCGCGACGCGTAGCCGGCACGCCGTATTCCAACGCCAGCCGCAAGGCGACGCTGGCGGGTGTCGTTCGGCTGTCAACGAAAAACAGTTTGCCGTTGCGATCCAGCTCACCCATCAACCAGCCCATGTGGCCGGGGTGCTGGGTTAGCAAACTGCCCATGTGCGTGTTCACCCCCGTCACATAAGGCACGGAAGCCAGGTTAGCGGCAAATATCCGGTTGAGCTCAGCGTGGGTGTTATCCAGATTTATCTTGCCGATACCCATGGGTATCGCTCCTTCCACGGGCTGCAAAGGTAAATGCAGCAGCACTTCCTTGCCCGAGTCCCGGGCAATACCGGCGATGTATGCCGCCGCGGGAGTGTGGGGAAGAATCGCGCAGGCGACTGGGCCGTCAAGGGCTGCGATGCGATCGCCGGCGCTGCGCAGGTTGCCCAGGTCGTCGATGATGATGGCAATACGCGGCTCGCCCACCGCCGCACCGGCAAGCAGCGCAAAGATCAGTGCGGCCAGTGGCCGGTAAATGGCGCGCCCGCTAATCATAGTGGGACTGGAGTCTAGTCGACTTTGCTCTGCACTACCCGACCCCCGCGCAGAAACGCAAAGGCCTGGCGCAGCTGGCCGTCGGTCTGCAGCAGGGCCGCGCCGGCCTCGGTACGATGATGGGTGGCAGCTGCCAGGGCATCATCAATGCTGCTGTCCACCAGCGCCTGATCGGGCGTAATGCCCTCGCCCTGGATGGAAACCCCGGAAGGCGTGTAATACCGGGAAGTCGTGATCTTGATAGCTCGCCCGTTGGACAGGGGCATCACGGTCTGCACTGAGCCCTTGCCGAAAGTCTGATCGCCCACAATGAGGGCGCGATTATTGTCCTGCAGGGCACCGGCGACAATTTCTGAGGCGGATGCCGAGCCCGCATTGACCATGACGACCAGGGGCGCACCGTCCAGCAAATCGCCCGGTCGCGCATCATGACGGAAATTCGATTCACGTCCACGACCGCTTGCGGTCACGATAACGCCCTCATCGAGAAAAGCGTCGCTGATCTCGACGGCTGCTTCCAGCACACCACCGGGATTGTTACGCAGGTCGATCACCATACCTTGCAGCTCAGTGGAGCTGTCGCGCTTCAACTCGGCAACGGCCTTGCGTACATCTTTATAAGAGGTCTCACTAAAGTGGGTAATGCGCAGATAACCCCAACCCGGTTCCAGCAGTTCAGCACGCACACTGCGCACCTGCACATGACCGCGAATCAGGCGAAATTCGATGGGCTCGGGATCCAGGTCGCGAGCGACCGTCAGCGTCACCCGGGTGCCAGGCTTGCCGCGCATGCGATTGATGGTGTCCCCGATACCGTCCTGAGCAACTTCTTCGCCATCAATACTGAGAATGACATCGCCGGCCTTCACGCCGGCCCGGTCGGCAGACGTCCCTTCGATAGGCGCCACCACAACTACCTCACCGTCGCGGGCATTGACCTCCAGCCCGACGCCGGAATAGTTGCCGGTGGTGCTGACGCGAACTTCTTCATATTCCTCGGTGTCCAGGAACTGCGAATGGGGGTCCAGGTCCATGACCATGCCCCGCACCGCTGCCTCCATGAGCGCGCGGTCATCGACCGGCTCCACGTATTCCTGTTTCACCCGCTCCAGCACTTCGGCCAGCAAACGGGCTTCATCCCAAGGCAGGGACTCGCGGCTCTGAACTTCGGGTGATGCCTCACGCTGGGCCAGTACACCACTGCCCAGGGACAGGCTGAAGCCCAGGACCGTGCCCACGGCGAGCACCAGAAAACTGCGGAATTTCAGCGACATCCGACGCCTAAAATGGCTGAATAAGCCAAAACCTTAGCACAGGCAGCCGGGCTGATACATGGACCGGGTGCCTGTTTAGCTGCCGCGCGCCTTGGTGACTTAGCGTTACAAGTCATGGGCTTAGCGGCGCAGCCAGGCCTTCGGATTGATGGGCTTGCCGTTCTTGCGGATCTCGAAATACAGCCCGGCCGCCGCCTGCCCGCCGCTGTCACCGACATGGCCCAGAACCTCACCCGGAACGACCCAGTCGCCGACCTCGCGAACCAGGTCCTGATTGTGGCCGTACAGGGTCATATAGCCATCGCCATGCTCCAGAACCATCAGCAGGCCCATGCCGTTGAGCCAGTCCGCAAAAATCACTCGACCATTGTGCACCGCGCGCACCTCGCTGCCCGGACTGGCCTTGACCAGCGTGCCCTCCCAGCGCAGCCGACCGTCGGCGCGCGGTTGGCCAAAACTGTGCAGCACCTTGCCATCCGTAGGCCAGGGCAGTTGGCCTTTTGCCTTGCCAAAAGCCGCTGAGCCGGCCAGATCGATCTCCGCCATCGCCAGACGCAGTTCCTCGACCAGGGCCTGCAGATCGTCCGCCTGCTGACTGAGCTGGGCGATTTCGCCCTGGCTGCCCTTGATCTGCTGGTCGAGCCGGGCAACCAGGGTGGCGCGCTCGGCCCTCGCCGCATCCAGTTCTGCCAGCTGCTTACGCTGGCGGGCCTCCAGGGCGGCGAGGCGTTCCCCCTCCGCGGCAACCGCCAGGGCCGTCGCTGCCAGTTCTGCCAGGGTGTCACGCACGCCATCGATGACGCGGCTTCTTTGCTCAGTCAAATAGCCGTAATAGACTAGCTGGCGGCCTGCGCTGACGGGATCCTGCGCACTGAGCAACAGGCGCAACCACTCTTCGCGCCCGTTCATGTAGGCCAGGCGGATCTGCTGAGCCAGGGCGGCCTGCTCACCAGCCAGCTCCCGACGCCCTCGCTGCTCATCGGCCTGCAGTGCCTGCAGGCGCTTGCCGGTTTGCTGCAGCTGGGCAGCCAGGGCCTTGAGGTCCTTGCGTGCTTTGGCTGCCGCCAGTTCCGCCTTGCGCAGGGCGCGCACTGATTCGCCGCGATCCGAGACGGAACGCTTGACCTGCTTTTCCAGGGCCCGAATGCGCTCGCGCACGCGATCCAGCTCAACTTCAGCCGCGGCGGCGTCTGGCTCCGCGCCGGCCGGGGCCGGGCACAGGGACAGGAGAATCAGCAGGAATACGATGGAGCGATACATCGGGCTGGCAGTGTAACGCGGACACGCGGCCGGGATCGGCAGAAGGTTATAATTCGCGGCCCCCGAGGAGGCGTCCTATGGACCAGATCATAGAGTTTACGAATAACAACGCGCTACTGGTTACGGCGACCATCGTGATGGCCCTGACGGTGATCTTTTTTGAGATTCGCCAGCGCAGCCAGGGCGTGGCAGCCATCAATGCAACCCAGGCAGTCCGGTTGATCAATCAAGGCGCGAAGGTGGTGGATGTCCGCGAACAGGACAGCTATGACACCGGTCACATCGTCGGCGCTATTCGGGTGGCGCCTGATGCATTGACCGGTGACAAGCGGCTGAAAAAGCAGCGCCCCGTCATTCTGGTCTGCGAGAACGGCGCCAACAGCAGCCGCTGCACGGACCAGTTGCGCAAGGAAGGCTTTGAGAGTGCCTTCAGCCTGAAGGGCGGCCTTAGCGCCTGGCAGCAGGAAAACCTACCCGTGGTTGCTACGGGGCAAGCCTGATCCCATGGCAGCCACCAGACCACAACTCACTATCTACACGCGGGCCCTGTGCGGGTATTGCTCGGCCGCGCGGGAACTGCTGGACAGCAAGGGCGTGGAATACCACGAACTGGACACCACCCTGAACAGAAAATTACGCGCTGAGATGGAAACACGTTCAGGCCGGCAGACCGTGCCGCAGATATTCATCGGCGACCGGCATATCGGCGGCTATGATGATATGGCGGCGCTGGATGCCGCCGGTGAACTTGACGGTCTGCTCGGCAGTGCGTCCGATTAACGCACACCAATAAGGATCAATACATGAGTGATGAAACGAGCGCTGCCAAAACGAATGGCAATAGCAATGGCGCCGCCACCCGGCAATTCCTGCTGCAGCAGCTGTTCATCAAAGACCTGTCTTTCGAGGCGCCCCACGCACCGGAAATTTTGCGTGAGGCATCGGGCGAGCCCGAGGTGAAGATGAACCTTCGCCATGCCATTCGACAGCTTGAAGCCGGCGCTTTTGAGGTGGTGCTCCATGTGAGCGTGCACGCGCAACTGGCCGAGAAAACGGTATTTCTGGTGGAGCTTGATCAGGCCGGCCTGTTCATGATCCAGGGTTATCCCGAGGAAGAGCAGCGCAAGTTACTGGGTATTTATTGCCCCAGCACCCTGTTCCCTTACGCCCGCGAGGCTATTTCATCCACGGTGGCCAAGGGCGGCTTCGCCCCCCTGGTCCTGCAGCCCATCAATTTTGAGGCCCTGTATGCCAAGGCAGCCGCGCAACAGGCTGCCACCGGGGCAAACGAGCCGCCGGTATGACGCAAAGTGCCGACATCGCGATCCTGGGCGCTGGTTCATGGGGGACAGCCCTGGCCATCCAGCTGGGCCGCGGCGAAGGTCATGCGATCCTGTGGGGCCGGGCCGATGATGAACCCGAGCGCCTGGCTCGTGAACGTGTGAATGCCCGTTATCTGCCGGATGCCCCGTTTCCTGATGGCCTGCAGATCGAAGCCGACCTGACCCGCGCACTCGCGCCCCGGGACATCCTGGTCGTAGTACCAAGCCATGCCTTCAGATCCCTGCTGCTGGAAATCCGGCCGCACTTGCGCAGCGAGCATCGGGTGGCCTGGGCCACCAAGGGCTTCGAACAGAAAACCGGTCTGTTACCTCACCAGGTTTCCCGGGAAGTGCTGGGCGATGCGCTGCCCCTGGCGGTTTTATCCGGACCAACCTTCGCCACGGAAGTCGGCGCGGGGCTGCCAACGGCTATGACTGTTGCGGCAACCGATGAACAGTTCGCCGCCGATATGGCCGCCCGTATTGCGGGTCCGAAATTCCGCGCCTATACCTCCGGCGACCTGGTGGGTGTGGAGGTTGGTGGTGCGGTCAAAAATGTCCTGGCCATTGGCGCCGGTATGTCTGACGGGCTGGGCTATGGTGCAAACACGCGCATCGCCCTGATCAGCCGCGGCCTGGCGGAGATGCGCCGCCTTGGTGTGGCCCTTGGTGCACATCCGGATACTTTCCTCGGGCTGTCGGGCATGGGCGACCTGGTGCTGACCTGTACCGATGACCAGTCACGCAATCGTCGCATGGGCCTGGCACTGGCTCAGGGTCGCTCAACCGATGAGGTAGCCCGGGAGATCGGCCAGGTAGTCGAGGGCGTGTATGCGGCCAAAGCCGTGCACGATGTTGCCACTCGCGTCGGCGTTGAAATGCCCTTGTGCGAGCAGGTCTATCGCATTCTTTATGACGGCCAGCCGGTCGCCGATGCCATCACGCAGCTGCTCAGCCGCGACTTACGCGAAGAGGCCGACCGGCACCCGGCGAACTAGCTGCCACCGGTAAAGCCCTGCTGGCGCCAGGCTTCGAAAGCAACCACCGCCGCGGCATTGGAAAGGTTCAGACTCCGGTTGTCGGGGCGCATGGGGATTCGCAGGATTTGCGAGGGCCCTCGCTCGGCCAGGACGTCCGCGGGCAGGCCCCGGGTTTCCGGCCCGAACAGGAACGCATCACCGGGCGTGTAAGCAGGCTCCGTGTAGAGCCGCCCGCCGCGGGTCGAGAAGGCAAACACGCGCAGGGGCACCACCGCTGCCAGGCATTCGGCCAGAGAGTCATGGGCGGTCAGGGCCGCATACTCGTGATAGTCCAGGCCGGCCCGCCGCAGTTCCCTGTCATCAAGGCGAAAGCCCAGGGGCCTGACAAGATGCAGCTGGCAACCGGTATTGGCGCACAGGCGTATGATATTGCCCGTATTCGGCGGTATTTCCGGCTGGTAAAGAATCAGGTGAAACATTGAGCGAAACCATTGGTGACCAAGCACCGGCAGTAGATTTCTGCGGACTGCATCTCAACTCCCCCATCGTGCTTTTGTCGGGTTGCGTGGGCTTCGGCGAAGAGTACACGCGTGTTGCTGGCTTCTCTAACCGAGACGCCGGCGCGATTATTCTCAAGGGCACCACCCTGGCGCCCCGACTGGGTAACGCAGCCCATCGTATCTACGAAACACCCATGGGTATGCTCAATGCCATTGGCCTGCAAAACCCCGGGACGGATCGGGTGATCCAGGAGATCTTGCCCAGCCTGGATGTCAGCGAGACGCGTTTTATTGCCAATGTCTGTGGCTCCACTGTCCAGGAATACGCAGAGGTCTGTCGACGCTTCGATGATTCACCCATCGACGCCATCGAGATCAATATTTCCTGCCCGAATGTAAAAGAAGGTGGCGTATCCTTCGGCAATTATCCGGATGCCTCGGCAGAAGTCGTGGCAGCTTGCCGGGCAGCCACCAGCAAACCCATCATTGCCAAGCTGTCGCCCAATCAGACAGATATTCAAGAGAATGCCCGGCGCTGTATTGAAGCGGGCGCCGATGCCCTTGCCGTAATCAACACCGTCATGGGGATGGCGATTGATGTCGAAAGCCGGCAACCCATCATCGCCAATATCCAGGGCGGTCTGTCCGGCCCGGCCATCAAACCCATTGCCCTTTTGAAAGTGAAGCAGGCCCATGAAGTCGCCGGCCCGCTGAACATTCCGATCATAGGCCAGGGCGGCATCTGCAACGCCACTGATGCCCTTGAGTTCATTATTGCGGGCGCGACCACTGTCGGTGTCGGCACAGCGCTGTTTTACGACCCGCTCGTGTGTCGCAGCATCAATGCCGGCATCGCTGATTATCTGCGCCGGCATGACATTGGCCGGCTAGCCGACCTCATCGGCAGCTTGCACCTGGGTGATGAAGAACTTGCCGCCTGCGGCTGAGCCGGCCTAGTCGTCCAGCCCCAGTTCCTTGATCTTTCGGCTGAGGGTGTTACGCCCCCAGCCCAGCCGCCGCGCAGCCTCCTGACGACGACCTCCAGAGCGGGCCAGCGCGGCGCGAATCAGGGTGCGCTCAAATGCCGGCAACGCCACTTCCAGCAAAGGCTTACTCGGCGAGCGTTCCAGTTCCCGGTCTGCCCAGCGCGCCAGCAGGTTTACCCATTCCGCACCGGAGCCGCTCTCGGTCCCCGGCCCGCCAAATTCCTCCGGCACATCATCAAGCTGAATCCTGCTGCCGGGCGCGGTCACTGTCAGTCGTCGGCAGGCATTGATTAGCTGGCGCACGTTGCCCGGCCAGTCGAAAGCCTGCAAAGCATCCAGCGCTTGAGTCGTCAGGTCTTTGGCTTCCGTGCCCAGTTCGACGGCGGCATTACTCAGATAGTGTTCCAGCAATAATGGAATATCTTCACGCCGGTCGCGCAAGGGGGGCGTCTTGATGTGAATCACGTTGAGACGGTGGAACAGATCTTCGCGAAAGCGTCCGGCGCTGACAGCAGCTGACAGATCCTGGTTCGTCGCAGCGATGACACGAACATCTACCCGCACGGTTGCCTGGCCACCCACGCGGTAGAACTCATCCTCGGCCAGCACGCGCAACAGGCGTGTTTGCAGGGCGAGCGACATATCACCGATCTCATCGAGAAACAGCGTGCCGCCATCCGCCTGTTCAAAGCGACCAATGCGCCGGCTGTCGGCGCCGGTAAAGGCGCCGCGTTCGTGCCCGAAAAGTTCCGACTCAAGTAATTCCGATGCAATAGCTGTGGTATTCAAGGCAACGAAGGGCCGGGCAGCGCGCGGACTGTGATCATGCAAAGCCCGGGCGACCAGCTCCTTGCCTGTGCCCGACTCACCGGTAATCAGGACGGTCATGCTGGAGCGCGCCAGCCGTCCGATGGTACGAAAGACTTCCTGCATGGCCGGTGCTTCACCGATCATGCTTGGCAGCGCTGAGGCGCTATCGGCTTTTGCTGCTTTCTCTTCACCCGCCAGGGCCGCTCGCCGCACCAGCGTGATGGCTTCATCGACGTCGAATGGCTTGGGCAGATATTCAAAGGCGCCGCCGGAATAAGCCGCCACTGCCGTATCAAGATCGGCGTGCGCGGTCATCACAATCACCGGAAAGCTCAGGCCCAATTGCTGGAGCTGAGCCATCAGTTCAACGCCGTCCATGCCCGGCATGCGCACATCGGTGATCAGCACGTCGGGGCGCTCGCTGCCCAGGTTGTCGAGCAACTGCATGGGGCTCTCAAAGCAGCGCGTGTTCATACCTTCAGCTTGCAGCGCCTTGTCCAGTACCCAGCGTACGGACGAGTCATCATCTACAACCCAGACATTGGGTGGGACGATCATCCCGGTTGCCCTTCCAGGGGGAAGCGGACGGCGAATACCGTTCGGCCGGGTTCGGACTCGAACTCCACCAGCCCACTGTTACGATTTACCAGGTCCTGAGCCAGCGCCAGTCCCAGCCCTGTGCCGTCGTCGCGACCGCTAACCAGGGGATAGAAAACCGAGTCCGCGAGCTCAACCGGCACGCCGGGGCCGTTATCTTCCACTTCGATACTGGCCACCAGCCGATGGCGATTGCGACCCAGCACATGGCCCGTCAAGGCGCGCGTGCGCAAGCGAATCACCCCGGTATCGCCGACCGCCTGAACGGCGTTGCGCACAATGTTCAGCAGAGCCTGCAACAGCTGATCCGGATCAGCATTGAAAACCGGCAGGCTGGGATCGTAATCCCTTTCAAAGCGCACGCCCGGGGGGCTATCAGCTTCCATAAGTAACAGAACGCGCTCGGTGGTCTCATGCACATTGCAGATGACACTGCGCGGCACACTGGTAGGGCCCAGCAAACTATCCGTGAGGGCAACCAACCGGTCCGCTTCCGCAATAATCACTTCGGTGTACTCGCGCAACTCAGGCTCCAGTAACTGGCGCTCCAGCAATTGCGCGGCACCGCGCAACCCACCGAGAGGGTTACGAACCTCGTGAGCGAGCTGCCGAATGATGCGCCGGCTCGCGCCATGCTTGGCGATCAGGGCCTGTTCACGATCCAGTTGTTGCCAGGCGGAGGCATCCAGCATCTCGACAATGAAACTATCCGGTTTGACCGGCCAGGGCGAGACACGACAGGACACCATGACGGGTGGTCTTTCCACATGCGTCAGTTCCAAATTCAGGGTCTGGCCAAAAGAACTGCCCGCGACGACCGCGCGGTGAATCAGGGACTGCAACTCATCCAGCCCGGGATCCAGATCTGAGCAACGGCGCCCCAGCGCGCGCTGGATACTCTGGCCCAGCAATAATTCTGCGGCGGGATTCATGTAGCGAATCCGGCCGGCACAGTCCACCAGCAGCACAGCGGTGCTGAGATTCTCCAGGAGTTCCTGGCCGTCTAGCGTCTCGACGGTAAAGGGGTCGGGATCGGGGCGTTCGCCGGGTTGTTGGGATTCAGAATGGAGGTCTGCTGCACGGAGAATGTCCGTGGCTGGGTCTTGATCAAAAGCAGGCCCGTCGCATCGCGAATCTCCGCTCGCAACACGTGCAGCCCCCGGCCCACGTCCGTCAGGGTCACCTGAAGCCGGTTCCTGCGCATGTCCTCCACGGGCTCGTCGTCCAGATAGAGACTGACCTGATGACCGGTCTGAAGCCTCGGCTGCAGCCGCATGGACACGTCGAGTTGACCCTCGATGTTCCAAAGGACTTCCTCCTGCCCTGGATTGACGAACTCAAATTCCTGATAGAGGAATGCGCCTTCGTCGGTCCCGGTGGTGGTAGTGCTGCTGCTGGCCCTCGGTTTCACGGGTGGTGCCGAGAAAGTCTGTGCGTCTTGCAGCTCGACTCGCTCGGCTCCCTCTGCGGGGCGATCAGAAAAATGGACTACGCCATCTTTGTCGACCCACCGATATACCTCGGTGCTGGCCAAGGC
>Ga0316187_10005662_pt1 | contig 10782 bp, 5 predicted proteins | sample CroRivburrow1_MG_FD_204927 | JGI IMG/M metagenome (GOLD analysis project Ga0316187, IMG submission 204927) | Coastal sediment microbial communities from Maine, United States - Cross River worm burrow 1 | ecosystem: Environmental > Aquatic > Marine > Coastal > Sediment | place: USA: Maine...
CAAAGAAATAAGGTGCTGTTCCATTAGAAGTTTCTAGTCTATGAAGAGGAGTACTACCACTTGTAACGATAGCTCCTGAAAAAACAACCGTAAATTCTTCATCTAGTCTACTGTTTCCTGCCTTTAAGCTTGTTGCATCAGTAGCTACTGCAACCTTGAATCCATCAAAAATACTTTCTCCGTCCTCACTAAAGTAAACTCTAGCATCTGCCATAGGAATTCTAAATGCAGTTCCTAGTGTATTCCAGTCGTTCTCGTCTAAAGTAAAGTTACTATAGGTATAAGAAGCTGGAGTCTGTGCTGTATACACAATTGTTGGTGAAGACCTAGAAATCTCTACTCTAGGCTTACCAGGAATTCCTGAAAGTATTGTAGCAAACAGGTCAGTTCCATCTGTGTCTACTGAAGTAAAGTATTCATCCTTTATTATTGCTCCACCTAAAATTGTTCCAGAAAGACTTGGTGAATCATTTGGTTTAAGATATCCACTAACAGTAATTATATTTCCACCAGTAAAAATCCTATTTCCTACTAACTGTATACTGTCTAAGATAGTTGGATATCCTAATTGTGTTGCTGTTGGTTTTATTTGTACTACAGTAGCTCCATTTTCTACTACAATTCCTGAGGCTAATGTACCACACCAATAAACAATTGCTCCATCTTCGTCACTTGCAGTAGTGGAAATATTACTTATAGGATAAAAAGTAGTGTTACTTATTGGGAAGCTTCCATCAACTACAGTAATTGCTCCAGTAGTCATATTTACATTGGCTAAACCTCCACCCCACTTAACATGATTTACTGTTATATCTTCTCCACTATAGGCACTATTACTTTCTGATATTCCTCCGTCAGTAATTGTATAGTAGTAATCATCTCTAGCATTTACTACTATCATCTTTCTAGATGATGGATGAACAGCATAATCAACACTACTATGACTAAAAGCATAATCTGTTTCTGGCTCTAAAGAACCACCTAAACTTGCTGCTCCTGTAGATAGATTTATGTTCCAACTTCCAAAAGTACTGTTTAGTAGTGTTGGTTCAGGGCTAGTTTCGTATATATAATCATCATATTCTGCTGAGTAGATTGCAACTGTTGCAGTACTTTGACTTAAGTTTCCTCTTGCTGGACTTGCATTACGTACTGATATCTGTGAATCAACACATTGAGGGTCATAAGGGCATGCTCCAAATTCACCAACATCTGAGAATGACCCATCATATACTGCTGTATAATAAGCACAAAACGGTTGTTCACTTACAGAATAGTGACTTTCTCCTAGAGAATAGTAGTAGAAAATTACAATAGGATTTCCATTACCTCCCCACATAGCTTCAATGTAAGGACCATACCATGATACTGGAGGGGTGGTATGACAATGAGTTGCTGGTGTGGACAATGTTCCAATGGTTGAATAACTTCCTAAACTAAAATCTACCTTATATACAGTCTTTGAATTAACAGCAATAATAGTGTCTTCATCATAAAGAGCATATCTTCTATGTGCTCCTTGTGTTGGTGGATTAGAAGAAGTTCCCCAAGGAGGAAAAGCTACACTAGCTACTCCTGAACCATCATGGGACTTCAATTTTCCAAAAGATGCTTTGTAAGGCAAACTACCAAGTGTAGAAGATAGTGTTGCACTATAATGATATTGTCCATACGTTAGAAGAGGACCATAGTATGGTGGATATGTACCTACTCTGCTTCTTGGATTATAGTCTTGATGAATTAGAGTAGGGTGGTCTAAAAGGTAACTTGCATTATGAAAATGACTTCTATAGTTATGGTATCTACCATATCCTATCTCATTTCCACCTAGTTCAGCTTTAAAGAAGTTCATATCCCCATCTGTTGGGATATAACAACTTGGAAATTCACCTTTTGTTGCATCATCAAGAGGAACTAAGTCTTTAATTGCTATTACAGTTGTGTCACCAGTATTATCTAAATCGTAGATTACTACATCAGTATCATTGTTTTCAAGAATAATCTGCTCTTTTCTTTCAATTCCAGAATAGATATTGAAGTGAACCATCCATGATAACTCTAACTCTGCATGAGTATATCCTACAATAATAGTTCCTTCATCATCTATTGTACAGGCTACTGCTTTTACATCTATCTCATCATGAACTGTTTCTGTTGAATCGGTCATCTCTCCGTGAGATAGTTTTACCCAAGAACTAGTAGCATCTGTAGACCTATAAGCATATCCATCACCAGTTACACAAACATAGATTCCTTCGCTTATATATAAGTCTAGTATGTTAAGGTTCGTTAGTCCTGAGCTATAGCTACTCCATGTGGAACTCTCAAGAGGTTTTCTCCAAACTCCTCCCCCTCTTGTTCCAACATAGACATAGCCATCCCATGCAAAATATGCAAAGAGTCTAGGACATCTTCTATCTAAAGTTATTGTAGTAATAAATCCAGTATCAGCGTGAGAGCTTACTTCTACATCAGTAACTAGACCAGTACCATTATACACTCTTGAACTAACATGTACTGAATCTCCTACCTGAATGTTTCTAAATCCAGTAAGAGATAGGGTCTTTTCTTTTGATAATTCAATTACAGTATTCAGTAACTTATTTGCAGTAAGATACGCACTACTGTAGTTGTTTATTGCATTTGAAGAAATTACAACTGTTCTATCATCATTAGAGTCTATTTGCCATCCAGCACTAGCCTCTGCTGACCCTGTAATCCATGTGTCTGTTACTCTATCCATTCCACCCCAAACCACTACTTTGTTTCTAGAGGGCTGGTCTTTCTTGGAATAGGAGATGCTTATAATATCTCTTTCTGTATAGTTAGCATCTGGATTATCAGTATCTACACTAAGCTCTCCAATTTGAAGAACGTTGTTGGAATCAAAAATCATGTACCATCCACTCTGCTGTAGAAGGGGTACTATCAGGTTAAATGTATTATCATTTCCAAAAGTAACGTTCTTGTTTACTGTAGAACCATTTCCTGTAGCTGTGAAGTTATAACTAACTCCTGCCCTATCTAGCCATAAGCTAATCCAATACTTAGCTGTTGAGACATATCCTGGTGTCCAAGTTTTATCCTCAAAGTTTCTTTCAAGTCTTAGAGAACTATCCTGTGCAGTAATCTTCATACGACCATCATGGTCATATTTGATATCGACAATAAAAAACTTACCTACCTTTATTGTATCTTCCCAAAGGGTAAGTGCGTCCCATGTAACAAAATTTCTCCCTACATTCTTTGTTTCAAGAACTAGGGTTCTAACTCCCTCACAAATAGAGGAAGTTCTGTTATATAAAAGAACATCGTTTGTGATATCCGTAGATACCCAATCTAATTGAAATCTAGCCATTATTTCTTTAGTGAAAGAGTGGTAACGAATCCAGAAGTAGAACTCATATCATGAGTTACTGACTCCACATACCAATCTCCACTAGCTCCTATCCCTGTATGATTAAAGGTTATTACCTGCCTTGCTGCATAAGTTGCATCTCCTAGCATAGCTATTGAACAAGTTTCTCCTAGTTTATTTAGTAAAGTTAGGTTTCTACTTGCTGCTAAGTCTGCATTACTTTGTTTAGTAATCCAATCAGCAGAAGCTACTACTGTCTGGTAAAAGACAGTTGGTGTACTAGGTAGGTATGCACTTGCAACCTTTGCTTCTGCACGAATTCCACTTCTTCCATATACTACTATCCTATTTCTCAAGTCTCTGGTAGAGGTAACCCTAGAAGCTTGAATAAGTTTAGTATTATCAATTGTCTTAGTTGAAGTATCTCCTCCCATAAGACCATTCCATCTCTCTACAAACCAAGCTTTATCATTTTGGTCTGCGTAAAGATGCCATGCAACTATGTTTGCTATGCTATTGCAGTACTCATATGCTGATACTAATTGTACCTCTACATTGCTAAGAGTAAAGTTAGTAGCGTCAGAACCATAGCTTGTTATACCTGCAAGTGCAAGTACCTGTCCTACCAATGCTTCTGCTGTAATTCCATCCCTAGTAAAAGGGTTATCTGGATTCTTTGAAGCTATAAAATAATCAGATGCTCTCACCAGAATTCCATAAGCTGAAATCTTTACCTTGGTTGGTGGAGTGCTTCTGGTAACTTCTTTTACATATCCAGAGAATACTTTAGTAGTATCTCCAACGTAACCTAGATAGCAAGAAACTGCATCACCATTAGTAAGAGTAGATGATTCTGCCTCTACTACTAGCATAGGTGCTGTATCTTGATGCGACTCTTGGAATCGTACGTTTATGACTCCAGAAGTGCTTGTTACCGAGTAGTCTACTTTATACATTCTTATAAATCTCGCTGTTTACAATATAGATTTTGTCATTTACAGCTAAGTCTGTTCTAATACTTTGAGATACTGCCATCTGCCTATCAAACTTAGCATTATGGATATAGAAATCTCCAACAACTCCATCAGGTCCACTTAGAGTAACCAATGAACCACTATAGGTATACTGTGTAATTTTTGTTTTGTCAGCATCACCAACAATGTAGTAGCTTATATTGTATGTTGGAATCTTATTTCCAAGTAGCTGAATTACTGAGTAACCTTGAATAGGCTGTAGTACTGCTGTAATTCTCTCTTCAGACTCATCTAATGTCTGTAAAAATATTCTAACATCTTCTAGTTTCCAAGCCATTATATCACCACCTGTTTAGCTATGTCACCTGAGGCAACTTCTTGGTCTAATAAGAATTCCCCTAAGTAGCTAGATAGGTCTGTAGCTAGGGTCTTTCCGTCTAATTGCAAATTGGTATTGTGTGAAATATCCAAGTTGATTGTTGGTTTAGTAAGACTTTGGAATAATTGTTTCAATGTTTCTCCGACATCAATTCCCTTTCCAGAACTTCCTGTTCCATAAGGGCTAAAGATTTCTAATCCCTGAAGAACTTCTATAATCTTACCGAATGATTCTTCAGCACTTGGAGCATCTTTTAGTGCATCTTCACGAAATTGTCCAGATGAGAAGTATGTTCCAAGCTGTGATAGGCTTTCTAGTCCTAAAAGACCTTGGAAGACATCACCTACACCTGCTCCTTCTCCTACTCCTATTGGTTTTCCTTCATTTATCAGTCCACCGCCTAAAGCACCAATGAGTACTTCTCTTAGTTTTTCTAGTAATCCTCTAGTACCCTGTATGAAGTCTATTCCTCCGCCTCCACCATAGGTCTCTCCTAGATTTTCAAATACATCAAATCCACTTGTATCATAGGCTGCTCTATCTGAGGGTCTTGCTCCTCTTGGGTCTACGTATGGAGTTGTCTGTGGTACTGATGCTGTTCCAGGCATAGGACCAAATACACTTTCAAGTGTTCCAACAGGTCTTTCATTGAAAGCTTTCTGTGTTGCTTCTGTAATTGTGGAAGCTGCCTCAGCTATAATTGTTTCTGGTGGTTTAGCTCCACTTCCTTCATTCAAAAGGTCAGTAACAACTCCACCTGCTCCACCACCAGAACTTGCTCTTGGTGCTAGTGCTTGACCTTGGAATGGAACGAAGAACGTGCCATCAGAAGGTAAGTTGTAAATACCCTCTAACTGGTCTTCTTGTGTATCCAAGATATCTTTAAGGATAAGATTAGTAATAGTCTGCTCAAGTGTCATTGAAGCAAAACCGTCTTTGAAGAGAACTATCTGTTCTTCAAACTCAGGTTCATATCCGTAAGCATCTTGTAGATTTTTAGCAATACCAGGAACACCAGCAGTTCTACTTTCAAACTCTGACTTAGTATACTGGCTGTAATCCGAAATTCCAATAGCTGAAAGTGCTGATGCTATTGCTCCTTCCTCTTCAGCAATCTTTGCTCCTGCTTGTAGTGCTTCAGAAGTTGCATCTCTAATAACTCTGAAAGTTCCATCTTCTAGTTCTACTAGGAAAGGTTCAACTGCGTTTTGCCAGTCTTCCATTTCCAAACCTTCTTTTAGCTCCGCTGGCATTGCTGCCCAAATATCAGACATTCTTTCTTCTGCATACTCCATGACTGTTTCAAAGTCACCACTACGTATGCCAGTGAGGTCTACAATAGAAGGAATCTGTACTCTTTTAGCATCATTCTCCCTACCTGCACCCTGCAAGTATTTAGGGAAATCAGTCCTTAGTCTTTCATATGTTGCTGTTTGGTCAGCAGAAACTGCAATTCCACTTCTAACAGCCTCTTCATACTGAGCCATAGTACCAATCATTCCAGCAACTTGTGACATCTGGTCTTCTGAGGCGTAGTAGAAGAAATCAAATAAGCTTGCGTAAGCTTCTTCTGTAGTTGATATTTCATCATTTAGTGCAATGAACTCATCTCCAACAAGTCCTATAATGTTGGATGCGATATCACCAAATCCACCAATATCGGATGAAAGAGTTTTAAATCTTTTTGAAGATACCTCTGAACCTACAACTTGTTTATTCAGTCTAGCTAAAGCTGCCTGTTCTTGTTGTGCTATAGTATCTGCAAATACATTCTTTACAGCATCTCCTACTGGAATATTAGTTGCACCTTTTGCGTCAACCAAGTCCTGTAAGAATCTAAGAAGCTCTAGTTGCTCCTCATCAAATGCGTATTTTATTGTAGCCTGTTCTCTACTGGTTCCTTCAAACAAAGAGGCAGTAGCAAGTCCTAGCTGTGTAAACCAGTTTCCTGCTGCTTCTTCAGTAAGCTGGTCCATGAATGTACCAAGTTCTGCTGCTGAATACTCTAATGCCTTAGATGGGTCCCATGTTATTTCATCTAATGCGTCCTGAACTCCGTCTCCTACAGTTGCATGGAAGAACTCTTGCCAATCATATTGGTAATCCCAAATTTTTGAACCTAATGCTCCTGCAGCAGCAGAGCCAATCATCTGTCCAACTAATGCTCCAGCAGGTCCAGCGAGAGAACCAATTGCAGCTCCTGCAAGACCTCCTGCAACTTGTCCAGCACCTCTTCCTGTCTGACCAGATGCAAAACTTCCACCTGCTTGTATAGCTGTTGATGCTAATGGTAGAGCGAAAGTTCCAAAAGCTTTTCCTACAGCTTGAGAACCTTTACTCTGTCCATAGATTTGATTTCTAAGTGGATAGGGGCTAGTACCAGTATACTGCTGTTGATTCGGAAAAGCTTTTCCAACAGTATTGTTGTAAAGACCTGCACCAAAAGTATTTAGTCCGCCAGAGAATGAATTGAATCTATCTCCATTTCTAGCAAAAGCTGCACCAAAAGCAATCATAATTGGGAGTGAATTTCCCATTATCTTTGTTAGTTCTGAAACACCATCAAGTAATAGTGTTATCCCATCTACTGCTAGTTTTATTCCATCTAGGAAACCACCATCAGTACCTAAGGTCTGTGCAAGTCTCTTGAATGAGTTCTCTAAGTTTATAAGTGACTTAGTAACTGTCTGCATCTGTGTTGCAAGAGCAGCTTCTGCATCTCCACTTGCTGAAGCAGAAACACCAACAAGCTGTTGCTGTCTATCTAAGTTTTCGAGTAGAGTAATAAACTGAGTAGCTCGTCTATTACCACCACCAATTGCGACACCGACTCTATTTAGGTCTGCATCTGAAAGTTCTCCAGCTTTGAACCTAGAATACACCTGTTGCATAACATGGTCAAAGTCTAATGCTTCTCCCTTCATGTTTTCAACTGCGAATCCAAGACTGCTTAGTTCTTTTACTGCTGTATCAGTTGCGTATCCAGTAACAAATGAACGGAAAGCATTACCTACCTCTGTAGCAGAGAGAGTAGTATTTTCTGCAAGAACTGCAATGTATCCATTTAGACTGTCAAGGTCAATACCAGCATTTCCAGCGGACTGAGCAGTAATAGCAAATGATTCTGCAAGCGTATCAATACTAACTGCAGCGTTCTTTGAGACTGCAACCCAACTGTCTAATAAGTCAATACCCTCATCTAAAGGTCTTCCTAGCTGTAGGAGACCACCAGCAAGTGTGTCAATAGCTTTAGCTTCATCAAGAGTAGTTACTGATGCAAGAAGCATAGCATCTCTCAGAAGTACTGTAGCTTTCTGATTTCTTTCTGCTCCTTCACCATATCTTCCAGCAGCTCTATAGGCTAACTCATAACCTTCAATCACACCTGATAATGCAGTTCCAGTTTCTTTAGATACTGCATAGGCTGATTCAAATATTTTAGTAGTCTCAGAGAAAGCCTGTCCAGTTGCGATAGCAGCAGAAGCAAGCTTAGTCTGAAGCTCAATCATCTCTCCAGAAATTTCCTGAAGTTTCCTCATAGGAATCCACACTAACTGTGCAGCAATAGCCCATTTGAAAACCTCACCAATATTTCTAGCAATAGAAGCACCAAAACTCTTGAATCTCTTCTGTGTATCTACTAGAACTTTACCATACTTATTTGTAGTAAGTGAAAGATTTCTGGTAACGTTATTAGCATCCGTCATTTGGAAATTGAATCTCTCTTGTCCAGTAGAGGCTTCAACCTGAACACCCTTTAGCTGTGACATCTCCATTCCGAATTCACGAATCTTTGAAGATACTTCAGGGTATTTCTTTGCTAAATTATTTAGCTGTTCCTGAGTAAAACCACCAACATTAGTTTCTTTTTGACCAGGGTTAACACCTGTCAGACTTCCAAGTGTTAATGGCTTATTAGACTGTGGAACATTCTGTAACTCTGTAAGTTTTAGTTTTAGTTTTTCAGCTTCAACTTCTGCTGTTCTAAAGCTATCTAGACTTACACTTCCAAACTTTCGTAACTGTTGAGTAGCCTGTAGTGCAGCAGCATCAATAGCAGTAAGAGTAGCTGTAGTACTTCCAGCGTTCTCTAGAGGTAACATCCCTCTAATATCCCTATAATTTCTTCCAGGTCCAGATACAGCACCCCTATCAGCTAGAGGAGTTTGTCTCTGTGGTGTATATGGTATTCTATGTTTTGGATGTGGAAGTGGCTGCTGTGGTTGCTTATAGTAATCAATAGCAGTCGTAAAGTCTGCACTTCTCATCTGACCAGCAAGCTTAGTGTACTCCTGCCTTAAGGTAGCCAAAGCTGTACTCTGAGAACGAATACTCTTAGTTAAATTATTATGTAGATTGGTTGTTGCACCAGAAGAATTGATACGAGAAATAGCTCTCTCATACTTAGCCAACTGCTGTTCGGAAACAATTAATGCACTTCCGAGTTCATCTAATGCTTTTTTTAGGTTAGAAATCTTGTCTGCCATTAACCCTCAACTAGTTTTTTGTTTATTTCCATTACCAAACCTGGGTCATTAGGGTTTGATTTTTTTCTATCAAAAACCTTATCAAACCAATCCTCTATCTCTTCCGAAGTGCCTTCCCAAATCATCTGTTCAGTGGGTCTTTTATCCTTAGGTAGTTCTCGGAAAGAATCTACCTGTACCCTTTTCCTTATAACATATGATATTGTAAAGGGTAATTCACTTGCATCCTGTATATCTAAGTAAAACGGAACCTGCAATGCTTTAGTAGCCGCCCACATGGACTCTATTGCATTACTCCGTGCTATTTTTTTAGTTCATCAAGACCCAATTCTAAATTCCTGTACTCCTGTAAAAGAAACTCTTTAACATCACCTGGAAGTTTTCCATAATCTTCAAATGATTCAAACAGAGGTGTCTTGTAGCTTTTGTCCTTGAATAGACTGTAGAATACAACATAGTCATAAAATTCTCTAGTCATCTCTATCTCACAAAGCTCATCTTTCAAGCTTATCATGTACTCATATTCAATCTCTGGTTTAGTTTTCTTAGAGAGTTCTTCTTTAGCTTCTGAGGCTCTCTTTAGAATTTCAGTTCTAACAGTATCTTCTCTTTTCTTTGGATATTCGTCCAAGAGTTTCTGATAGTTTTCCTGTTCTTCTAACGTAGCCTCTGAATCTGGTTCCTCTGGAAAAGGAATTTCAATTTCCTTTGCAACAGAAGAAGAGATATCTCTTAGATTGGCTAACAGTGTTAGCTCAATGAGTCTCTCTTTATTTGCTTCTGAGATGTCTGGAATAAACGCCATGTACTCATCAGAAGAGTGGTCTTTTAGTTTGTTTCTTAAATCCCTACTAGCTCTTAGAGCCTTTACTCTTGCTTTTTGAATCTCGGAATCTCCAACTACTCTCATGTAGACTTCGAGTTCACTTTTATCTTTACCATGAATAGTAACTGGCTTCCTATATTCAAATAGTGCAGTAATATCCACATCGTTCTTTTCTGGTGATAAAGCCATTTTCCTCTCCTATTATTAATAAATAATGGGGTCACATTATTAAATACTAAACAGTAGATTATAATATGACCCCTAAGTTGAATCTCCCTTTTAGTCGATTGTTACTTATTTAATTATTTTGTATTATACTCTAGCTCCAGAGTATACAACACATGCTCCTGTAGTACTCTTGAAATTGAATACCTGAACTGCATTGTCGTTCACGTTAGCTGTATAACTATCACCAACAACCTTGATGGTTGGAATGTAGATAGTTTTCAGAATCTGTGAACCAGATGCAGGATTAGTAAGCTGAATTTCAAGTGGCAACTCTGCGGTATCTTCATACTCGTTCAAAGCAAATTCTGTATTACCAGAACCGATTGAACCATAAGTTAGAAGGTCAACAAGCTCTTCATCAGTATCAAGAACAGTAATACTGCCTTCAACTGAGGGAACCTGAGACTGGTAACCGACAAGCTTATCATTGCCCATCTCTCTAATTTCGGTAACGTTTAGATTACCATTGATAGTAACAGACTGTACTCTAGGAATCAAGTTGGCACTTATTTCAACTTCAATGTCTTTGC
>Ga0316187_10005663_pt1 | contig 10781 bp, 6 predicted proteins | sample CroRivburrow1_MG_FD_204927 | JGI IMG/M metagenome (GOLD analysis project Ga0316187, IMG submission 204927) | Coastal sediment microbial communities from Maine, United States - Cross River worm burrow 1 | ecosystem: Environmental > Aquatic > Marine > Coastal > Sediment | place: USA: Maine...
ACATTCACTACTGACTCTATAACCAGATAGTTCGACCTTGATCTCAGTGCGGGGACTAGTGAAAAGGATTCAACCAGGTCTGACAGCCGTTCTGCGCATTGCATCGCAGTACTTAGTGCACATAGGAGTAATGAGTAAACAATGCAGGGTATATTTACACTTGGCTTACTTGAATGTTCCCTGCGAAACCAAATTCATCCTGTCGCTTGATTGGCACTGACAGTGAAACCTGAAATTACATTTTAATGGATATACAGAATGAATAAATGCTACAGACGGAAACATGTAATGATGTGGGTCTCTATCTGCCTGTTTTCAATCATCGGAGTGGACCCTGCTTTTTCGCAGAAACCACGTGTTGCTGTTGTTGATTTCGATATGCGTGTGCGAGGCGTGGATGCCGAACTGGGATCGGCAATGGCTGAATATCTAACTGATGAATTGTTCAAAGCTGGTAAATATCGCATTGTGGATCGTACCAATATGAAGGATGTATTGGCCGAGCAGCAGAGGGTACTCTATGGATCAATTGACGAGAGTACAGGTGCTCAGGTAGGGAAGATGCTAGGGGCAGAGTACATTGTTATCGGTGTATTGACAAAGTTCAGCGAAAAAAAAGGTGGCGGTTTTTTAGGCGCAATAAGCAATAAAATCCCGGTAGGTGTTGGTATTTTTACCTCGGAAATCCGTTTTGGTTTGAAAATAATCAATGCTACTACCGGAGAACTGATGGAATCAAGAACCATTAAGAAAAAAAAGAAATCGGCAGGTATTGTTGCGGCTGGCAATCTCATAGGGATGCAATTTGCAGGGGTCCTGTATAAGAGTAAATCAATGGAAAATGCTCTTGAAGAAGCAATTCGGGAAGCGGTACAACTCATCGATGCAAAACTGCCGACAACTGGTTCAAAGATTGCAGAATCAGGGCCTGATTATGTCGCAGATTGTGACAAGCTTATCGGAAATAGCGCACCAGCAATCATGGTAGTCATACCTGAAATTCACATACGGCGACCGATACCCGATCCTGCGGGAGAGACTGAGATTATTCGTGTCTTTCTAGAATCGGATTTCAATTTAATCGATCAAAAACAAATTGCTGCAATTAGAACGCAGGAACGCGTGATTAATGCAACAAAGGACCCGCAGCTGGCTGCTTCTCTCGGTGTTGAATTTGGAGCTGATATCATCATCATCGGCGAAGCGTTCAGCGAGTTTGCGGCTCGTGAAGGCAACAGAATTTCGTGTCGAGCCCGTGTTGAAGCCCGTGCAATTTCAACCCGTACCGGGAAGATTCTCGCGGCGCATGGGAAACATGCATCGGCCTGGGATGTTGCAGAAGGTATAGCTGCCAAAAAGGCACTACGTGATGCAGGAGGCAAAATCGCAGCCTATTTCAAACAACAGCTTTGCCGGAAAATGGGGGATAGCAGCCCTGCGCTGACATCTGTTGAAATTTTTGTGGGCAGCACAAATTTTATGAACCTGCGTGCCCTTGAAAAAATTGTAAAGCGCATGCCCGGTGTTAAGAGTTCAAGGAAAAAAATGACTGGTAGCGTCGGACGCATTTTTGTCGATTTCTCCGGTTCATCAGAAGACCTGGCAGATGCCCTTCTTGATGGTCAAACCGATGCATTACCCTTTGAGATCACCGGGTTTGATGCAGCAAAACTTGAAGTAAAGATGATGCCGGGCATATCCGGCAAGAAATGAAGTAACATCTGGAATAGGGGAATTAATTATGAAATTCATCAACAGATACAAAAACAAATATACACACTTTTTACTATTGGCGATCCTTGCATGTGCGGGGGCTGCTTGCAAAAAAAAATCACCGGCTGAACCTGAATCGATCATCGACCCGGGTGATGCCAACGCATTGTCAAGAGTTGTTATCATTCCAGATGCAAGACGTGTAAACGGTACACCGCCAGATCCAACCAGTGGGAGCAATACACCAACGGTTGGCAGCAATCAGTCACAACAGACTTCCTCAAATGGTAGCACAGCACTGCTTCCATTCCGCTATGCAACAGCGACTGATCTTAGTGGCTGCTATGTCTGGATTGAAGGGGCGAATAGTTATTTCCGGGTGCCTTACACAGATCCATCTTCAACTGCCGGCTCAATTACCATCCCATTGACAATACCAACCAATGTTGCTGCTGGACAATTTTGTGTAAGTTATTGTGTCTATGATGCAGAAGGGAGAGTGAGCAATATAGTTCAAACCTGTGTGAACGTATTGTCACTTGGTACGGGTGACCTCCAGATTTCATTGTCATGGGACACAGGTGTAGATTTGGATCTCCATGTAACTGACCCGCAGGGCGAGAGGATAAATTGGTTGAATAGTATTTCAGAATCAGGTGGAAACCTGGATCGGGATGATACCGACGGATTTGGTCCTGAAAATATTTTCTGGCTTAGCAATACGCCGAATGGAGAATTCCTGGTAGAAGTAAATCATTATTCCGGTTTGGGTGACACTCAGTATACCGCAACAATCAATAGTCTTGGTGTATCAAAGAAATTTTCCGGGAATATTTCGAATGGTAGAAGAAAGCTTATAACAACCATCGTCAAGAGCGGCGACAGTATTCGTTTTAAATAATGAAACGTTAATTAAATGCTGCCTTAATACGGCATTCAATTAAATGTCGTGTGTGGTCGGCGCAGGGGGGGCCGGCTACACATTTTTTTTGATTGTAAATATGTAATCGCCTGAAATCCGCAATTAAAAAAGAAACGAGCAATGCAAAATTGAGTGATAACGACGATGTCTGTGCTTCCAATGGCTGCAGATGAATGATGATTTAAACAGGGCAAATCGATCACTTGAAACGATGGCCGTAAATTCCAGACCATTTCTGTTTTAGAACAAAAGGAGACTGGGTTTTGATCCAATTGCTGGGCGGCAGGCAGGGGTATGTGCCATTGGAAAGGACATCTGAGAAGTAAGGAAAAAGCAAAGATCAGCTATCTAAACAACAGCAGCAGGGGGCCGCAGCAGAGTGCAAAAACAATATTAATTAATAAGGAGGCGTATTCATGAAGTATATCTCATTATTCATTTTTGTCCTGCTCGGGCTGGCAAGTTCAGGGTATTCGCAACCGCAAATTATTTTTAAAGATGGTTTTGAGACAGGCGTGCTCGATACGACTTACTGGAAGGCAAACCCGGGTGAAAATGGGGGTGTTGTAAAGGTGGTTGATTCTTTTCAGCATGTCAATGCTAATTTTGGGAATTCATTTTATGGGGCTATTATTGGCCGCGAAACTGATGGCGATACAACGACAAACAGTCTTGATTTGACTTTGGACCTATCAGGGCAAAGTCAAGTAGAGTTATCCTTTCAAATTAAACATAATGGTGATGAAACGCAAAAAAAGGATGGCATATATTTTAGTGATGATGGTGGAACATCATTTAAAAAAGTTGTCGATTTTGATTTTTCAAATTGGGTTGGTTTTGCTTGGGGGAAACTCCCACCTATCGATATCGATCAACTAGTATTGGATAATGGCCTGGCTTTAACAGATAAGTTTGTTATTCGTTTTCAACAATATGGCAATAAGGGATTTTCATATGATTACGGTGGAAACTACGATGGTTTGGTCATCGACAATGTAGTTGTACAGGTCCCGAAAACAGAATTTTCGCGGCTACCCTTTACAGATGATTTTGAAGAACCGAATAATCCTAAAAATTCGTGGCATGTTGGCAATGCCAATTATCCTGCCAATACGTCAATCTATAATACTGTTAGACCTGGAAGTGTCGTTGGCATTTATGATAATTATCAAAATGTCGCTGGAGATGGACATAGTATGTTTCTTGGTATGCAGAATGATGGAGCAAGTACAACCAGTGTTCTCGATTTGCATTTGAATTTATTGGGACATAATCAAGTCGAATTGATTCTCAGCGTTAAGCATAATGGTGATGAAACTCACGATCAGGATGGCATCTATTTTAGTGATGATGGTGGAACATCATTTAAAAAGGTTGTCGATTTCGATTTTTCAAATTGGGTTGGTTTTGCTTGGGGAAAACTCCCACCTATCGATATTGATCAATTAGCATTGGATAATGGCCTGGCCTTAACAGATAAGTTTGTTATTCGTTTTCAACAATATGGCAATAAGGGCTTCTCGTATGATTATGGTGAAAACTATGATGGCTTAGTCTTCGACGATGTAGTTGTACAGGTGCCGAAGATAAAGTTTTCACAGCTGCCCTTTACAGATGATTTTGAAGACCCGAATAATCCAAAAGAATCGTGGCATGTTAGCAACGCCAATTACCCTGCCAATACATCAAGAACAAATACTGTTCGCCCTGGAAGCATTGTTGGTATTTATGATAATTATCAAGGGGTCACTGGAAGCGAATACAGCATGTTTATCGGGAGAAGAAACGATGGTGAGCATACAGCGAGTTCTATTGACTTGCATTTAGACTTATTAAATCAAAAGCAAGTAGAATTTAATTTTCGACTTAAAGATAATGGGGATGAAACTCACGAACAGGATGGCATTTATTTTAGTGATGATGGTGGAGCTTCATTTAAAAAGATGGTTGATTTTAATTTTTCAGACTGGGTTGATTTTACATGGGGACAATTGCCACCAATCGATATTGATCAACTAGCTTCCGAGAATGGTCTTAAGCTCACAAATCAATTTATTATTCGATTCCAGCAGTATGGAAATAAGGGTTTCTCATATGATTATGGTGAAAATTACGATGGCCTTGTCATTGACGATGTCGTTGTGCAAGCGCCAAATGTTGAATATGCACAGCTGCCCTTTACCGATGGCTTTGAAAATGGCATTTTTGAAAATAGTTGGAGCCAGGGGCATCCCGAGATACCATTAACATCTCTAAGTGGTTCTGCAAAGCCAGGTGGCGTCGTTGCCGTTTCAAGAAATTATGTTCCGTATAATGGTGAGTTTAGTGCAGTATTGGGGCGCCTGAATAATGGCACAGCGACGACAACTGCGCTGGATTTGCATCTGGATCTGACCAAAGGAGAAAATATTCTACTGGAATACTGGATTAAGGATCTGGCTGACGAGCAACAAACTCGTGATGGTCTATGGTTTAGCAATGATAGTGGCACAACATTCAAAAAAGCACTTCAATTTAAGGTGGATGAGTGGACAAATAGTCAATATCAATTCATGTCGCTGGATATCAACCGAATGGCGGATAGTTTGAATTTGCCACTAACCGGTGGTTTTGTTGTTCGCTTTCAACAGCATGGTTCAAGCAGACTTGGAAGTGATGGCATTGTCATTGATAATATTTCTGTCACTGGAAAAACAAAGCCAACAACATCAGTTGCCGATGCACAAGCTCAAACTACGCCAACATTCTTCGCACTCCAGCAAAATTACCCCAACCCCTTCAACCCAACGACCACGATCCAATACGACTTACCACAGCGAGAAAATGTAAAGCTCACCATTTTCAATACCGCCGGGCAGCAGGTGAAAGCGCTCGTGAATGGCGCTCGGAAAGCGGGTTCTCACCGCATCACTGTTGACATGCAGGGCCAGAGCAGCGGCATCTATTTCTATCGTCTGGAAGCTGGAAGTTTCAGCATGACCCGGCGCATGCTGTTTTTGAAGTAGAACCCCAAACAAAAATGCACTGTGTTCCTTAAAAGGTTTACAGTGCATTTTTTACATTCTCGCGGTCCGTCTTAAAAATTGTCGAATTCGGAGCCACATCGGGAAATCTTTGTAATTCACTCTTTGATAGATTCAGAAATGAAGTCGGATTTTACCATTTCCTGAGCCTGACTATAATTGTAAATGTGGTGGTTTTTGCAGGACGTCGATACATCGTTTCGACTTTTATACAATCAGGCGGATCGGGACTACGCCAATATTTTTTCAGGAATTACTGGTAACTAACGAAGAATCAATCAGTTCGGGTTTTGTGCTGTTCCTGAGAAAAATCAATAAGCGCTGTAGCGCATACACCCGCAAATTCTGCTGTTTATCCTGTGATAGGCTTATCATGGTCCATCTTTCTCTTCCATCTTCCGATAGAATTAGAGAATCGTAAATTTTAAAACGATTTTATAATCAGGGTTACAATTGGATGGAGGAGATCGCTATGCACATCAGACCAGACAAGGGGTATGCCACTGACGGGCAGAAAGAATTTTCCATAACTAGTGTACTTGCTCGGGAAAATCAGAAAAATACGATCACAATTTTTTTCAATGGATTGCTTTATGGGGCCTCGGTCACGATTCTGCTGCAATATCTTAAGCAAATTGCAGCTTGTCGGGCGGAGCGGTGGGTTGTCCATTTCGGGCGGGAGAGCACATCTGATATTATCAGCCTCAAAACGCTTATTGTGCTTCGAGATTTTGCGAAAAAGCTATCAAAAAAGGGGTGTACACTTGAATTTATGGACGTGCCACCTCACCTTTTTGCCACATTGCACGAGCTCGAGTTTGCCAGGTTTTTTAAGATAAGGCGGCAGGGGCTACCAAAAGGTAGTATTCATAAGCTGGTACAAAAACCGTATACCCCATAACAACTCAGGAGGCAATGGGATGCTATTTAATTTTTGTTTGAAGCCTTCTAAAATCCGCCGCACAATTCACGTTCATAAATTCTGATTCTTCCTTCCTGTTTCCTTCAATAGTAATAATTTGTGTTTCCATGGTTCCAAGAAGATCCATAAGACGATAATTTTTATCTTTGACCTGCGCTTCGAGCGTTGGCAGGCATGATTTTGCATAAATTGCACAGACAGGTTCAATGCCCTTTGTGGATTTCGCTGCGACAATTTCAGCAGACGTTCTGGTGTTGAAAAGCTGATCGATTGTTTTTTCTGATATCAAGGGCATGTCGCAGGAAAGGATGAGGCACTGGTCATTCCTGCAGGCCATCAATGCCGCATGAATCCCGCCAATCGGTCCACACCTTAAAAATGAATCTGTCACCACGGGGGCTTCAAGAAAGGCGTACTTGTCCTTTTTGTCAGCAACCAGAAAACAGTCATCAGCACACGCCGATGCAGTCCTGAAGATGCGTTCAATAAGCGTCAGGCCACCAACCGTTAAGAGCGCCTTGTCCCGCCCCATTCGAGATGATAAACCGCCGCAGAGAACAGCAGCGCTTCTACCAGATTTTTCATTCATGGATATTCCTCGTGACAACAGATCGTTTCTTTTGTATTATGCAGACTGTAATTGATTTGTCCTTTCAGCCGCCCGCTGTGCTCAGCAGAGAAAAGAGTTATTTATGGTTGGTTGCTAATAGATGCTGTTTTTCTACTTTTCGGCGGAGATGGGAAGACAGGAGACAGTCCATTTCAATAAAATAAAACCGGAGTCATGTGGTGAAAACAATATTTCGTTTATGCGTGGTCGCTCTATGCATACAGGCAACTTTGTTATCTGGACAGGAACAGTCCTATAAAGTCGGCGACAAAATCGATAGTGATGTCACGGTTTTTAATGCAGATGGGGAAAAAGTTAAGATGCTCGATCTTGTCCAGGCAGACACACGACTGATTTACCTCGTCATTCTTGGTGGACCGAGTTTGAACCCGGAACGTGGCTCCGGCGGCATCTGGTGTGAAGATTCTTTCAACGACCTGCCCGTTTCAACCTATAATTATTTCAACTTCAGCCAAAAGGGGGTGCTCTTTGTGCCTGTTGTTTGCCCGCCAGTTTATCATGAACGCCGTTTTGGATATGATAAGGGATTTTTTATGCAGGAGCAGGATTCTGAAAATGATTTTTTGAAGGGATTTCAAGCATTCACGCAGGCAACCAAAGATTTGCAGAAGCAAAAGATTATTCCTTTTGACAATGTTTTTTTTGATCCACATTTCAGCCTGCTGTTCAACCATAACCGTCTGAAAGATCGGCAAAATTATCCATTAAAAGATGTATCCTGGCTGGGCAGATTTAAGCCGGAAGGGGATACGCAGATCTATTCGACCCCGACAATCTGGCTGATTTTACCTGATGGAACTATCGTTGAAGGCCCCTTCTATGGAAATCGATATTCACATCGGATACGAAAAATAACGTACACAGTGCGTGATATCGAAAAGGCAATTAAGCGCCATATTTTTTAATGCAATTGAATACCCCGGCCACAGGTTGCCTGCCACCCCGGCAAACTTGAGGGAGACTGAAAATGATGGGCTAATTGGAGCCGGGCAGGCGCCGTCAGCTCTCAGCGGATTATGACGGGCCTTTCTTTGAATATCGTTGATGAAGTATGCAGGTCTGTGATTGTCACTTTCAGGATATATTCTCCCTTTTCAACAGAACCAGCGTCTATTGTCAAGACTTCAAAGGGATCTTTTTCGCGTCCATTCCTTTTGTACTGGATGCTGGTTGCTTTCTTTCCCTTGCCCCCTAAAAGTCCGAACAGATTTTTTGCCTTTTTCTTCACTTTTGTCAGTTGTAAATGATAATCAATGGAATAGGATGTCTCACCTTTGGAAAGCTGCAGGCCATATAACTCAAAATAAAGGAATATCGGTTTTCGTTTCTCGAATGAGCTGGTTGGATTTGGCAGAATGCGCATACCATTTTTGTTGAACTTCCCTGGTTTCGGTCGGGCTTGTGCCTGAATGTCGAAAGCGAGAATGATGTCGCTCATGTGCAGGGCATCTGTACTGTAATCTGGAATGTGTATCGGGATTTTCTGATACGAACTTATAAACGGCAGGTCCAGTGGGCGTGAGTAGACGGCCAGAAATAAAGAGTCCGGTTTGACACTGCTGCTGATAATATCAAAATAGATGTCGTCTTTTCCGGCCTTTCTGCCTGTGGTGAATCGGGCTTTGTTGTTCTCTTTTTTAAGCAGGTTCCAGTCTGAATCATGGAAAGTCAGGCCACTTTCAAGAATAATGGATTTTACAGAGTCGGGAAGGTTTTCAAGGACGCGGCTTAACTGATAGCCATAGTAAACTTCTACATTCGTTTCGTCGCCTTTGCCCCTGAATGTTGCGCTGTAAAACGGCATTGGCAGAACGGTCTCATTCTCCTTCCAGGTGTGTTTCTCCGTCCTGAGCGCTTTGCGAATGACATTTTTGCTCATCGAAGCCAGCTCATTCTCTGCCGCAAGATATTCGGTAACGCTTTTAGCATCTGCCATTCTGAAATAAAGTGGATCCCATTCGGCAAGACGCGTGAGGATCAGGGGGTTTCTTACAACTGATTTCAGGCGCCAGGTAAATTTAAGACTTACGAAATGAAAGATCATTTCTGGAGATGGAGGAGCAGCATAATAGATCCAGGATTCATTGTTCCATTCAGGGTCAAAAATATCTAATCCCGGTACTTTTTGTATTTCGGCTGGCTTCCCGTGGCGCAGAAAAATCAGTCCACGATCGTCAAACTCATTGTTCAAACTGAATACAGCAGGGAAATCCAGATTTTGATCTGTTTCAGGGTCATTAAACCTGGAGCGAACACCATCATACACATAATGATTTTCAGCGTAATTCAGCCTTCTGTAGTGTTCCACCAGTCGCGCATTATAATCAGCGGCGGGAAGCGGATCTTTTTCAGCCCAGAATGCCTGGACAAATTGGACAACCTCTGCCGGGGTTTTTAATTTCTTATATTCTTCATACTCCTCATCTGTAATTATATATTTCAGATCTTCGAAAATCAAACCTGCATCGACAGGCGTCTGCAACTCTTCAAGTGCCTTCCTGTACCAGAATTGCACCTCTTCGGGGTTATCAAGCGCTTCATGGGCGCGGCAAAGCGCAAGGTACAAAGGGATGGCACTTATCTGAAAGTCGGCCGGATCTAAATCTGCAAGCATGTCGGCGGCCTCTTCAATGTGCCCCCCATGTCTCATCTTTTCAGCAATATGAAAATCAGAGATGGTGTTGTCATTTTGTTCCAGCCAGCTTATTGCGTTAGTGGAATCAACATGCTGGACCAGATATTCATAAAATCTAAAGAGCCGAACCTGTGGATTGGTAAGGTCAGGGCGAAGCTTGATTTGAGCATGAACAAGCTTAATTGCTTCCTTATATTTTTTCCGAAAGCGCTGCAAAAGTGCAAACTGGTGCACTGTATCTTTGAACAGAGAGTCCTGCTTAAGTACAGCTTTGAAATGGCGTTCAGATTTCTTCCAGTCAATGTCAGCAAGTACAAATGCCTTGAATTTCCCAGTTTCCCTGTAACAGATTCCGCGGTAATAAAGCGCTGGCTTGTGCGTCTTGTCAATTTTCAGAACACGCCCGAATCCCTCTCCGGCTGCGGCCCAGTTCCCCTTTTTAAAGGCAAGAAGTGACAGTTCAAAGTGGGCATCCTTTGTCCTGCGGTCTATTTTCAGGGCTGCTTTAAAGGCTTTTTTTGCCCATTCGTTCTGTCCTGATTCAAGAAAAGTTCGCCCTTTCTGAACCAGGTCCAGCGCTGAGTTCTTTGCAGCTTGAGGCTGCATTGCACGGGATTCAGTGCCAAATAGCATGAGCGAGGCTGGCAGCAGCACGTGAAGTAAAAACAAGATGAAATAGCAGCGCAAACTGGAAATTCGAATACATTTTGAGTCAGCCTGGTGCTGTGTTAAAAAATCGTGTACTGATGAAAGCTGGATTACGGTTTTCATGTTTTTCTCCAATCTGCTCTCGGGTTTTTCTTTAACTAATTTGTGCCCTGCATGCTTCATGAGCTCAATTGTTGGGTTGCTGATTTTGCCCTGTTCTGAAGAGCAAAAAATATAAAATACTTTGGGCGTGCCCCTCGGCGAAAGGAGACCCGCATCAGGATACA
>Ga0316187_10005664_pt1 | contig 10780 bp, 6 predicted proteins | sample CroRivburrow1_MG_FD_204927 | JGI IMG/M metagenome (GOLD analysis project Ga0316187, IMG submission 204927) | Coastal sediment microbial communities from Maine, United States - Cross River worm burrow 1 | ecosystem: Environmental > Aquatic > Marine > Coastal > Sediment | place: USA: Maine...
TTTTTGCTCCGCACATGATGAAAGCAACATCAGTATGGCCAGTATGGCTAAATTTTTCATGTAACTTCTTTCTAAGAGGTTTTACAGATTCAATGGCCGTATAATTCATCAGAATTTCCTTTCCGGCGTCAGAAATAAATTTACTTTTCAGTTCATAGAAAACACCAGAAAAATCTAAAGGGCCATGGTACTAAACGAAATCATGATATATCCTACAATTGCTATAATCAATACCGATGTAACAATATCCACCCAATTATAACTTGCCTTATTCTCAGCCCTTTGTTCAGGACTAATAGTTCCGAAAGTGAGCCCTTGCAGTTGTGCCTGGGAAGGAGCCGGGTACATCATACTAACCACTACCGCTATACCTATACACAGGGCAAAGAAATAAGCGCCAAAAACCAGCCAATTAATATCGGCTATTGCATAAATAAAGCTGCCTTCAGTAAAACTCGATTTGACAATCTCCAGGGTAAGCTTGCCAAAACCAATTATAAAACCTCCAATCAGGGTAGCAATAGCGCCATTGGCATTAATTCGTTTATAAAAAATACCCAATAAGAAAACTGCAGCTATTGGCGGGGAAATATAGGCCTGTACATTTTGAAGGTATTCATAAAGTCCATCGGAAAGTGTAGTAATAATTGGAATCCATAAAAGACCAAGGCCTACCACAAAAAAGGTGGCAATTTGTCCTGTTTTTACCAATTCTTCTTCTGGTTTATCCGGTCTTAGTTTTTTATAAATATCCAGTGTAAATAAAGTGGAACAAGAATTAAAAACTGAAGCCAGAGAGCTCATCAAAGCAGCCAATAAACCGGCTGCAACCAAACCCCGAAGTCCGGAAGGCATTAAATTACTCATTAGTACGGGAAAGGCTTCATCCGGACTATCCCAGTGAAGTTTGCCCTGCATTTTAAGTGCCAGCGCAATTACTCCCGGTATTAAAAAAAGGAATACCGGCATAAGCTTCAAAAGCGCTCCAAATATACTTCCCCGCCTACCCTCCTTAATATTTTTTGCAGAAAGCACCCTCTGCACAATTACCTGATCTGTACACCAATACCAGATACCAACAACCGTACTGGTAATAAAGAGCGGGAGCCAGGGATAATCGGGGTCAGAATTTGGGCGCCACATATTAAAATATTCCGGCCCTATGGTCTCTTTTAACTCACCCCATCCTCCTACAGCGTCCAAACCCAGAAAAGTTAATATTCCTGCACCTAGAACCAATACAACGGCCTGAATGGTTTCTGTATAAACTACGGCCCGCATCCCTCCAAGTACAGTATATATTCCTGTAAGTACTACTGTGGCCACAGCGCCAATCCAAAAAGGAATGCCCAACAAAGCGGAAACCACTACACCTCCCGCATAGATAGTAACTGAAACTTTGGTTAGAATATAGGCTATTAAGGACACAACAGACAAGACCCATCTCGATCTTGAATCAAAGCGTTTTTCAAGGAATTCGGGCATGGTAAATACGCCACTTCGTGCATAAAAAGGTAGAAAAACCCAGCCAAGCATTAATACAATCCAGGCATGTAACTCGTAAATAAGCAGCGGCATTTTGTCTCCGGCGCCATTTCCTGCCAGGCCCACAACATGCTCGGAACCAATATTAGAGGCAAAAATGGAGGCTCCAACTATAAACCATCCAATATTCCGGCCGGCAAGGAAATAGTCCTCTGTATTCTTTTGCTTCTGCTTAATAACCCACCAGGCTACCGCCAGTAATATAAGGAAGTAAGCCGTAATTACCACCCAATCTAATGAATCAAGTCCTTTCATAAATTATACTTTTTAATGCGTATCTGTTCAAAAAGAAAAACGGAATATTACTTCTGATGCGATTTTCCAATTGTTAAGATACTTAAAACCGATTAACCAGATACTAATTATGAATATACCTGGAATACTGAGGTGATAATTAGAGATCAAGTAAAGAGATGAAATTAAATAAAAATCGGGTAATTATGGGTATTGTTTTGAGAAGTAATCATTGTTCCAGATTATTGGCCTGGAAACTTTCAAGATCGTTGCTATTATTGAATTGTGAATTAATTTCTATTGGATTACAGCAAATTTCACAATCTTCAACGTAATTCTGCTGTTGAATCGAGGGGTCTAACAGCATCGATATTTCTTCCCAGCAATAGGGGCATTGAAAGTAGTGTTCGTACATTAAAGAGTTATAAATTTTAATTTATAAATGACCTCTCTTAAATTAAAGCAAGAGTATTAAAAGTCTACATTCAATAACTGACCTGTTAGTTGCAATAGCTCTAATTCGGCTAGTTTAGCATCGTATTTTGCAAGATTTTTGGTTGTTTGCGCCGCTAAAAGATTAATCTGAGCCTGTCTGAATGTTATTGACGTAATCCTTCCCAGTTGGTATTGCTCCCTTGATCGTTCAAAATTATTCTGATTGGTAATGACAGCTTTCTCCTGAATTTCATATATCGTTAATCTGTTTTCGTAAGTTTCCAGTGCATTCTCAATATCCCTTGCAACCTCTAGTTCAACCTGCTTCTTTAATAACTCCTGATTTTCATAAACTATTTTAGCGTTTCGAACCCTGGTTATTGTGCTTCCTCCGTCAAAAAGGTTCCAGGTAAGGCCGGCATTAAGCGCAAGGTTTAAATTGTTATTGTTGGTCCCGGGAAAGAATGCTGAGGCAGCACTCTGATTTAAATTCCAACCATATGAACCCGTCAAGCCAATCACCGGCAAATAACCAGATTTACTTACCTTGATGTCGTATTCATTTATTGCTAAATTCCTTTCGGTTTGAAGGATGGCAAGGTTATTTACGGACACATCATCAACCATCGCCTGTATTTCCAACATGGGGATAAAACTAATTAGGGTATCTACTTCAAATAAGTTGGATACCCCCTGATTTAATACAACATTTAAATCGCGTTTGGTATTATTCAATAATCGCTGGGTATTTAGGAGAATTATACTATCATTGGTAACATCAACTTCCGCATTTAATACATCTAACTGCGTATTTTGTCCATACTCAAAGGCGTATTGGGCCCTTTTAATCCGGTCTTTAGAAACCTCCAAAGCTTGTTTCTGTGCATATTCATTTTCAGATAAACGGGCAACTTCAAAATAGATACTTAGCAACTGAAGTATGGTGTTTTGGATAGTTTCCCTGGCCTGCAATTCGGTTAATTGGTACTGTTCCTTCAGTATCTTATAATTGTATCTGCGCCCTAAGCCATCAAAAAGAATATAATTTAAATTTAGTCCCGCATTATAGCGTTGTGCTTCTGCCTTATTAATTTCAAAATTCGGCCTGGGATTTCCATTTTCATCTACCTGGCCTGGAAATTCAATAGTAGAATCATCCCTGTTATAAGTAGCTCCTGCTGTACCCGTTAGGGTTGGTAAAAACCCTGTGTTTAGTACTCCCTGATTATTATCGGCAATTTCCACCGTATTCTCGGCAACTTTTATACCAAAATTCTGCTCTAATGCAAGAGCAATAGCCTCAGTTTTTGACAATAATTTTTCCTGTGCAATGGCATTCGTACTCAATGCTAAAAGCACAATAACCCAGATATAATTTTTCATTTATCTTTCGCTTGTAGTTCTTTAACAGTGTCTTCTGCTTCTTGAGAAGCTGATTGACCATTTGATGATTCTGCTACCAATTTATTTACTATTTGATCCTGAAGGTTTTCTTCTTCATGTTGTTCCTTTATAGCCCGCTCCACTTGTTCTTTTGACACTTTATTTCCGGAGACCAACCATTTATTATTTACTTTTACTTTATTACTAAAAGACAGGAAAATTGGCAACATTATCAGTGTTAGAACCGTAGCAAATGCAATGCCATAAGCTATTGAAATAGCCATAGGTATTAGAAATCTGGCTTGCCTGCTTTGTTCCAGCATAAGAGGTGCCAGTCCGGCTATTGTAGTCAATGAAGTTAAAAAGATTGCACGAAAACGAGAACGCCCTGCTTCCATAAGGGCATCATCAAAGAGCATCCCTGACCTAAGATTGTTATTAAATCTTCCTATCAGAACAAGGCCATCATTAACCATTATACCAATTAGTGCAATAATTCCCAACATTGAAATAATGTTAATAGGAAAATCATGAATCCAATGCCCCCAAGCCACGGCAGTAAAACTAAATGGTACCAATATTAATAGCATTAAAGGCTGGCTAAAACTTCGGAAAGTAAAAGCAATGGTCAAATACATAAGAAATAATACGGAGAGACCTACTAAGCGCAATGAACCTATAAGCTTGCCAGCCTCCCTATTTTGTCCTTCATATGAAGGGGTTACCGTTGGATATTTAGACAGAATTTCTGGCATTATTTCTGTACGTATTTCGGTCATCACATCTGTGGCACTAACCACTTTTTCGTCTTTAAGATCTGAGGACAATTGTATCTCACGTTGACCATCTAAGTGATTTACAGCTACATCTCCACGTTCTATGCTATAAGTGGCTATTTCCTTTAAAGGTATCCGACTACCGTTAGGGGTAACAATCCGCATTTCATCCAAATCTGTTATAGAAGATCTATTTTCACGATCATATCTTACCCAAACTCGTATTTCATCCTGGCCCCTTTGAAATCGCTGGGCCTGAGTTCCAAAAAAGCCCGCTCTCACCTGATCCATAACCGTTCTTAAGTTCAGGCCTAACAAATAGGCATTTTCCTTGAGTTCTATTTTTATTTCTTTAATTCCTGCAGGGTCATTATCTGAAATATCTTTTAAAGCGGGATTATTCAGCATTGCGGTTTTTAGCTCATCTTTTGCCCCTTTTAATTCCTGAATATTATATCCCAGCAAGGATACTGAAACCGGGTCCCCTCCAAAATTTCTTCCTGAGCCATAGACCAGACTTTCTATCCCAATTACAGGCCCCACCAATTCTCGCAATCGATTAGATACCACATCTGATGTTATCATATTTGGGCGTTCTTCACCCGGTAACAGATTTATGGAAAGGGTAGCCGCCGAAGAACCCGGGCCAACATTTTTAATAACATTTTTGTAAAGAGACTGGCCTGTTCCCTTTAAATATTGTTCCGTAAGTTCCTGGTTAACTATTTCGGCCTTTTCTTCTATTAATGAAATTATAGAATCTGTTACACGCTCATTAGTACCATTTGGCATAAGTAATTCTACCTGAACCTGGTCACTGGCTGTGTTTGGAAAAAAAGTCATGCGAATTATTCCTCCGCCTATAGACCCAAATGTGATAATTAGTGCAAATACAAAAAAGGAGAAGGTTAATAGTTTATAACGCATTGCAAAAGCAAGTGTAGGAGAATATATCTTGTCCCTTAACCAGGACATAACATTGTCTCCCCATTGGTTTATGATCCTTAATTTTGCAAATATTTTAGCAATACCTGTCTTAGGATTTTTATCTTGCCGCCGCAGGGCCTTGGAATGTGCAAGGTGAGCGGGGAGAATTATCATTGCTTCAAGTAAAGAAACCAAAAGAGTGATTATGACAATAACAGATACCTCTGCGAAAAATTCCCCAATTCGGCCATCAAGAAAAAGAAAAATAGAAAAGGCTAAAATTGTAGTTACAATTGCTGTAACTATGGGCGGAATTACTTCCAAGGTGCCTTCAAGTGCGGCCTGAATTGGTGATTTACCTTTCTCATAATGCTGGTAAATATTTTCTGCAATTACTATACCGTCATCAACCAGGATGCCAATTACTATTATCATTCCAAATAAAGAAAGGATATTAATAGTAACATCAAAGAACCCGGCGAATACAAACATGGCCAAAAAAGCTATGGGAAGGCCAAAAGCCACCCAAAAAGCCAAACGCGTATTTAGAAAAATCGATAGAAATATCAATACCAAAATCATCCCCATAATGGCATTTTTGGTAAGTAATTCTGTCCGTTGATTAAGCGTTACAGAAAGATCACGAACAACGTTTAACTGCACATTATTATATTTCTGATTAAAATCTTCAATATAATTTCTTACTTTTTCAGCAGATGAAATAAGATCTTCCGTATTTGTACTTGTAATGGTGGTTGTTACAGATAAATCTCCATTAAAGTAGGCCGCATTGGGTGATTCTGAAAACCGGTCTCTTACAACTGCGACATCTTTTAAACGTACTGTCTGACCGGCCGCATCTGCTCTAATTATCAAATTTGAAAGTTCATCACCATAATAAGACCTATTATTGGCCCTAATTAAATATTCTTCGGCATTGGTTTTAATATTTCCCCCTGTAACCAGAATATTAGCATTTGCTACTGCTTGTGCAACATCCGTAAAAGACATTTCATAGGCAAGTAAATTATTCTCGTTTACTGCTATTTCGATTTCCTCATTCGGGTAACCCGAAATACTTATTTGCGAGATTCCATCAATCCTTCTAATGTCGTTCTCTATTTGGCGGGCGATTTGTTTTAAAGTAGCAAGAGGAATATTTTTTCCACTAATTGCAAAACTTATAGTTGGCCTAACTGGTTCTAATTTAGAAACTACTAACGGTTCCATGCCCGTAGGAAAAGAGGGCACCCTGTCTACGGCATTCTTTACCTGCAAAAGCATGAAATCAACATCCCTTCCTTTTTCAATTTCCACATTTATTCTACCGCTATTTTCTTTGGAAGTGGAAGTAACTCGTTCTACACCTTCCAGTCCTTTAAGATTATCTTCAATTTTTAATACAATTCCTTCTTCAACTTCCAGAGGGGAAGCTCCGGGATAAGTAATAGTTATAAGAATGTTTTTTGAATCCGCTAGTGGAAAAAATGATGACTTTAAGGATAATGCCCCTACAATTCCAAATATAAATATGGCCAGGACAATGACATTAACTGCGACATGATACTTAATAAAATACTCAATTATTTTTCTCATTCGTTTAGGTTTTTAGCGGTATCATCTTTAAATTCTTTAACCAGCATACCAGCATATGCTCCTACCACTGGTCTTATAATTATCGTTGTCCCTTCCGGAACATCCTTCAATACCACTTTCTTATTAGAAAAATAAACCGGTTTAACATCAATAAGATCAAGAACAGAATCTCTAACCACAAAAATTTGATTATTCTCTAACAGGAGACTTCTATCTATTTCAATGGCATCAGATTCTTGTTTGGCATTTAAATTGGCTTCCAAATACATGCCTTCTTTTAAGTCCGGATCAATAACGTCTATAAATGCCTTTATGGTCTGGGTAGCAACGTCTACATTTCCATTAATCCGGGCAACAAAGCCCTTATAAGTTTTTGTGCGGTCCAAATTCACCAACTCTACTTCCTCATTAACTTTTAAAAGGTCACTAAAAGTCTTACTTATAGATACCTCCATTTCATAGATATCCGTATTTATGAATTCTCCCAATTTTTGACCCGGTCGTACCAGCGTACCTTCAGTAACCAAAGCCTCTGTAAGTATTCCTGAAAATGGGGCCGAGATGCGATACTTTCGCAAACGTTGCTCCATATTTTTAACATTGTAATAGTTTGTCAAAATTCCACGACCTGAAATAAAGAATTTTTCCTTCTCGCTGGTCATTTCCGGAAGGGGCGGAGTAGTTTTATCAAGGTCGAAATTACTTAAATACGCCTGCCATTTTGGAAATACTTCAGGATAATCGAGGCGCAAATCGGGCATGATCGAAGTAATTAAATTGTATAAATTACTCTTGGCCGACTGAACACTGGCGTAGTATTCAGAGGCATCTATTTTGATAATTGTTTCGCCTGTTTTGTAAGGTTGTCCCGCTTTAAACAGTTTATTCCCTTTTTGGAAAACCCCTTGAACTTCAGCATAGAGTTCAACCCTCCTTTTTGCCCTTAAATTGCCATTCGCAGGGACTATAATAGGAATCGTTCCATTGGCCACGGTTTGAGTAAAAACTGTTTTCACCACTTTTTCTACTTTCGTCTTTGGTCTGGACTTACTGTTAGCAATTTGTTTAGCCAAAAAAAATGAGGCTATAATAATTACAATTCCTAATATTGATAAAACTATTTTTCTCATTCGTTTGTTACTAAATTTGGGCCTCTGCCGTGGTAATATTATGTTGAATTCGTTGCAACGTATTTATAAGTTGAAATATTTCTTCTTCTGTAATATTTTTTTCCATGATTTCTTTTAGTCCAACTATTATGGGCCTTGTTCTATTAAATGCAATTCTACCGGCTTCGGTAAGAAAAACCCGGTTTACCCGCCTATCGAAATCATCCTGTTCCCTGCTTATATAGTTTTTACGTTCCATTTTGGCCAGTAATCTTGCCAGAGAGGATTTATCCCTTAAGGTTAGAAAGGCCAATTCATTTTGAATAAGGCCATCATTTTCATGTAATTTTTTAAGAACTATCATTTGCTCTTTACTAAGATCAAGTCCTTCGCATTGAAAAGCTTCATGTAAATAATTATCAACCATCTTAGTAGTACTGCCAATCCAGCGACCTACAGATTTATCAAAATCCACTAAAATGTCTGTATTATTCATGCCGCAAATATAACGTTAAAAATGATTAGTTGCATATGCAACTAATGTTAAATAATTCTTAATTTATGTTTAAGTATTTTAATGTTTTATAAAACAAAAGGGACGCAGACTGCATCCCTTTAACCAAACTAACTAAACTATAAGCCAACTACTCATTTTCATTATCATCCTCAAATTTCGTATCTGCCATGCGGGTTTTAGAAAAATTGACATCCTTGAAATCTAATTTTACATCGCCCTTATCATAATCAAAAACCAGAAACTCCCTGGTGTCCATAAGTTCAAGGTTTTTATATGAATTAAATTTGTTATTCTGAATTTGTAGGACCTTAAGACTAGCCAACTGACCAAATTCTGCCGGGATCTCCCCTCCTAATTGATTATTTGCCAGTACAAGTTCCTTGAGTAAAACCAGTTGTCCTAAGTTTCGCGGGATATCACCCTCCAATGTATTCTCAAAAAGCCCCAGACTTTCTAGTCTGGTAAGATTTCCTATTGAATCTGGTATATGGCCCACAAAATTATTACTGGACAGGTTTAACACCCGCAGCTTAGCTATATTCCCTATACTATTTGGAATAGTTCCTGAGAAAAAGTTGTTAAAAGCAGTAAGCTCCAATAAATTTTCCATGTTTCCTATCTCGTCTGGAAGATTCCCTTTAAACCTGTTCATCTCTATTTTAAGAACCTCCAGGCTTTGTAACTGTGTAATAGTATTAGGTAACTCTCCACTCAAGGTGTTAAATGCCAGATTAAGAATTCGCAAGTGATTTAAGTTGCCAACGCTTTCAGGAATTGGACCAGAAAGATTATTGCGAAATAAATCTATCTCCACCACATGATTTCCTTCAACCTTAACCCCATACCATTCTGATACCGGCTGGTCTAAATGCCATTGTTTTAACCAGGAAGTTCCATTAGTGCTTTCATAAAGATCTATTAAAGCCATTTTTTCAGCTTTACTAACCTTCGCATTTATCACCTGATTTACAGTTATTGACACAACCAGAATAAGGAGCAGCTTTTTCATAGAATTCGACTTTAAGAAATAGTTGTATATTTATTAAATAAAAACACCACTTTACTAAAGAATTACCCTACAAAAATACTATTTTTAATAGATAAACAACCCATATAATCGATGAAGTGCACGTTTTTGTTGTGAAAGCCCTCTTTTCTGTTGTGAAAAAAATTTCGCGCTACATTTTATCCCTCCATCCCACTATTTTCCAGCTCTAAAGTGACATTTTCCCACTTTATCATCAACTCCTCCAGCTGCTTTTTTTTAGCCTGATAAGCGTCGAAAAAATCCGGAATCGCTATTGTAGTATCATAATCCATCAGCAGGTCGTGATCTATTTTAGCGATCTCCTTCTCTAACCCGCCTATGTCACTTTCAAGCGTACTTAACTTATTCTTAAGCGACTTTAATCGTTTCTGACCTTCATAATCTGAAGGCTTGCTGGTACTTTTTTCTTTCTTTTTCTGATCTTTTTGTTTCTTTTCTATTTCCCGAAAATCTTCCACTTTGCGCTGATCAAGAAAATAATTGATGTCCCCTAAATACTCTTTTATTCTTTTTTCCTTAAACTCATAAACCTTATTGGTAAGTCCCTGCAAAAAATCCCTGTCGTGTGAAACTACAATCAATGTACCTTCGAACTGTTTCAATGCCTCTTTTAAAACATGCTTGGATTTAATATCGAGATGATTTGTTGGCTCATCCATAACAAGCACATTAAAGGGTTGCAGCAACATTTTAGCCAAAGCCAACCTGTTCCTTTCTCCACCAGACAAAACCTTTACATATTTATCTACATCGTCACCGCTAAATAGAAAAGATCCTAATATATCCCTTACCTTACTCCTATTCTTCTCATTGGCAGCATCGATCATAGTATCAAGAATGGTTTTATTGCCATCCAGATATTCCATTTGATTTTGGGCGAAATAACCTATCTCAACGTTATGGCCGGATTTTAGCCTGCCCTGGTATTCCAATTCCCCGACAAGAATTTTCGCCAGGGTTGTTTTACCTTGTCCATTCTGACCTACAAAAGCTGTTTTGCTATCCCTTTCCAAAATTATGTCTACTCCGTTCAACACTTCTTTATTACCATAACTTTTGGAAAGGTCTTCCATTTCAAATATTACTTTTCCAGGAGTTACGGAAATTGGAAACCGCAGTTTCATCGCACTAAGGTCATCCTCGTCTACCTCAATGCGTTCCATCCTATCCAGTTTCTTAATAAGTGATTGAGCCATAGTAGCTTTCGAGG